>Ga0209724_1002177_pt1 | contig 16965 bp, 12 predicted proteins | sample grotaG_FD_184143 | JGI IMG/M metagenome (GOLD analysis project Ga0209724, IMG submission 184143) | Glacier valley bacterial and archeal communities from Borup Fiord, Nunavut, Canada, to study Microbial Dark Matter (Phase II) -... | ecosystem: Environmental > Aquatic > Freshwater > Ice > Glacier ...
AATAGTCCTCTCCGTACTGATTACTGTGGGTCAGTGCAAATTCAATATCCTCACCTTTCAAATGGATGATCGGATATACGGGATCCTGATCAAGATTCTCCTCCAGGAGATCATAAAGACCATTCTTCGAAAGGTACTTCTCGCCGTTGAAATAGATAATCAACCCGGCATTCAGGAAGGTGTAGTTTTTAAGTAAAGGAACTACAAACTCCTCGATATAATGGTAGTTCTTAAAAATCTCGCTATCGGGAGTAAACGAAACACCGGTTCCATTGATCTCTTCGGTTTGAACCTCCGGATGCTCCTTCACCAATTCTCCTTTCGAAAAATCGATTCTTTTCAGACGACCTTCACGTACCGATTTAATTGAAAAATTCATTGAAAGGGCGTTCACTGCCTTGATCCCGACACCATTCAATCCAACCGATTTCTTAAATACTTTCGAATCGTACTTGGCACCTGTATTCATCCTTGAAGCCACATCCATCAGTTTACCAAGCGGAATACCACGGCCATAGTCACGCACCGAAACAAGTTCATCCGAAACCATGACATCAATTTTACGGCCGTTACCCATCATAAATTCGTCAACAGAATTGTCAAGTACTTCTTTTAATAGTACATAGATACCATCATCAGCAGCAGAGCCGTCGCCCAACTTGCCGATATACATTCCTGGCCGCTTGCGGATATGCTCTTTCCAATCAAGCGTACGAATTGATTCTTCTGAATAACCTGGGACCATTTTTAACGATTTTGCACAAATATAATGAAAAACAAAAATGTCACGATCGAATTCGGAAAGCAGTAATGAACACAATTTGGTTGATAAGTATTTTGGAATGATCCCGGCGCTCGTAATAACTAATCGAAAAATGTAAAATGGGGTATAAATCCTACCGGATTAAAGAATAATCAGACAAATTTAATTGAAAGGACAAACAATTTCATTCTGTGAACGCATGTTAAGCACGGCAGTTGATGTTTGAGATGAAACATTTGATGTTAAACATGACCCGGTTCATGTTTCAGGTGACACAGGTCATGTTGAAGGTGACCGCGGTCATGTTTGAGGTGACCCGGGTCATGTTGAAGGTGACACAGGTCATGTTGAAGGTGACCGCGGTCATGTTTGAGGTGACCTGGGTCATGTTGAAGGTGACACAGGTCATGTTTGAGGTGACCCAGGTCATGTTTGAGATGAAACGGTTGATGTTTTTAGGGAGAGCGTAAAATGAATTCGAGAGCGTAAACAGTTGATGTTTATGCCAAAATAAAGGTGTCAACTCATTAATTAAAAATAAAAAAACATTCAATACGAAAATTGTGGTGCTAAAAGAATAATTTTGAGAATCGGGTAAATAGTCTGGTAAGAATCTGTTTAGTTCTTCCAAACTTTAAAATATTTGTTTTAAAGATGAATAAAGTATTTGAAAATTTGCAACATATATTCCAGACCCCATTTCAGAGTTCGGTGCTGGTCTTTGCTGTAATTTTGTTTATAATTCTTTTGGCTCCATTGCTTTTCAGGAGTATTAAGATCCCCGGCATCATCGGATTGATCCTTGCCGGAGTCATAATTGGCCCGCATGGATTAAACCTAATTGCGAAAAATTCCGCGATTGACCTCTTTTCAACGATTGGCCTTCTGTATATTATGTTCCTTGCAGGACTGGAACTTGATTTGAAAGGTTTTGCCAAATACAAACACAAGAGCCTGGTTTTCGGATTCTTCACATTTATGGTGCCATTGGCGATCGGCTATCCGGTCTGCCGTTTTCTCCTTGAATTTAGCTTCGAAACAAGCTTTTTAGTCTCGAGTATGTTTGCCACCCATACTTTGGTCACCTATCCAATCGTAAGCCGCCTTGGGATATCGAGGAATGAAGCAGTGGGAGTTACGGTGGGTGGAACCATGCTTACAGACACTGCCGTATTGATTATTCTAGCTGTAATTGCAGGATCGGTGAGCGGTGAGATTACCGCAGATTTCTGGATAAAATTCTCAATTTCAGTTATTCTGTTTCTTTCAATTGTTCTGATTCTGATTCCGAAACTTGCAAGCTGGTTCTTCCGGAATTTTGAGGGCGAGAAAAACTCCCATTTTATCTTTGTCCTCGCTATGGTTTTCTTCGCAGCGATTCTTTCGGAAGTAGCAGGACTTGAGCCAATAATTGGCGCATTTGCAGCTGGAATTGCATTGAACCGGCTAATCCCGCACACCTCATCACTGATGAACAGGCTTGAGTTTGTCGGCAATTCACTGTTTATCCCATTCTTCCTTATCAGTGTTGGGATGCTGATTAACTTTAAGGTACTCGGGCAAGGCCCTATTGCACTCATCATTGCTGCAACTTTAACAATCGTTGCCCTTATCGGGAAATATATTGCAGCTTGGTTGACATCTGCAATATTCAGATATTCTGCAGCTTATCGCAATCTAATATTCGGATTGAGCAGTTCACATGCTGCAGCAACCATTGCTGTTATTATGGTTGGATTCCGGCTTGGAATAGTAGATGAAAATATTTTGAATGGAACTATCGTCTTGATTCTGGTCACCTGTCTTGTGGCTTCGTTTGTTACTGAATATGCCGCTAAAAAGGTTTTGATTATGGAAAAGATCATTGGCCCTGCACATCCTGCTACAGGAGGTCAGAAAATATTGATTCCAATTTACAATCCCAGCAATATGGAGCGATTGCTTGATCTGGCAATGGCGATTAAAAATCCAAAAAACAGGTTTCCAATTGTGAGTTTATCGGTTGTGGCGGATGATGATGCAGCTCAGCAAAAATTGATCGAAGCCAAGCGGACCCTCGAAAAAGCCATTATTCATGCCGCCGCCGTTGATCAGGAGGTCGAAATCATCACTACTATTAGTCATAATGTTCCAAGCGGAATCAAGCGCGTTGCAACCGAAATATTCGCCACTGAAATTATCATTGGATTTGCATTGAAACATCAGTTTACAGATCTCCTTTTTGGAAGTATCATCAAATATATTGTAGAGAACACGAACCAGGCAGTCTGGGTTTGCAGCATCTCGCCTTACCTTAGTCAGCGCCAGAAGATTGTAGTCGTTTGTCCACGGTACGCTGACCGTGAATATGGTTTCAACCTTTGGTTGAGTCGTGTTTTCCGGCTTGCAGATTCGTTAAAGGTATCATGTGATTTTCTATCTACGCCTCAAACTTACCGGCACGTGGATGAATTTATGCAATCCAATAATATTGCAATACCCACAAAGCATATTGAGTTTACCGATTGGAACGAATTTCTGGAAATTTCAGCATATATCCAGCCAACCGATTTGGTTATTATTGCACTTCCACGTAACGGCGGCGTTTCGTATAAGCTCAACCAGGAAGGAATTCCACGACTGATGGCCAAAAATTTCGAGAATTATGATTTTATTCTGATTTATCCGAATGAGAATGAAGAAAATCCGGAAATGATGTTTACCGACGATTTCGACAAAAGCCTCATAGAAGAGGGGTTGAATCAGCTTTCTAAAAAAGCCAGATCGTGGTCGGATGTTTTCCGGAAAAAATAGCAGAAAGTGAAAGAAGAGAAATGTATACCACCTGCTGTCTCATGCCAGTTAACAAGCTTACATTAAATTTCATAAGCTAATACCTCATAAATCCTGATTCTTTCTTTCGTATTCCTACCTTCGCCGATTCAATTTTAAAAGTATGTGGGCACTTTTAGCCGTTGCTTCAGCAGTATTTCTCGGGACATATGATGTTTTTAAAAAGCTTTCGCTCAACAGTAATGCTGTTCTGCCGGTTCTCTTTCTCTCAACATTGACTTCAGCAGCCATATTCCTTCCATTTATCTTAATATCAAATTTCTATCCTGACTTATTAAATAATGGTATTTTCTTTATTCCCGCCGCACCAATTACGCAGCACGGATATTTCTTTCTGAAGGCAATGATCGTTACAAGCTCATGGATATTCGCATTTTTTGCGATTAAACACCTCCCTCTAACCATTGTCTCACCTATCCGTGCTACAGGTCCTATTTGGATTCTGTTTGGCGCAATTGTAATTTTTTCGGAACATCTATCAATTATTCAATGGATTGGAATTGCTGTTACGCTGCTGTTTTTTTACTTTTTCTCATTGGCAGGGAAATCGGAAGGGATACACTTCGCCACCAACAAATGGGTTATATTTTTAATTGCAGGTACTTTACTGGGTTCTGCAAGTGGCTTGTACGATAAATTTCTGATTCGGAATTTCGACCGGATGGCTGTACAGGCATGGTCTGCGATCTACCAGGTTGGGCTACTATTGCCGGTTATACTGTTTCTCTGGTATCCTAAACGGATGGAAAATACACCCTTTCAATGGCGGTGGTCTATTCCGATGATCGGACTATTTCTCGTGATTGCAGACTTCCTGTACTTTTATGCGATCTCAATAGACGGATCCTTAATCTCAGTAATTTCCGCACTTCGCCGTAGTGGTGTAATCATTTCATTTGCACTGGGAGGTATTCTCTTTCACGAGAAGAATATACGACAAAAAGGGTGGCTCCTGGTCGGAATCACGGCTGGTGTTTTGATTCTGCTATTTGGTTCGTAAAATCGCGATAATCGCGTCTCTACGGTTTGATTACCTTCATCAGCGCTCCCGGAATTTGCAGAAGACCGTAATCGTGATGGTAGATGAGGTATTTGTTAACCCAAACCGTCACAAACTTTTCCTTGTATTCGCGTAGTCCTTTATATTGCGAATTGGAACAGCCACAACGATCACAGATAATATACCTACGAATCCATAAACTGCAGAAGCAAAATGAATCTGTGACTTTGTAATACCTTTTTTTTCTATCTCCCCGGTAAAAAAAGCAAGTGATGATATTCCCCCAGCCGGCAAGAAGATACTGATCAGATTTCGTTTCAGGAATAAAACGATAGCAGTTATTAGCGGAATACGGTGCCTGATGGAAGCAAATGATGCAACGTACATTAAACCTTGTAACGAAATGCACACAACTGTCAAAATTATACCTGCAAGAACGTACACCCAGTCGGCATCTAAAAGCACGCGTTTTACCTCTGCAAGTTCAGTATGTTCATGATTAATAAACCAAATTCCGAGGCCTATCGAAAAGATCGTGAAAATTGCCTGAGCCAGCATTTTGCTGTTCTCACGAAAAAAAGGGAGGCTCCGTTCTTTAATAAATTGACCAATTAAAGCGAAAGGTCTGTTTGCTTTGGTCAAAAACAAATCATTATCAGATAAGTACAATAATAAAGCTGTAATAATTTACAGCGCAAATTGTTACAGCTTTATTATATTTGTAATGAAAAGGGAACAGTTTTCCCTGACAAATGAACTACTTTACTGAGAACTTATAAATGCACACTGAATTATAAACTTCGCCTGGTCGCAAAACTACTGATGGAAATTCAGGTTGATTGGGTGAATTAGGAAAATGCTGCGTTTCGAGGCACAACGCTGATCTGAAATTATACGGTTTTGCCTGTTTTCCAATCTCTTTGCCCTTCAAAAAATTGCCACAATAAAATTGAACCCCAGGTTCGTTTGTGAATACTTCCATAAAGCGCCCGCTTTGAGGATCGTAAACTGATGCAGCAAGTGAAACAACTTTTGCATCGGTTTTATTCAATACAAAGTTATGATCATATCCTAAGCCAAAAGTCAGTTGCTCATTTTTCTCGTTGATTCTTGCACCGACAGTTGTTGGTGTTGTGAAATCAAAAGGAGTACCAATTACAGACTCAATCTTTCCGGTAGGAATAAGCGCAGAATCGACAGGAGTATATTTGTCGGCATTGAGAAATACTTCATGATCAAGAATATCACTGTTACCGGCACCATGAAGATTAAAATAGGAATGATTCGTGAGATTGAGAACCGTAGGTTTAGTGGTTTCAGCACGATAAGTGATCGAAAACTCATTTGCGTCTGTAAGTTTGTAATTTACCTTCACCTTTAATTCACCGGGATAACCTTCCTCCATATCGGGTGATACCAATGAAAGCTCAAGCTCATTCTGATCTTTTTGAACAGCTGTCCAAACTTTGGCAGAGAATCCTTTGACACCGCCGTGCAAGCTATTGGGGGTATTATTGACTGCAAGATTGTATTTGACACTATCTAAGGTAAATGTGCCTTTGGCAATACGATTACCATATCGTCCGATTGAAGCTCCGAAATACTGTTCTGCAGCGTTAAGATAACCGTCAATGCTTTCATAACCCAAAACTACATCTTCCATTTTCCCGCTTTTGTCAGGCACCATCAACGACACCACACGTCCGCCATAGTTGGTAACGGTCATTTGCAAACCGTTCTTATTCTTAAGCGTATAAAGGTCAACCTGTTTTCCGTCAACCAATTTATGGAATGCATCAGGTTTAATTGCCTGTTTTGTATTCTTCTGATTACACGAAATAGATGCGATAACCAGAAATAAAGCAAAAGTTAGTACTTTCATAGTGATGAAATAATTTTTAAAATACATATTAGTTACAAATCTAATCATTAAATTTTATTGATCAAGGTCTGCGAATTATTTCGGAATAATATCTACTTTGCACCATATTAGCCTTAGAAAAATGCAGCCCGTTATAACTTAAAAGAACAATTTTTGAAAATTCTTAACAATCTTATTATGGAAGAAAAAAATCAGGAGTCACGCAGAAATTTTATTAAGAAGTCAGCGGCAGCAACTGCCCTACTGACTATTCCAAGCATTATTCCAGCGCATGCCTTTGGTGCAAATGACAGGATCAATGCTGCTGTTCTCGGATTAAATGGCCGGGGGAAAAACCACATTGAAGGATTAATGGCACAAAAAAATGTGCAAATCACAACATTTGTTGATCCTGACCTCAATGTTGCAGGTGAACGCGCAAAGGAGTTTGAAAAGAAGTATGGACAGAAGGTGAATATCATGCAGGATATGCGCAAAGCATTTGATAATAAAGACATTCATGTAGTCACGGTCGCAACTCCTAATCATTGGCATACGTTGGCAACCATTTGGGCATGTCAGGCAGGAAAAGATGTATACGTAGAAAAACCTGGGTCCCACAACATTTGGGAAGGGCGTAAAATGGTTGAAGCTGCTCATAAATATGACCGGATTGTTCAGCATGGTGTTCAATTGCGTAGTTCGGTAGCAATCCGCGAAGCAATTCAACTGTTACGTGATGGCTATATTGGAAATGTTTACATGGCCCGGGGACTTGTTTTCAGAAAAAGGCCTGACATCGGCAACAAACCATTCGAGCCAGTTCCTGCAGGTTTAGATTATGATCTTTGGACGGGTCCTGCCCCTAAACGTCCATTCACTAAAAATATCGTTCATTACAATTGGCATTGGCATTGGGATTATGGCAACGGAGATGTTGGTAACCAGGGAATACACGAAACAGACCTCTGCATGTGGGGTTTAAATGTTGGACTACCTACTAAAATAACCGCAATGGGTGGAAAGTTTCTTTGGGATGACTGCAAAGAGACTCCGGAACTTTTATCATCAGTATACCATTATCCCAAAGAAAAAAAGATTATCCAGTTCGAGGTGCGCCCCTGGTATACCAATGCTGAAGATGGTTCATCTGTTGGTAATATATTCTATGGAGATAAAGGCTATATGGTCATTAAAGGTTACGATACTTACGAAACCTATCTTGGGGATGATAAAACACCTGGAAAAACGCGTAAAGAAGGTGGTGATCACTTTAAGAATTTTATCGATGCGGTAAGAGCACATGATTCATCAATGATAAATGCACCGGTTGAAAGTGCTCATCTATCGTCTGCGCTTGCCCACCTTGGAAATATAGCCTACCGTACAGGCAGGGTTTTGACCTTCAATCCGGAATCTGAGTCATTTGTAAATGACCCTGAAGCCGACAGGATGTTGAGCCGGAATTACCGTGCACCCTTTATTGTGCCTGACATTGTTTAGTCCAATTGCTAAAAAAATCAAAAGGAGTGCTTATGTGCTCCTTTTTTTGTACTTTCAAACTCAATAAATGATAAGCTAAAATATCTCCTAACATATTACGGAAGAGATATTTGCATGTATGCTGTTAGAAATCAGACTGAAAAAATTATCAATATGAACAACGATATCACCCCTTCGGCCGACGATCGGATTCAGGAACTTGAGAAACAGCTATCGGAACTGCGCGAGAAATTTTTTTTTCTTGAAACTGAAAACAAAACGATCAGGGAAGAAAAAGAGAAATACCAGCTTATCTCAGATTATGCCCAGGATTGGGAATTATGGATCAATCCCAAAGGTGATCTTAAATGGATTTCACCATCATGCAATGATTTAACAGGTTACACCGTCAATGAATTTTTTAATGATCCAAAGCTGTTTTATAAAATAATTTATCCGGATGACGAGACCCGCTTCAGGCAATATTTACACGATTCAATCAGCTTCATGCAAATTGGTCAGTCAATCGAATTCAGGTTGCTTACACGAACAAAACAATTGCGCTGGTGCGAACTAAATAGTAAAGCCATTTTTGACAGAATGGGGAGTTATCTTGGCCAACGCGGTTCAATTCGTGATATTACAAGGCTTAAATCTGCACTTGGTCAAATCAGGGAAATGTCAGATAACCAGGTTTGGGAAATGAAATCTCACCAAAAATACAGGGACGAAATTGCAGGTAAGGACCGTGAGTTGGTTTCTTCGCTGATTGAAATTGCGCAAAAAAATGAAATGGTACTCTACCTTCGCAAAAATTTATCAGTAATACGTAACACACTCCCTGCTCCTACCCAAAAAAAAGTGACAGATATGTTACTAAAAATCGACGAACATCAACGCAGACAAGTATTTAACTGGGATGATTTTAAATTTCATTTTGAAAAAGTTCACCAGGGTTTTTTCACACGCCTCCAGGGAAAATACCCAATGTTAACCCAAAAAGATCAAAGACTATGCGCATACATACACCTGGGTTTATCAACTAAAGATATTGCAGGATTGATCAACATTACACCTGAAAGTGCAGAGATCGGCAGAATCAGATTACGAAAAAAACTTGAATTAAGCCGTTCAAATAATCTTTTTTCATTTCTTCAGGATATTTAAAGTAAGGGTACGCAGAAATTAACGTACATTTTTGATAGGTTATATTTATTTATATTACAGCTATATATATTTTATTTTCAGGTTTATTAAAATAATGTTAGGTTGATATCGCTTTTTTTTTCAGTTTACTGAATCCTTTTAAGCTTCCTTTGCGTAGATATTAAAAAATATTATTGCTATGGGACTGCTTAAATACCGAAAACTAACAAATGAAGAGATTGGACAGTTAATCATGCAGGGTTGCTTCTGCGAAGACTGGAATCTGATCGAAGTTGTCGGAGACTTCTTACCCGACAATATTCGAAACACCAAATTTTCCGGGTTTAACCGACTTGGGCGTTTCGACGAAGAGATTACCCTTTATGGTGGTGTGCGCATGAAAACCGGCATTATCAATGCACAAATCCATAATTGTACCATTGAAAATAATGCATTGATTAGTAGTGTGAAAAGTTACATCGCCAATTACAAAATAGGTGAAAGAGTCGTAATTCACAATCTTAATCAACTTGCGGTCGAAAACAAAAGTTCATTTGGGAACGGAATACGTATTAAAGTAATCAATGAATTAGGCGGACGCGAAATTCCTATTTACGATCATCTTTCCAGTCATGTTGCCTATATTCTGGCAATGTATCGCCACCGTACAAAAGCCATTGAGGTAATTGAAAAACTTGTTGCCAATTATGTCGAATACATCTCCGACTCTGTCGGTGAAGTAAGTACTGGCGCACAAATAATTAATTGTGGCATAATGCGTAATGTCAAGATAGGTCCTTATGCCACACTCGAAGGGGTTTCAAAACTTGTAAACGGCACTATCAATAGTTCAGCCGCTGATCCTGTGGAGTTGGGACAGGGCGTGATTCTCGAAAATTTCATTGTTTGCTCAGGTACGCGAATAACCGATTCCACGCTGATTTCAAACTGTTTTGTCGGTCAAGGATGTATCCTCGATAAACACTATTCCGCAGTCGAATCCGTATTTTTCGCCAATTGTCAGGGTTTACATGGAGAAGCCTGTTCAATTTTTGCAGGACCTTATACTGTTTCGCATCACAAATCAACGCTTTTAATTTCCGGGCTTTTCTCTTTTATGAATGCAGGCAGCGGGTCGAATCAGAGTAATCATCTCTATAAATTGGGGCCTATCCATCAGGGCGTTGTTGAACGGGGTGCGAAAACAACGAGCGATTCATATATTTTATGGCCGTCCAGAATTGGCGCATTTTCACTTGTTATGGGGCGTCACTATCGCCATTCGGATACAACCGATTTCCCCTTCTCGTATCTGATTGAAGAGAAAGATGAAAGTCGCCTTGTACCAGGGATCAATCTTCAAAGTATTGGTACGATTCGTGACTCGCAGAAATGGCCAAAACGTGACAGGCGCAAAGATCCAAATTTGCTGGATTTAATCAATTTTAATTTACTGAGTCCCTACACGATTCAGAAAATGATCAAAGGAAGAGCTATACTACTTGAACTGATGAATGCCTCGGGTGAAACGGCACCTTTCTACACCTACCATGGCATGATCATAAAAAACAGCGGTCTGATCAGAGGAATTGCCCTTTACGAAAAAGCCATATGGAAATTCCTCGGCAATTCAATGATAACAAGACTTCAACGGAAACAAATTAATACAATTGAAGATGTACATGATGCCTTGCGAAAAGACACGCCACTAGGTAGCGGTTGCAGGTGGCTAGATCTTACAGGGATGATTTGTCCATCCGAAGCGATCAACCATTTACTTGATGCTATCGAAAATGGAGGCATTCATTCCCTTGAGGAAATCAATGCCTCCATCAGATCAATTCACGAAAACTATTATACCTACGAATGGTCATGGGCAGCCGATGTTATTCAGGAGTTTTACGGAACGTCGGTAAAAGATTTCACCCCGAAAGATATAATGGCAATCACACAGAAATGGATGAAAGCTGTTCTCGATATCGATCATATGCTTTATGATGACGCAAGAAAAGAGTTTTCGCTAATTAAACAGACTGGTTTCGGCGTTGATGGAGACAGAACAGTTCAACAACTCGATTTCGATAATGTCAGGGGAGAATTTGAGACGCATGCAGAAGTTAGCTCAATCAGAGATCACATGGCTAAAAAAGAGGCACTTGGGAAAGAGGTCATATCAAAAATGGAAAAACTGTTAATATTAGAAACAATCAAAAATTAAATAATATGTGTGGAATTGTAGGATATATCGGGGATAAAAATGCCTATCCCATATTAATTCAAGGTCTTCAGCGACTTGAATACCGCGGGTACGACTCAGCAGGTGTGGCTATTTATAATGGCTCACTTACTGTGCACAAATGCAAAGGAAGAGTGGCTGATCTTGAACGACATATTGCAGACAAAGATATCTCCGGATGCATCGGAATCGGACATACACGTTGGGCCACTCATGGCGAACCCAATGATCGGAATGCACATCCGCACACTTCAATGAATGGTAATTTTGTCATGGTTCATAATGGAATTATTGAAAACTATGCCGAGTTAAAAGCCGATCTGAAGAAGAATGGAATTACCTTTCAATCAGAAACTGATACTGAAGTTCTGGTCAATCTGATTGAATATTTTTATCAAAAAGGGGAAGAAGTAAGCGCTGAAATTGCTGTTCGCCTTGCCCTTTCGAAAGTTGTGGGAGCTTATGGAATTGCCGTAATCTGCAAAAACGAGAAGAACCAGATCATTGTTGCCCGCAAAGGAAGTCCTTTAGTGATCGGTATTGGCAATGGTGAGTATTTTATTGCATCAGATGCTACGCCCATTATTAATTACACAAACAGCGTTATCTATTTAAATGATCACGATGTTGCCATCATCACCAAAGACAGCCTGACGCTGAAAACGGTTGAAAATATTCCGGTGGCATTCAAGATTACAAAAGTTGATATGACGATCGGTGATTTGGAAAAAGGTGATTTTGATCACTTTATGCTAAAAGAGATATTTGAGCAACCGAAAACCATCGAAGATACCTTCCGCGGCCGAATTTCACCCGACCACACTGAAATCGTTTTAGGAGGATTGATGGACATCTTTCCTAAATTACTGAAAGCTCGCCGAATAATAATAATTGGTTGTGGAACTTCATGGCATGCTGCGCTTGTTGGTGAATACCTGATTGAAGAATATGCTAGGATTCCTGTTGAAGTTGAATACGCTTCGGAATTCAGATACCGGAATCCTGTGCTAACCAACGAAGATGTTGTTATTGCAATCAGTCAAAGCGGTGAAACGGCTGACACATTAGCTGCACTTCGAATGGCAAAAGAGAATGGTGCGACCATCCTGGGAATCTGCAATGTGGTGGGATCGAGTATCGCCCGGGAAACAGATGGTGGAGTCTATACGCATGCGGGCGTGGAAATCGGAGTTGCATCAACAAAAGCATTTACTGCCCAGGTAACCGTAATGACGCTGCTGGCGCTCAAACTGGCGAAAGAACGAGGGAAAATATCTTCGGAAGTCTACCTGAATTTAATTCAGGAACTAACTGAAATACCAGAGAAGGTGAAATCAATCCTTGTAAAACATCCTCATATCAAAACAGTTGCAGCAAAGTATAAAGATGCGGCGAATGCACTCTATCTTGGCCGTGGCTGTCTTTTCCCGGTTGCATTGGAAGGTGCCTTAAAGTTAAAGGAAATCTCCTATATGCACGCTGAAGGATATGCTGCCGGTGAAATGAAACATGGGCCCATTGCACTGGTTGACGATAACCTACCGGTAGTGGTAGTAGCGGCGAAAGACCATTATTACGAAAAAATCGTAAGCAATATCCAGGAGGTAAAAGCCCGTAAAGGAAATATTATTGCGGTAGTTACAGAAGGCGATGACGGTCTGAAGGGAATGGTCAACGATTTATTCGAAATTCCAAAATCACATCCTGCGGTTACTCCGCTACTGGCAATTATACCTTTGCAACTCTTCTCCTATTATATTGCTGTAATGAGGGGATGTGATGTGGATCAGCCACGAAATCTGGCGAAATCGGTCACAGTGGAATAAGAAGTAAAAGGCGAAAAAAAGGTTAAAAGATAAAGTAATATATCACTTTATCCTTTAACCTTTTACTAATATCTTTTAGCCTTACATCCTAATTATCATCTTGGGACGTACTGGAAGCGCCTTATAAAAAATAACTGCATCCGATTTGGAAATCACAATACTGATCTGAGGCATTGCAGGTTGCCGATTAAATTTAACGAGTGACTGCAACGATCTTCTGACTTCAACTTCCTGGTATTTTCGACGCATCGCATTGATGATCTTCTTACCGTCTTGGTCAGGTTTTTCGCTCTGCGAAATCACCAATCTTAAATTTCGGTCAAAATCCATCACAATATAGACATCACCAAGTTTCGCAGGTGCAGGTTCAACGACTGTTTTGTTTGCTTCAATCGTATCTTTAGGGGCAATCTTTTCAACGTACTCAATTTTAGGAATCGTTGCATCCGCACGTTTTAACATAAACGGTTCAGCCATCCAGTTCAATAAAGCTTCTGTGTGATACATCCTTATTGAATTGCTGACAGATGATTCCAAAATGCGACTTTCATGGAGCATAACTCCCTTCATTTCCAAAATTGCTGTATTACTGATAAGATCAAGCACCAGGTACATCGAGTCTTCGTTTGCAAGCTCTAAGCGCGAATGAAGTAAAACCTCCCTTTTCCTTAATTCAAAAAGCTTAGCTTTTGCATCCTTGCTATTGCCAGACACAACTGGCTCTGAAATTACTTCATCCTTAGAATCATCATTATCTTTCTTGCTATTCTTTGGTTTTTCGTCTGAAGTTGTCTGTATAATTGCCTTAGGAAGTGGGTTTTTTGTTAATACAGGCATTAAAACGGTGTTGACGAGTGCATAAATAACGATGACACTTAAAACACTGGTAATGATCCAGAAGGTTAATTTATTTTTCATTTTTAAGTCTTTAATAAATAAATACTTTCGATCCTTTACTCAATGTGTGATAAATAACATCCAGATCTTTGTCGCCAAGACGAACACAACCATGCGTTACAGGAAGTCCAAGAAAACGCTGATAAAGCGTGCCATGAAGCATATACCCATCTCCAATAGAAAGAGCATAGTCACCAAGCGTGTTGTAATCAATACGTGAAGCTGATCTGGCTGAAGGTATCGGCAGTCCATCTTCAATAAATGCCCAGTCAGGTTTAATCCATGGACGATTCTCCTGTTTATTTAAAACCGTAAACATTCCTTTCGGTGTTTTAAATATAATTCGCTTTTTCCCAGCAATTAATACTTCGTTTTTGCCCGTAGAACATCCGCCGGTTCTAACTGTGTCGCCATCAGCATTCCGCAATGAATATCTATTTTCGGTTGTATTCACAACGATATAAGGCTTTACAGGTTTAAGGTTATTGAGTTTCAACTCAATTGAATTGATATTTCTTTGAGACCTGACTTCAAGTTTTTCAATTCCTTCGGTAGTTGTTTCTTCGGAAACCTGAAATCCGGTAAACCATGATTTAACTTTAAAAGCGCTATCCTGGAATGTCGGAGTAAAAAGGATCATCAGTACAAAAATACAAAATAGCAATACCGGAATAATCCACATTATAACGTTCAAGTGCGACCGTTTATTTTCTTCTTCAATTTCCATCTTATTGATATTTAATTTAGTAATTCTGAAAGTGACATCATTGATCCCACAATCGTAATTGGAGTCCCAACAGACACCCGACTAAAAAGCTCATCTATATCTTTGTCAGTAAGTGCAACACAACCGGCGGTCCAATCGTCACCCTTACCTCCATTGCCATGAATTTCAATTAGTCCACCAATATGGCTGTTTTTTGAAATCAGGCCTTGTCTTTTCCTATTATTAAAAACAGTATAATCCTGTTCGTTCGGATAATTGATTAACAATGCCTTATGATATCCTGAATTTCCATTGGCTTTCTTCTTGATAATCTTATACATCCCTTCTGGAGTAGCTTTGTCGCCTGCGTAATGTTTATCACCAATCCAATTCCGTCCAAACTCGACATCGTATTCTTTGCTTAATTTCCCATTATAATACAGGTAACCTTTATGTTTTATTTTGTCAACGATAAAAGCATAGCTGTTATTCTGGGCCGAAAGGCGTATTGTAGCTGCAAACTGGTTTTGCCATTTCGAATAATCATTGAAATACTCCTTCAATAGTGCATTAACATCTTTATCTGCAATACTAATCCTCATCTTACCTTCGTTAAGTCTTTTAGTAGCAAGCATGATATCGCCTTTACCAAAAGCATTAAGTCCCTGTTCTAATGAGAGTTTACCAAATTCATAATTCTTTCTTACACTTACTTTGAGTGGCAGATGAATAAATACATCATGGTAATTATCAAGTTTGCGTTTAAGCAATTCAATCTCTTTCAGATATTTCATCTTCAAAGAGTTCTTATTTGCTCCAGACGAAGAATTTGCTTCCTGTGCCTTTATAATAGCTGAAAGGATCAATTCCTTTGCTTTTGAAAAGTCCCTGGCAAAAAACACCTTCTCATTTTGTATCTTCCACTCGATTAGAGCAGCCTGGTACTTCTTTTCAGCATTTCTATAATAATCGGGGGAATATACATCTGCATTGACTCTTTTTGCCTTACCAAGAATAGCCTGACATGAGTCGAATTCTGCGATCGGTGGTTTGTCCATTGTTAAAATGAGCACCACATATATAATTACAATTGTCGATAGTAAAATTCCAGCAATAACAAATAACTTCTTTTTCCAACCAAGTTTCATTCTCAAAAAATAAAGTTCCAAAATCAAAATCCGAATTCTGCAGCAAAGGAACTGAAAAATCTGATGTCTTATGGAACATTCATAAGGGAAATCCCGAAATTAATTTCAAAAAGAACCCCCGGAATAACTTCCGAGGGTTAATGTGTTGTGAGCTTGCTTAAGATTATTTCTTACCTTTTTTTGCAATAACGTCTGTCAATTCAGTGTTGATAGCTTTTGCTTTTTCAACTGCTGGTTTGATTTTGTCAGAAAGAGTTAAGATGTCTTCGTTGTTAGCAACACCTGCAGTAACTTCAGTGTTAACAGTTTCAACAACAGCGATTTCTTGACCAATTGCTTCTAGAGCAGCTTTGCCTTCTTTACCTTTAGGCGCTTTAGCTAACAATTCTTTGTCTGCAACGATAAGAGCAGTAAGATCTGTGATAGCCTGAGTAACTTCAGCTTTTAAAGCTTCTTTCTTTGCAGTAGTTTCTTCAACAGCTTTTGTTGAAAGAGTAGCTACAGATGCAAGAGTAGTTTTAGATGCATCATAGTTACGGAATAAAGCAAATTTTGAATTCTGTTCTTCAACAGCGGTAAGAGCTGTTTTCAATGCTTCAGAAGCAGCATTAAAAGATTCTGGTGCATAACGATCGGCACCTGCAGTTTTTGCAGCTTCGATAGAAACGTTTGCAGCATCAATTTCAGCCTGTGGAGCTTTGGCACAACTTGCCAATGAAACAACTAGAAAACTAAAAGCAACTAATTTTAATAATCCCTTTTTCATAATTTTGAAGATAAATTTAAAAGTAATAAATGTTTTTCAATTCTTAAAATACACAGTTTAGACGCAAACCAGTGGAGAGGTCACAATAATTTCAGATTTTTTTTTAATTTTGAGCTTTGAATTATTATACAATCTTAATTTTGAATGTCTTACCGTAACTAAAAGATGGCAATAAAAAATTCCATAAAGGAATCTTCAGACAAAGAAATCATCAGACTCATTAAGCATGAGCACAATACCAACCTGTTCGAAGTCCTTTATAACCGTTATTCGGAAAAGGTTTTCGACAAGTGTTACTCTTT
>Ga0209724_1002178_pt1 | contig 16955 bp, 15 predicted proteins | sample grotaG_FD_184143 | JGI IMG/M metagenome (GOLD analysis project Ga0209724, IMG submission 184143) | Glacier valley bacterial and archeal communities from Borup Fiord, Nunavut, Canada, to study Microbial Dark Matter (Phase II) -... | ecosystem: Environmental > Aquatic > Freshwater > Ice > Glacier ...
CGCGCTCGCCGCGGCGCAGCACGGGGACGATGGCGCTGTCCCAATAAGGCAGCACGCGCGCGATGGTGTCCTTCAGGCTTTCGGTGGCGGGAACCGCGATCCCGGCATAGCGGCGGTCGGTGGACAGGTCATAGCGCGAGCCGGGGTCGAGCGGCGGCGGCGGCACGTCGAAGCTGCGCCGCCATTCGTGCACCTGCGCATCGCCGTGCGCGGCGGCGGTCTCGGCCTTGTTGAGCCCGGTCAGGCCGCCGTAATGGCGCTCGTTCAGCCGCCAGTCCTTGGTTTCGGGAACCCACAGCCGCCCCATGCTGCCGAGCACGAGGTGCAGCGTCCGGATCGCGCGCGTCTGCACGCTGGTAAAGGCGCGGTCGAAGTCATAGCCGGCGGCGGCGAGTGCTTCACCCGCGGCGGTCGCCTCCTCGACGCCCTTGGGCGTCAGGTCGACATCCCACCAGCCGGTGAAGCGGTTTTCGAGGTTCCACGCGCTCTGGCCGTGGCGGATCAACACCAGCGTCGGCATCAGCGCAGCCTTCCGATGATGTCGAGCGCGGCGGCGAGGCAATCGCGACCCAGCGCCTTCGACCGCTCGGGCGACCAGCCCTGCGCCGCGTCGGGCAGGTCGTTCGCATCCTTGAACGGCATCTCGAGCGTCATCGCGACGCAGCCGAATTCGTTCGCCACCGCATTGGTGCTCATCGTCAGATTGGCCTTGCCCGGCGCACTCGGGGGATAGCCGATGCGCGTCTGGAAGTCGGGCGACAGCCGCGCCAGCGCGGCGTTATAGTCGCGCAGCAGCGCCAGTTGCCGGTCAGTGATGTTGGGGATGCCTTCGAACCCGGCGATGAAGTTGTGGGGCAGCGTCTCGTCGCCGTGGACGTCCATCGCAAGGTCGACGCCGGTGACGCGCATCCGGTCGAGCACATGCAGCACCTCGGGCGAGCGCTCGAGGCTCGGCGCATGCCATTCGCGGTTGAGGTTGACCCCGGCGTAGTTGGTGCGCAGGTGCCCGCGCGCGCTGCCGTCGGGGTTCATGTTGGGGACGAGATGCAGCGTGGCCAGCGCCCGCAGCCGCCGCGCCACCGGGTCGCTGGCATCGACCAGCCGTTCGAGTGCGCCCTCCATCCACCATTCGGCCATGCTCTCGCCCGGGTGCTGGCGCGCATACCACCACAGCTGCAGCGGGCCGTCACCCATCGTCAACAGGTCGAGCGTCCGGCCTTCGAGCGTGTGGCCGAGCACCTCGGTGCGGACGCCCGGCGCGGCCCCGATGCGCGCCACGAGGTCGTGGTGGCGCTCCTGGCTGTACGGCGCAAAGTACGCCAGCCAGACGCTGTCGGCGGTCGGCGTGATCTCGATCGTCAGCACACCGCCGTCATAGCCGGTCGGCGACCGTGTCCAGTGGTTGCGGTCGGTCGACACGCAGACGCGGTAGTCCTTCCACCCGCCGGTGTACGCCGCGCCGCCGGCGTTGGTGATCCGCAGCGTGCAGGCGACGCCCTTGGCACCGGTCAGGCGAAAGTGGAACCACTGGTAGAAATCCGACTCGCGGTCGGTGCGGATGGCGAGATCGAACCGCGCGCCGTCCTGCTGCAGCACGTCGATGTTGCCGCTGTCGAACGCGGCCGAGATGGCGATGGTCAAGCGATGGTCCTTCTAGCGGCGGGGCAGGGGATAGCGCGCGGTGACGCCCGAGCGCCCGGGAAACTCGGCCAGCAGCGCATGCGCCAGCGCCGGAACCGCCGCCGTCAGCGTGCTGCCGGCGTCGCGCGCATCGGCGGCGGCGCTCGCGGTGCCCTCCCACAGCAGCGCCTCGTCGGTGCGGCGCTTGAGCTTGAGCGACAGCGTGTTGACGCGCGTCGCCTCGACCCGCCCCTGCCCGACCGGCGTCGAAACGCCCGCGCCGACCCCGCCGCCGCCATGATAGCCACCACCGCCGACCCCGACGCCAAAGCCGATCCGTACCGGCGGTGCACGGCGCACCGCCTGCGTCGTCTGCGTGACGCCGAGCGCGGCGATATAGGTGGCGCTGCCCGGTGCCACGGCGCGCTCGAAACCGACCCGCGCCAGTTCGGCGGCGACCGCATCGGCATAGCTGCGAAACGCCAGGCTGGAGGCCGCCGCCGGATCGACCGCGACCACCGCGACGCTCGCATGCGGCAACGGCTGGCCAAGGTGAAAGCGCGTCACCTCGATGCCGCCGGGCGTCGCGCACGCGGTCAGCGCCAGCGCGGCTGCGATCGGTACAAGCAAATTGCAGGCGGCCATGAAACGAATTCCCCTTGTCAGTCTTATACTCGCGCGTTCAACGCTTGCCAGCACTGCCCGGTCGCATTCGCGACGGCCATCCGGAGATTGCCATGCCCCCCGCTTCCGCCGTCCTCGTCACTGGTGGTGCCGGCTATATCGGCAGCCATGCGGTGCTCGCACTGCGCGACGCGGGCTATGCGGTGACGGTGGTCGACGACCTCAGCACGGGCTTTCGCCGCGCCGTTCCCGACGGCGTCGGCTTTTATCAGGGGGACATCGCCGATGCAGCGTTGATCGCGCGCATCATCGCCGAACGCCGGATCACCGCGATCATGCATTTCGCCGGATCGATCATCGTTCCCGAATCGGTCACCGACCCGCTTAAATACTATCGCAACAATACCGTCGCGAGCCGCTCGCTGCTCGAGGCGGCGGTGACCGGCGGGGTCCGGCATTTCATCTTTTCATCGACCGCGGCGGTCTATGGCATCCCTGAAGTCTCGCCGATCGTCGAGGATTCGGCGAAGGTGCCGATCAATCCCTATGGCAGCTCGAAGCTGATGACCGAGTGGATGCTGCGCGATGTCGCCGCCGTGCATCCGCTCAACTTCGGTGTGCTGCGGTATTTCAACGTCGCCGGTGCCGATCCGCAAGGTCGCAGCGGGCAGTCGACCGCCGGTGCCACGCATCTGATCAAGGTCGCCTGCGAGGCCGCGACGGGCAAGCGCGACCATGTCACGGTATTCGGCACCGACTACGCCACCCCCGACGGCACCGGGGTGCGCGACTATATCCATGTCCACGACCTTGCCGCCGCGCATGTCGCACTGCTTGCCGCGCTGATCGCCGAGCCGACGCGGTCGTTGACCATGAACTGCGGATACAGCCGTGGTTTTTCGGTGCTCGAGGTGCTCGACGCGGTCGATCGGGTCACCAACATGAAGATCGAGCGCGTGCTCGCGCCGCGCCGTCCCGGCGACCCCGATGCGCTGGTCGCCGACACCACGCGCATCCGCTCGACACTCGACTGGACGCCGGTTCGCGACGACCTTGACAGCATCATCGCCGACGCGCTGGCGTGGGAGCGTAGCCTCGGCTCGGCTTGACTTGCGCCGCCGACACCCATAGACAGCGCGCTTTCCGGGGTTCGTCCCTGCACGCCATTTTCCGACGGGACGTCCGATGAAGGTTCGTAACTCGCTCAAGTCGCTCAAGGGTCGCCACCGCGATTGCCAGGTCGTGCGCCGCCACGGTCGGACCTATGTGATCAACAAGACCAACCGTCGCTTCAAGGCACGCCAGGGCTAATCAGCCCCGGTGACCGCGACGCCGGCATCGCCGCGCGCGGTCATCTTCGATATCGGCAACGTCCTGTACGACTGGGACCCGCGCTATCTCTATGCCAAGCTGATCGCCGACCCGGTCGAACTCGACTGGTTCTTGCAGCATGTCGTGACTAAGGCGTGGCATTTTCAACATGATACCGGCCGTCCCGCCGCCGAGACGACTGCCGAGCTCTGCGCTGCCTATCCGGCCTATCGCCCGCTGATCGACGCCTATGTGCCCCGCTGGCTCGAAACGGTGCCGGGGCCGCTGCCGGGCATGATCGCGCTGGTCGACGACCTTGCCAGCGCCGACGTACCGCTGTTCGCGATCACCAATTTCAGTGCCGAGTTCTGGCCGCGCTTCCGTGCCACAGCGCCGGTGTTCGACCGGTTTCGCGACATCGTCGTGTCGGGGGTCGAGCGGATGACCAAGCCCGATCTGGCGATTTATGCGCTCGCGCTTACACGATTCGGATTGGCCGCGCACGACGCGCTGTTCATCGACGACCGCGCCGACAATGTCGCGGCGGCGGTGGCCGCTGGAATGGCCGGGCATGTGTTTGTTAATGCGCCCACGACGCGTGCGTGGCTTACGGCTCAGGCGGTGCTGTAGCCCTCGAGCTCGCCGCCGCTCAGGCGCACGACATGGAGCACGTTCGTCGTTCCCGGCGTCGAGAACGGCACCCCGGCGATCAGGATGAGCAGATCGCCGCCCGCAGCAATCCCCGTGCGCAGCGCCATCCGCTTCGATTTCGCGACCATCTCCTCGAAGTCGCCGACATCGCGTGTCACCACCGCATGCACACCCCATACCAGCCCCATGCGCCGGGCCGTCCCGCGCGACGGGGTCAGGCACAGGATCGGCACCGCGGCGCGTTCGCGCGCAGCGCGGCGCGCGGTCGATCCCGAAATCGTGAAACAGGCGATCGCCCGCACGCCGATCGTCTGCGCGATCTGTGCGGCTGCTGCCGAAATCGCGTCGGCGGTCGTCGGTTCGGTCGCGGTCGCGGTAAAGTGCACGCGTGCATAGTAAAGCGGATCGGCTTCCACCGTCCGCGCGATGGCGTCCATCATCGCCACCGCCTCGATCGGCCACGCACCGGCAGCGCTTTCGGCCGACAGCATCACCGCATCGGCACCGTCATAGATGGCAGTGGCGACATCGCTGACCTCGGCACGCGTCGGTGACGGCGAGACGATCATCGATTCGAGCATCTGCGTCGCCACCACCACGGGCTTGCCGGCCGCGCGCGCCATCGCGACGATGCGCTTTTGCGCCGGCGGCACCTGCTCGGGCGGCAGCTCGACGCCGAGGTCGCCGCGCGCCACCATGACGGCATCGGCGAGTTCGAGAATCTCCGCCAGCCGTTCGAGCGCGGCGGGCTTTTCGATCTTGGCGAGCAGCGCGGCCTTGCCGCGGATCAGCGCGCGCGCCTCGGCCACGTCCTCGGGCCGCTGCACGAAGCTGAGCGCGATCCAGTCGACATGATGATCGAGCGCGAACGCCAGATCGGCGCGGTCTTTGACCGTCAGCGCGGGCAGCGGGACGACCACGTCGGGAACGTTGACGCCCTTGTTGTTCGACAGCAACCCGCCGGTCTCGACGCGCGTGTCGATCCGCTCCGGCGCGACGGCGAGGACGCGCAGCACCAGCTTGCCGTCGTCGAGCAACAGCCGCGCGCCGGGCATCAGCGCGGCGAACAGCTCCTTGTGGGGCAGCTGGACCCGGCGCACGTCGCCCGGCGCGGTGTCGAGGTCGAGCGCGAACGACGCACCGGCAACCAGTTCGATGCGGCCATCGCCAAAGCTCCCGACCCTAAGCTTTGGCCCCTGCAGGTCGGCAAGGATCGTCAGCGGCTGGCCGATTTCCTTTTCGAGCCCACGGATATTGGCAATCAGTTCGGCGCGCGCTTCGGGCGTGCCGTGGCTCATGTTGACGCGAAACGCATCCGCCCCGGCATGGATCAGCTTGCGGATCATCTCGGGCGTGTGTGACGCCGGACCCAAAGTGGCGAGCACCTTCACCTTGCGGCGGCGTGGAGCAAGAGCGAGCGTCATCATCGGTCTCCGGGGCTTGCACTGCCGCCGGTGCCAGCCCTTATGGGAAGGCAGGGCGATTGTCGCCATCGGAGTGCACATCATGGACGATAACATGCGCGATAAGGTGGAAGCCGCCGCGTTCCGCCGCCTGACCGACCTGCTGCGCCACCGCACCGATGTGCAGAATGTCGAGCTGATGGGAGCAGGCGGGTTCTGCCGCAACTGCCTGTCGGACTGGCTCGCCGAAGCCGCCGCCGACCACGGCGTGCCGCTCGACAAGGATGCCGCGCGCGAATGGGTGTATGGCATGCCCTATGCCGAATATAAGGCGCGCCACCAGACCGAGGCGACACCCAAGCAACTCGCACGCATGGCCGGCAGCATCGAGCGCAACCAGCGCGAAGCCGCCCTCGACGAAGCCCTAGACGAAAGCTTCCCGGCGAGTGACCCGCCAGCGATGACCGGGCCGCGCTAACCGGCGCGGACTGACGTCACCTCGACTTCGCGGCCGCCCCAGCGGGCGGTGTCGCCGACGCTCTTGCCCATCAGCGCGCGCGCGACGGGCGCGGGGTAGGCGACGGTGCCGGCTGCCGGGTCGGCTTCGTCTTCGCCGACGATGCGCAGGGTCGCCTCCGCGCCGTCGCTGCCGACGAAAGTGATGCTGCTGCCGAAGCGGACGACGCCGTCGTCGGCTCCCGGCTCGACGAGCCGGGCGGACGCGCGGCGCGCCGTCCAATAGCGCAGCTCGCGCGACGCCCGCGCCATTGCGGTGCGGTCGGCGCTGATGTCGCCGCTTGCCTGTGCCTCGGCGAAATCGGCGCGTGCCGCCGCCAATGCGGCGTCGATCGCCGCAAGGCCGGTCGCGGTAACATGATTGGGATGCGCCGAAATCGGCCGGTCGGGCAGATCGGCGGCAGCGGCCTCGCTATCGCCCTCCTTGGTGAATGCTACACTCATCGTCTGGTGATCCCGGTCATTGCGGTGCTCCCGGTGCAACCTTACACGCGCGGCAGCGCTTGATGCCGTGCTGCGCCCAGGAGACGACCGATGCCAACGCCTGCCCTGTTTACACCGTTCCGAGTTGGCGCGCTCGACCTTGCCAATCGCATCGTCATCGCGCCGATGTGCCAGTATTCGGCCGAAGCTGGCAACATGACCGACTGGCACATGATCCATCTCGGCTCGCTTGCCTTGTCAGGTGCCGCGTTGCTGACGATCGAGGCGACCGCGATCAGTCCCGAGGCGCGGATCACTTACGGCGACGTCGGCTTGTATTCGGACGCGAACGAGGCGGCGATGGCACGCGTGCTCGCGGCGATTCGGCGCTATTCGGCAATGCCGGTCGCCGTCCAGCTGGCGCACGCCGGGCGCAAGGCGTCGTGCGCGCTGCCGTGGCATGGCGGAGCGCAGATCCCGCCCGCGATGGCCAATGGCTGGCAGACCGAAGCGCCGTCGCCGCTGCCGTTCGAGACCGGGCAGAATGCCCCTGCCGCGCTCGACCGCGACGGCCTGACGCGCGTTCGCGACGGCTTTGTCGCCGCCGCCCGGCGCGCCGCGCGGCTGGGGATCGACGCGGTGCAGCTGCACGGCGCGCACGGCTATCTGCTCCACGAATTCCTGTCGCCGCTGTCGAATGCGCGAACCGATGACTATGGCGGCAGCCTTGCCAACCGCATGCGCCTTCCGCTCGAAGTGTTCGAGGCCGTGCGCACCGCATTCCCGGCCGAGCGCCCGGTGACGGTGCGCGTGTCGGGCAGCGACTGGGCGCCGGGCGGCTGGGACATCGACCAGACGATCGAATTCGCGCGCGCGCTCGAGGCGCGCGGTTGCTCGGCAATCCATGTCTCGAGCGGCGGGCTGACGCCGTCGCAGGCCATCCCGATCGGGCCGAGCTATCAGGTGCCGCTGGCGCGCGCGGTCAAGGCAGCGGTGCGCATGCCGGTGATTGCGGTCGGGCTGATTACCGATTTCGACCAGGCGGAGGCGATCATCGGCACCGGTGACGCCGATCTGATCGCGTTGGCGCGGACCATGCTCTACGATCCGCGCTGGCCGTGGCATGCGGCTGCGCATCTGGGTGCCAGCGTCGCGGCACCACCGCAATATCTGCGCTCGCAGCCGCGTCAGTATCGCGACCTTTTCAAGGCGTGACCGCCACCCCGCCGCAAACCGGGGTGGCGGAATAGGCCTCAGGCGACCGCTGCAAAGCTGTGGCGGTCGCGGAGCGCGGCGCGAACGCCTGCGCCATACGCCGGGTCGGCCCTGTCGAGATGCGCGAGCTGGCGTTCGCGCGTTGCATCGGAGCAGGCGCTCAGCGGTCCCGCCATATTGATGCACAGGTCGCGCTGTTCGGCGGCATCGAGCAGTCGGAACAGGTTGCCGGCCTGCGTATAATCGTCTTCCTGTCCGCGTGCGTCATAGCGCCCGGCCCTGCCGTCGAGTGCCCAGCCGCTGTCGCCGAAGCCAAAGCCCGACGGTGCCGTGCCGGCGGCGACGACTGTGGCATAATTCGGGGCCGACCCGCCGTTGCCGACCGCCATCTGGCCGTCGCGCTGCTGATGGTGCATCGGGCAGCGCGGCGCATTGACCGGCAGGTGCTGATGGTTGGTGCCGACACGATACAGCTGCGCATCATGATAGCCGAACAGCCGCCCCTGCAGCATCTTGTCGGGTGAATAGCCCATGCCGGGAACGACGTTCGACGGCGAGAACGCGACCTGCTCGACATCGGCGTGATAATTGTCCGGATTGCGGTTCAGCTCGAGGATGCCCACCGGGTGGCGCGGGAAGTCGGCATGCGGCCAGATCTTCGTCAGGTCGAACGGATTCCAGCCGGTCCGCTGCTCCCAAGCGACCAGTTCGGCCTCGGTGGCGATCTGGACGCGGACTTCCCAGCGCGGGAAGTCACCGCGCGCAATCGCGCCGTACAGGTCGCGCTGCGCATAGTCGGGGTCTTCCCCCGCAATCCGCACCGCATCGGCGGCGGTCAGGTTCCGGATGCCCTGCTGCGTGAACAAATGCCATTTGACGAACACGCGCTCGCCGCCGTCGTTGATCAGGCTGAAGGTGTGGCTGCCGAAGCCGTGCATGTGGCGATACCCGTCGGGCGTCCCGCGATTGGAAAACAGCATCGTCACCTGATGGAGCGATTCGGGCGCTTTCGACCAGAAATCGAACATCATCTCGGGGCTTTTGAGATTGGTCTGCGGATCGCGCTTCTGGGTATGGACGAAGTCGGGGAACTTGATCGGATCCTTGATGAAGAACATCGGCGTGTTGTTGCCGACCAGATCCCAATTGCCTTCCTCGGTATAAAACCGCACCGCGAACCCGCGCGGATCGCGCTCGGTGTCGGCCGAACCCTTTTCGCCACCGACCGTCGAAAACCGGACGAACGTCTCGGTGGTCTTGCCGACCGCCGCGAACAATTTCGCCTTGGTGTACGGCGTGATGTCATGCGTCACGGTAAACGTCCCGAACGCGCCCGAGCCCTTGGCGTGGACAACCCGCTCTGGGATGCGCTCGCGGTTGAAATGCTGCAGCTTCTCGATCAGGTGAAAATCCTGGAGCAACAGCGGCCCGCGCGGCCCAGCGCTCAGCGAGTTCTGGTTATCGGCAACGGGTATACCCGAAGCGGTGGTCAGCATCGGCGTGTCGGACATTTTGGTCATCCTTGTCGAGGGAAACTGCGAGCATGGCTAACGCCTCAGCAGCGATCGACAAAATGAGTATCTAAAATCAGATCGATCGAGCAAATCACTCAATGCTCCATGCGAGCCGTTTCGCGCGTATAGCCGCGACGTGCTTTCAGGGAACAGACTATGGCAGCAATCCGGCTTGCGCTTATCGGTCTCGGCAAGATCGCGGTCGATTCGCATATCCCGGCGATCCGCGCCACGCCAGGGATCGAGCTGGTCGCCGTATCGAGCCCGCACGCCGGTCCGATGGACGGCATGCGTAGCTACACCGACCATCGGGAAATGCTTGCGGCGGGCGGTATCGATGCCGTGGCGATCTGCACGCCGACGCAACTCCATTATCAGGTCGCCTGCGATTGCTTTGCGGCCGGCGTCGACGTGCTGCTCGAAAAGCCGCCGGCGGCAACGCTGAGCGCCTTCGAAGCACTGATCGCGCAAGCTCAGGCGGCAGGACGCGTCTTATTTGCGGCGTGGCACGCGCGTTTTGCCGCCGGGGTGGAGGCAGCGCGCAGCGCGCTGGCCAAACGGACGGTCTCCGCTGTCGATATCGTCTGGCGAGAGGATGTTCGCCGCTGGCATCGTGGGCAACAGTGGATCTGGACGGCAGGCGGTTTCGGTGTGTTCGATCCCGGCATCAACGCGCTGTCGATCGCCACGCGAATCCTGCCGCAGCACCTGTTGCTCGACCATGCCGCGCTCGATTTCCCGGCCGGGCGTGATGCACCGATTGCCGCACGGCTGGGCTTTATCGGCCTGCGCGGCGGTGCCGATTTCGACTGGCGTCCGGCGGGCGATCCGGTGTGGACGATCACCGTCATCAGTGACGGCGCGCCGCTGGTGCTGAGCCACGGCGGTCATCGGCTGACGATCGGTGGCGCCGCGGTCGCTTTGGCGCCGGTGGTTGAATATGAAGGCGTCTATCGGACCTTCGTCGAGCTGCTGCGCACACGCCGCAGCGACGCCGACGCGGCACCGCTCCGGCTTGCCGCCGACGCTTTCCTGATCGGTGCACGGCGTACCGTCGAGGCGTTTGTCGAGCCGCCGCCGCCGTAATGGTTGCCGTGGCGCGGTGCGAAGGTTAAGCGTCGGCGGCTATGCGCTATCTCAGCACCCGCGGCACTGCGCCGATCCTCGATTTCGAAGGTGTTACCCTCGCCGGACTGGCGAGCGACGGTGGACTCTATGTCCCCGAGCATTGGCCGCAGCTGACGCCCGACGCCATCGCCAGCCTCGCCGGGCTGAGCTATGTCGAGACCGCTGTCCGGGTGTGTGCGCCGTTCATCGGCGGATCGTTGAGTGAGGGCGAACTGCGCGCGTTGTTCACGCAGGCCTATGGCACTTTTGCGCATACCGCCGTTGCACCGCTGGTGCAGCTCGACAATCAGCATTGGCTGCTCGAGTTGTTTCACGGCCCGACGCTGGCGTTCAAGGATATTGCGATGCAGGCGCTCGGCCTGTTGTTCGAGCGCTTCCTCAGCCAGCGGTCGGAGCATCTGACGATCGTCGGCGCGACCAGCGGCGATACCGGCTCGGCGGCGATCGACGCGCTCGCGGGGCGCGAGCATCTCGATGTCTTCATGCTGCATCCTGAAGGTCGGGTGTCCGAGGTGCAGCGCCGCCAGATGACGACGGTGCAGGCCCCCAACATCTACAATATCGCGGTGCAGGGCACCTTCGACGACGCGCAGGCGCTGGTGAAGGCGATGTTCAACGACCCGGCGTTTGCAGGCACGTACCGGCTGGCGGCGGTTAATTCGATCAACTGGGCGCGGTTGCTGCTACAGATCGTCTATTATTTTTATGCCGCTGTCCGGCTTGGGGCGCCCGAACGTCGGATCAGTTTCGCGGTGCCGACCGGCAACTTCGGCGATGTGTTCGCGGGCTATGCCGCGGCGCAAATGGGGCTGCCGATCGGCAAGCTGATTGTCGCTACTAACGTCAACGACATCCTGACGCGGGCGTTGCAGCACGGGGATTATTCGGTGGGAACCGTCGCCGAGACTGCTGCCCCGTCGATGGACATCCAGGTATCGTCCAATTTCGAGCGGTTGTTGTTCGATCTGCACGGTCGCGACGGCAGCGCGACCGCGGCGGCGATGCGGGGCTTCGAGGCGACGCGGGCGCTGCAACTGACCCCGGTACAACAGGCCGCTGCCGCTGAACTGCTGGTCGCGCGGCGCATCGACGCCGATGAAATGGCGCAGGCGCTGCGTTGGGGCTATGCATCCTGCGGCGAGCTCATCGATCCGCACACCGCCATCGGGCTGGCAGCAGCACGCGAGCTCGCCGGTAACATCGACGGGCCGATCGTCACCCTGGCGACCGCGCATCCGGCGAAATTTCGCGCCGCCGTCGAGCGTGCCAGTGGCGTCCGTCCGGTGCTGCCGCAGCGGCTTGCCGGGCTGTTCGACCGCGCCGAGCGCTTTGACGTGTTGCCCGCTGAACTGGGCGCCGTCGAAGCCTATGTCGCTGCACGGGCGACCCGCGCATGACGCCGCAGGTTACCACGCTCGGCAACGGGCTGCGCGTTGCGTCCGCCGCGATGCCGCATGTCGAGACGGTCGCAGTCGGGCTGCATGTCGACACCGGCGCGCGTTTCGAGACGGCGGCGACCAACGGCGTCGCGCATTTGCTTGAACATATGGTGTTCAAGGGCACCACTACCCGCAGTGCGCGCGCCATCGCCGAGCAGATCGAGGATGTCGGCGGCGCGCTCAATGCCTATACCGCGCGTGACATGACGGTCTTTCACGCCCGGCTGCTGGCGGCCGACCTGCCGCTCGGCTGTTCGTTGATCGCCGACCTCGTGCAGAACCCGCGCTTCGACGCCGACGAGATCGACCGCGAGCGGCAGGTGGTGCTGCAGGAACTCGGCGAAGCGCGCGATACCCCCGACGACATCGTCTTCGACCATCTGCAGGAGGCGGCGTTTGCGGGCCAGCCGCTCGGCCGCTCGATCCTTGGCAGCGAAGCGAGCCTTGCCGGCATCGGCGCTGCTGAACTGCGCGGCTGGCTCGATACCCAGTATCTGGGCGGCAGCTGCGTGCTTGTCGCGGCGGGTCGTGTCGACCACGACGCGCTTGTCCGGCTTGCCGAGCGCGACTTCGGCCATCTGCCCGGCGGGCGGCGTCCGGCGCTCGAACCGGCGCAGTTTACCGCGACCGAACACCATGACCGCCGCCGCTTCGAGCAGGCGCATCTGACGCTGGGTGCGCCGGCTCCGGGCCATCACGACGCCGATTTCGATGCCGCCATGCTGTTCACCACCGCGGTCGGCGGCGGCATGTCGAGCCGCCTGTTCCAGGAACTGCGCGAGGAGCGCGGGCTGGCGTATAGCGTCTATGCGAGCACCACGCCCTATGCCGACACCGGGCTGTTCGCGGTTTACATGGCGACCGCCAAGCGCGACGCGGCGCGCGCCGTGGCACTCGCCGAAACCGTGCTGGCGCAGACGGCGAACGGCCTCGAGCCCGCCGAACTGGCGCGCGCTAAGGCACAGCTGCGCGCCGGGCTGTTGATGAGCCTCGAAGCGCCCGGCGGCTGGGCCGAATATTGCGCCCGGCAGCTGCTGGTACACGGCCGGATCGCGCCGCCGTCGGAGATCGTCGCGCGCATCGAAGCGTGCGACGTCGATGCGGTGCGCGGCGCTGGCGCGCGGATGCTGCGGCAGCCGATGGCGCGCGCCGATGTGGGGGCGGCGGCTTTGAAGCGCGCCGCGTGAGCGACGGCGTGCGCGGGCTCGAGACGCTGATCGCCGAGCCGTGGGCGGACTTCGGATTGATCGACAGCGGCCACGGCCGCAAGCTCGAACGCTACGGCCCCTATCGCTTCATCCGCCCCGAGCCGCAGGCCTTGTGGGCCCCGGCGGCACCCGAATGGACCGCCGATGGCGAATTCATCGGTGGCGCGGAGGAGGACGGCGGCGGCAAGTGGCGGCTGGGCGCGACCGTGCCTGCGCACTGGACGCTGGCGCGCGGGCCGCTCCAATTTCGCGCCACCAATACGCCGTTCCGCCATCTGGGCTTTTTTCCCGACATGGCGGTGCACTGGGACTGGATGGCCGAGCGGCTGCGGCCGGGCAGCAGCGTGCTCAACCTGTTTGGCTATACCGGCGTCGGCAGCCTTGCCTGCGCCGCTGCCGGGGCCAGCGTCACGCATGTCGATGCCTCCAAAAAGGCGGTCGCGGCGGCGCAGGACAATCAACGGCTGAGCGGCATGGACGCCGCGCCGATCCGCTGGCTGGTCGATGACGCGCTGAAGTTCATGCGGCGCGAGGTGCGGCGCGGCAAACGCTATGACGGGATCATCCTCGATCCGCCCAAATATGGCCGCGGCCCCGAGGGCGAGGTGTGGGAGCTGTACGCCGGGCTGCCCGAGTTGATCGCGCTCGCCCGGCAGCTGCTCAGCCCCGAAAGCGCGTTCCTCGTGCTGACTGTTTATGCAATCCGCCTGTCGGCGCTGGCGACGCGGCGACTGGTTACCGATGCACTCGGCGATCTCGGCGGGCACATCACGGCAGGCGAGATGGCGATTCGCGAGGAGGCGCGCGGGGCACTGCTGCCGACCGCGATCTTCACGCGCTGGGAAGGTGTCAAGGCCGGCTGACAAAGTTGATGAAGTTGATGACACGTCGGGGGGCAGCGCATCCCCTGTCGATGCTGGATCGGCTCGCAGGCAGGACATCGAACCGACAGGACGGCGCACAGGCATGACTTTCGGATGGGCAACCTCGAGAGTTATCCCATATGGTGTTTTCTGTCAAGCCTATTCGAGAGCGGCAACCCGGCCTGCGCCGGTATGACGATGTTGATGACCGGCACGATTGCTGGTGCGCTACGCCGCAACCTTCACTGTTTTCCACACCGGCGCGCGCGGCGCGGGCAAGCCGGTTTCGGCGAGGCAGTTGGCCCGCAGCGTCTCGATGTCGGGACCATAGTTGAATAGCGGCAATGCCCCGCGCGCCGCCGTCATCGCCGCACGCAGCGTCGCCGTCGCCGCCACGTCGACCGCGCCGTCGACGATCACCACGCCGTAGCGGCGCGCGCCGCCGGTGGTTACCAATCCCTGCGTCACCTCATGCGCCACCAGCGCTGCATCGCGCGCCAGCGGGTCGCCCCAGCCGCCGCCGCCCCAGGTGATGAAATCGAGCTCGTCACCCGCCGCAACGGCAATATCCTCGACCTTGTTGCCGACAATCGTCGCGGTACCGTCGGCGCGGCGCAACAGTTTGCGCGCGCGTACGCCCGGCTCGCCGCCGTTGACGCCCCATGGCGGCACGAACCAGCGGTCGTCATGGATCGCGATTTGCCCGGGCTCGAGAAAGCGGTAGGTCATCAGGATACCATTGCCGCCGCGGTGCAGCCCGGCACCGCCCGAATCCGGAACGGTCTCGTAGCGTTCGATGCGCAGGGGGAAATAGCGTTCGAGAAACTCGTTCGGCACGTTGGTGAAATTCGGCCATAGCGAATGCCCGTCGGGTCCGTCGCCCATCGGCCGCCCGGGGATGCCGCCGAAGCCGATCTGGAACAGCTGGAACCAGTCGCCCTTGGCGTCGGTGCCCGAATAGAACAGGTGCGGCGACGACGAGAAACCGGCGGCATTGAGAAACTCGGGCGTTTTCTGGCCGAGCAGGCCGCCGAGCACGTCGAACAGCCGCCCGAGCGCGTGGGTGCGCCCGCTGAGCGCCGCCGGGAACACCGGCTTCAACAGCGATCCTTCGGGAATGTGCACGTCGATCAGGTCGTAATAGCCATCGTTGAACAGGATCGCGGGGTCGAACACCATGATCATGTAGATGCCGAAGAACATCCGCATCATGTTCTCGTTCAGGTAAAAGTTGATCGACCCCGCCGACTGCGGATCGGTCCCGGCAAAGTCGAGGATGACGCGGCCGTCCCGCTTCGACATCGTGCATTTCATCTTGTACGGGCCGAACCCCAGCCCGTCGTCGCAGATATAATCCTCGAACGTCACGGGATCGTCGCCGATCGCGGTGTCGATCAACTGCGCCATCGCGCGGTGGTTGCGCGCCAGCAGCGCCTCGCACGCCGACACGAACACGTCGTCGCCGAAGCGGTGCGCCATTTCGGTCACGCGGCGCGCCGCGACCCGGCACGACGCGACCAGCGCGTTCAAATCCGCCTTGCACCATTCGGGCGAGCGCGTCTGGTGCATCACCAGCGCGATCAGGTCTTCGTTATAGACGCCGGCTTTCCAGATCTTCACCGCCGGGATGCGGACGCCCTCCTGAAAGATCGAGGTGGCGCGGATCGGCATCGACCCGGCGACCATGCCGCCGATGTCCGACTGGTGCCCGAACATCGAGGTATAGGCGATCAGCCGCCCGTCCTTGAACACCGGCAGCAGCACCAGCCAGTCGTTCGAATGGCTGATCGCGCCGCCGACCGAATAGGGGTCCGACAGGAAGATCATGTCGCCGTCCTCCAGATGTCCGGCGTAGTTTTCGAGGAAGCCGCCGATGAAGCTGCCGAACTGGCCGACGATCATCCGGCCCTTATGGTCGGCAATCAGCGGGAAGGCGTCGCCCTGTTCGCGGATGCCCGGCGACATCGCGGTGCGGACCAGCGTCGTGTCCATCTCGACACTCGCGTTGCGCAGCGCGTTCTCGATGATGTCGAGCGTCACCGGGTCGATCGGCTCGCTGGCGAACGGTGCGGCGTTGGTCTGGCGAATCGTGGCGGGCATGGGGGCGTCCCTCTTGCTTGATCTCTGTCGTCATTCCCGCGTTCGCAGGAATGACACGCGCAATTAAACCGGCGTGATCATGATATTCCCGAACCGGTCGACCGTGCCGATGTGCTTCGTCTCGATCAGCGTGGTCGAGTCCATTTCGGTGACGATCGCCGGGCCGGGGATGACGTCGCCGGCGCGCAATTTCGACCGGTCGTAGATCACGGCGGCTTGGTTTTCGCCGTCCATCCAAAGCATATGGTCGCGCAGCCGTGCGGCGGCGGGTGAGCCGTCGCCCTGCGGCAGTTCATGCGCGGGCAGGTCGAGCGCCGGGCCCATGCCGACGGCGCGCAGGTTCACCAACTCGTGTTCGCTGTCCATGTTGAAAGTGAACAGCCGCCGATGCTCGTCGTCGAAACGCGCGGTCAGTGCGGCGATGCCGCCGCTGCGCAGCGTTTCAGGGTCGATCGTCATCGGCACCTCGAACGCCTGCCCCGAATAGCGCACGTCGATCTCGAACGCGGTGGTGACATCGCCGACCCCGTCGCTGGCAAGCTCGGCGCGGACCTGCGCGTCCATTTCGGCAAGCATCGCGGTCACCTCGGCAAGGCTGGTCTCCGACACGCGTTTCGATAGCGAGCGCGCGGTTTCGGTGCGCGTGCGCGTGGTGGCATCGCCCAGCGCGCACAACACGCCCGGCGAAACCGGCGACACGGCGGGATAGCTGCCCATCAGCCGCGCGACCGCATTGACATGCAGCGGTCCCGCGCCGCCAAAGCCCATCAGCGCAAAGTGGCGCGGGTCATAGCCCTGCTGCACCGAAATCATCCGCAGCGCGCCGAACATGTTCTCGTTGACGATGTCGACGATCCCGGCCGCTGCCGCCTCTGCACTGCTGAGCGAGGTCGCGTCGGCGATGGTCTGGACCGCCGTCCGGGCGGCGGCGGCGTCCAGG
>Ga0209724_1002180_pt1 | contig 16947 bp, 16 predicted proteins | sample grotaG_FD_184143 | JGI IMG/M metagenome (GOLD analysis project Ga0209724, IMG submission 184143) | Glacier valley bacterial and archeal communities from Borup Fiord, Nunavut, Canada, to study Microbial Dark Matter (Phase II) -... | ecosystem: Environmental > Aquatic > Freshwater > Ice > Glacier ...
CCGTTATCCATGATTGAAATTTTAACCCCTTGGTCGTTCCCTATATTTGCGATAACAGATACTTTTCCACCTTTTGGTGTAAATTTTAATGCATTGCCAGCCAGGTTGCGAATGGTTGATTTAAGCATATTCTCATCGGCGTAAACTATTAAATCATTAGAGATTGTAAAGCAGAACTCAATTTCTTTTTTATTGGCCGATTCCATTATCAATTGCAGGCTTTCTTTAATTTTAGGATTTAACAAAAACGGTTGGGGATCAAATCTGGTGATGCCCCTTTGCATGAGTGACCACTCTAAAAGATTTTCAAGCAATTGGTAAAGATTGGTGGCAGATTGTCTAAAAATAAAGGCTATTTTCTGAATCTCGCTCAGTGTCATGGATGGCAAATCATCTACCATCATTTCAGTAAAACCCAAAAAAGCATGGAAAGGGCTTTTCAGGTCATGAGCAATGATAGAGAAAAATTTGTCTTTTTCGGCATTTATTCTTTGCAAATCATCTTCGCTTTTCTGTAATAATTCCAAGGCAATTGATTTCTCATTTTCCAGTTGTCTGGTAAGAGTTACATCTCTCCCGGTTGCCACAATTCCAATTAGATTTCCTTTTTCATCCCAAATGGGAGCCTTATGAACATCAAGAAAAAGAAACTTGCCTTGAATATTACCAAATTCATCAAATTGTTTTGGTTTCTCTTCGCCTAAAGTTATTGAATCACTATCCGCGCACGTTTCACCAAAAGTATGCCAATCAATATTTTCAGGATGTTTTGCTCTTTCACGAGTGGCAAAGAAAATATCCATTTTACCGATGGGCTCATGAATGCTTTCTGCTATTAACAGACTATCGCACATGGCTTTATTAACAAATGTAAATCTATTGTTTAAATCTTTTGCCCATAGAAAATCTTCTGTATTATCAGCCATCAGCCGGAACATTGAAAACATTTGGCGATAGCGTTCTTCACCGGCCTGGATTTGCTTTTGCCATTCAATCTGAATGGTAATATCCCGTATGATAACAAGCCGGCTTCCGGTCTGGTTTTTAATGGTATGTTTAAGTATTCGGAATGTCTTAATTTCATGATTGCTTTGAATTTCCTGTGTCTTGTCAGCCGTATCATGATCAATGACAGCATTCAATAAATTGGATACGGATGCACCTGCAGATTGGGCTGGGAACCCGATGATGTTTTTGTTGCTGATACCTAAAAATGATAGGGCGGCCCCATTGATATCCTGTATCCTGTTTTGTGCGTCTAAGACCAGTATTCCATCAGTTAAAGTTTCAACAAGTGTTTCGCGGGCCACGGGTACCAGATCAAGAAAGCGGATATTTAGAATGGCATAAGCTGCCAAAACGCCACTCATGGTGATACTTACAGGTGCAATGTCGAGTCCGGTAACAGGATTGTTGCCAGTGAGATAAATGATGCTGGTTATCCAGGGACAAAAACCTCCAATGAAAACTATCATTCCCTGAGAACGGAAAGGATTATTTTGATGGATAATAAACTTAAAAAGAAGAATGGTTGACAAAGCCAACATAAGGTAAGTATAGGCAATATATCCAATCCAGAATCCGATCCCATGGTAATATTCCATGAGATTTGTTTTCTCAGATATATTAGAAAATCCTGACCATATCAGGCTGTGGCTCTCGTTGGTGAAAGTGAGCGCAAAGGTGATGGCCGGAACAATGAATAATAGCAGAATATGTTTTGCAGATAGAAATTTGTCTTTGCCCGTAAAACGAAGAACAAAAATTAAGTATAGAACAGGAGTAACAATGCCTCCAAAATATTCTAATTTCGACCAGAAGATTTTTTCCGTAACAGTAAGGGCAGCGGTCTCGAATATGATCCAAAATGCACCAATGCCGGCGGCAATCATCAGAAAGGCCAGTTCGCGTGCACTTTTTACCGATCGTCGCTGCCAGGCAAGAAAAGCAACTAAAAATGAAACGGATGCTGTTGCAAGGAAGAATAAAGAATATAGGGTGAAATCCAGGTTCATGGAGGACATATAATTTTATGATATACTATTTTGGTATAAAGATAATTATGTATGCGCTAAGATATCTTTTTTTGGTATATTAAAGTATGCGATGCTGAAAAGTCATTTAAAATTTAATTGAATGATCAAATATTCTAATTTTTATCTCTTTCTGTTAATTAAATTAAATTTTATCCGATTCGTTTTGCAGCTTAAAATGAGAATATTATATTTATCCCCTTGGAATAAAAATCAACTTAACTATTAAACAATTTAAAATATGCAAAACAGGAGAAAGTTCTTACAAATTTCAGCTGCCGGATCAGTTGGTATGTTGTTATTGGGTTCTACAGGATTTAAATCAGCGGCTGTCGACCGTAAAAAATTCGGCGTTGGGTTACAACTTTATACAGTTCGTGATGCCATGAGTGCAGATACTTTAGGGTCCTTAAAAAAGATTTCAGACCTTGGCTATAAAAATATGGAACTGGCAGGGTATGCAGATGGCAAATTTTATGGCTTTGCACCCAAAGAATTCAAGAAAATAATCAACGATTTGGGCATGGAGGTCATTAGCAGCCATACCAATGTTGAAGCTGCAGGTATTAATATGGACAATGCAAAATTAATGGCCGATGCTCATGCAGAGCTTGGCGTTAAATATTGCATCCAGCCTTGGATTGAAGCACCTGACCGCAACATTGAATCGTATAAAAAGATGATTGCTGCCTGGAACAAAGCAGGTAAAATTATGAAAGCCAATGGCATCCAGTTTGGCTACCACAATCACAATTTTGAATTCACCAACATCAATGGTGTGGTACCCTACTTCGATATATTCATGCCTGAAATGGATGTAGACTTGATTACCATGGAATTAGACCTTTTCTGGGCAAAAAAAGCAGGTCAGGATCCAATAGAAATGTTTAAAAAATACCCTGGCAGGTTCCAGCTACTGCATTTTAAAGACATGAAGACCAATGAAGCGCCATTTTTTGATGTGGTTAAAGACGATATTTGTAGTGTCGGTGAAGGAGTGATTGATTTCAAAAAGATTCTGGCTGCAAAACAAGTTGCAGGAATGAAGTACACTTTTGTTGAAGATGACAACCAGGGCAATGGAAAACCATTTGAAGCCCTGGAAACCAGCATTAAAAACCTTACTACAACTATTATGAAAGCATAAAACCCAATCATTATTAAAGATTTAAGGGTTCAGACCATTTGGTTTGGACCTTTTTTTATCAATATTATACCTTGATTTCAGCATAAATGAGGCGGATACTTTTATAAAACTGGTTTTATTCATAATCAACATCATTAACACTCCTGTATTTCCTCAATTACGCCAATTACGCCAATTACGCCATTGCGTAATTGGCGTAATTGGCGTAATTGAGGAAATAATAATTTGAAGTAAAAACAGAATTGACCGTGATTAAACTGTGTTATTAAAGTATTCGTATCCTAATTTGAAAAGATGAGATTCCTTTGGCTCCCAACCAATTAAATGGACGTAAAGGTCACCGATGTTTTGAATTATAAAATAAAAGTCTTACCTTTGGGTTACCAAAGGCCGTAAGAAACCGCAGGTTGAAAGGTTTCAAGTTCATGCCTGATAATCCCCACAGATTAAACTTAGGTTAATACCAACGATAAATGGCTGTATTTTAATGGATTTGCAATCAATGAAATGTTGGTTACTTTACCCGGCCAGGATTCTTCTTTACAAAATCGCCCCAGCTTTTTATTCCTGACTTGGTCACAGGGTTGCGCATCTGAAGATAATGACAAACAGCCACAGCCACGGCATCGGTAGCATCCAATTCCTTGGGTAGTTCGTTGAGGCTGAACATGTTTTTCAGAAAAAAAGCAACCTGTTCTTTGGCAGCGCCTCCCATACCGGTAATGGATTGTTTCACTTTCAGGGGTGCATATTCAGAAACAGGAATGTTGCGGGTCAAAGCAAGCCCCATTATAATACCTTGCGCGCGTCCTAATTTAAGCATTGCCTGAATATCTTTTCCGAAGAAAGGAGATTCGATGGCCAGCTCATCTGGCTGCAAATCATTGAGGAGCAAGCCTGTATGCTCGAAAATATGTTTTAGTTTCTGGTAATGATCCATACAACCGGTCGTTTTTATCACTCCCACCTGTAAGATGCGCGGTTTGTTGTCAACCACTTCAATTAATCCGTAGCCCATCACATTGGTTCCCGGGTCAATGCCTAATATTTTAATTGGTTTGTTATCCATTAATTGTAACTGTATGATCTGCTGAATGTTTAAGTGTATGCTTCTGTTGAAACCAGATGCCTGAAATGATGAATGCAAGGCCAATGAAAGTAGTAAAATAAATGGTTTCACCCAGAATAAAATGAATAAATAGGAGCGACAGAAAAGGTGATATGAAAATCAGGTTGCCCGTTTTTGCATTGTTTTGGCTCAATTGCATGGCTTTCATCCACAAAATATAAGTTACACCAAGTTCGAACAGGCCAATGTAAACAGCCGCTGGTATACCCTTCGCATTAGGCAAACGGAAGTCAGTAAAAATTAAAGCAGTAATCAACAGGTAAATTAATCCAAAGGCAAAGTTCCAGAATAGCTTGAAAATTTCCTCCCGCTTATCAAGCACACTCAAAATCCAAAACAGTGACCAGATTACGCTACTTCCAATGGCCAGCAATGCTCCTGTCAAATTTGTGTTGCCCATTCCGGAAAAGCTTCCCTGTGATGAAATAAAAACCACTCCAATAAAACTGATGAGAATGGCGATAAAATTACGGGCCGTTATCTTCTGTTTCAGCAAAGGCACTGAGAGCACGGCCAAGGTGATGGGCCAGATCATGTTCAGCGGTTGTGCCACCTGTGCCGGAAGCAGGCTGTAGGCCTGAAAAAGGATCAGGTAATAAGCAAATGGATTTAAAGCTCCCAGCAATGCTGACTTTCCCAACCCAGACAATGAAACTGTAAACAATTCTTTTAATTGACCCTTAAAAATGATGACCACGAAAAAGGTGAGCAATGAAACTACAGAGGCCATCAGGATCAGGTAAAGTGGAGAGAGTGTTTTCAGTCCTAGCTTAAATGCTGTGGCAACAGTCGACCATAATATGACAGAACCGAGGGCATAGATGGATGCTTTGGATAATTGCTTCATGGATTTGGGGATTTTCCATCGGGAAGCAAGCCTTCTTTCGTTTTTAATGGTTCAGGTAAGCTGTTTGGTTTTATTGTATCCTGCAATTTGCGATATCCAGTCCGCGCTTCCACTACATAAACACTGCCTGGATAATCAGTCAACATCTTCTTATAGAGCTCCATGGCTTCCTCTTTTCGATTCAGCTTGTTCTCATAAATGAGAGCAAGTTGATAAAGGGCATCATCAGCCAGCATGTCCCAGCTGTTGTCTTTCACGATGGATGAAAGCAAAACGGCAGCCTCATCATATTTACCTTCTTTCTGAAAAATAGAGGCTTTGCGGAAGTTCACATCATCAATCAATGAATTAAACTCATACGATTTACTGACAGAATCGAGCACAGCCAAGGCTTCCGGATAATGGTTGCGGAACAATTGAAGATCAGCCCGGGCAAACATCTGGAGTGGAGTTGCAATGGTGTCAGTTTCAAGATTCTCGCTGATAAAAAGGGACAAGTCCATGGCATCGTTGGCAATCAATTTTGAAGTACTTGCTTTCAAAACATCAAGTTGCGCCTTGGCCCACCTAAAATTTCCCATATAATAACCCAGCTTTGCCTTTTTAAACTTCACATCGTCACCCAGGGCATTGTTTTTACTGCTTTCAATGACCTGTGAATAAGTAATCACGGCATCCCATAATTCGCCCGAGTAAACGTAAACATCTGACAGTTCAGACTTTACCAAAGTAATTTGCTGCTGATTGATTCCATGCAATGCCAGTGCATTGGTTAAAATCCTAATGGCTTCACCAGGCTGATCAAGATAGAAAGCTAGTAAATGTGCATAATCAGTCTGAAGAGAAATAGTTTCAATTGTAATTCCCAACAAGTCAAATGTCTTTGAAAATTGTTCTTTCAGCTCATTGGCCTCAGCCACATCCTGAATTCCTGCGGCTACGAACCGTTCATAATACATATTCATTCTTTCCTGGCTGGCTAGGTTATAATATTCAGCTTTCTTACCTTTGCTGATAAGATAATCATAAGCTTTGACTGCCTCGTCATAATTCTTGTTGGTGGCCGAGACATTGGCCAAGGCGAAGATATTTCCATCTTCCTGTCCAGTGCGCTTGTCAAGTGAGATGGCCTGACGGGTAGCGGCGGTAAAGTTTTTATCCTGAATAAATAACCAAATCAGCAGGCGTATATAGATCGTTTGGCCGGGCTCTTCCTGAATGCTTTTCAGGACATATGTTTTCATCTGCTTGCTGATTTCCTGATCATTATCAATGGCCAAAACAGACTGGAGACTGCTTTTAACAATGTCAATGTTGGAATCTTTTTGTTTGGCCCATTCCATGTATTCTTTCAGCATCAGGTTGTAGTTGCGGATATAATAATAAATGCGGGCCAGTTCATAGTTATACAATGTAGGATTGCCGGCCCGGGCTTTGATATACACCTTTTCAGCATATTCAAATTCTCTACGGTTAATAAACTGGTTGGAGAGATTTTGGAACTCTGCCGGATTATTTGACAAGGCTCCAATGGCCTTGTCATACAACTTCAGAGCCTCCCCTGTTTGCCCCTGTGCTTTTTTCACATAGCCCCACTGCACGTACCAATACGCATCGGATGAATTGCCGCGCATCCCTTTCTTGATGGTTTTCTCAGCTTTGTCATAATCCTGAATGCCCAATAAACAATCAAGATAAATAGTTAGATATCCTTCTGATTTGGTAGTAGTATACAATTGCTCATAGAGTTCGGCAGCCTTCCCAAACTCCTTGTTCTGATAGTATTGACTGGCCAGAATGGACATATTTTGAAGGTCTTGAGTTTGTCCCAAAACCATCATCGGTGCCAACAGAAAAAAGATCCAGACCAAAGTCTTCATTCAAAATATTTTAGTTTGAACTACAAAAATAACAATCAAAAGCTTACCTTGCTGGTAATTCTGAGAATTATAAATTGAATGTGTTTAAAGTTCAAGGTTTAAAGTTGCGTGCCGATCTGGATTCAACTTCAAAGTTAAAAGATAAATGATAGGTAGCCTTCGATCGGCACGCAACTTGAAACTTTGAATCTGAAACTTTAAACTCTTCCAGATAAATTCAGTAATTTTGCAATCAAAGATTAAAAGTTATGCCGGAAGTTTTTAGAGAATTTGGATTTGTTTTCTTTTTCTATGCCAACGAAGGACAAGAACCTATGCATGTCCATGTAAGAAAAGCAGGTGGTTTTGCAAAGTTTTGGATTGAACCAATTGAACTTGAATATGCACAGGGGATGAAAGTTTCAGAACTTAAAATGGCAGAACAACTTATATTTGATCATACTGAATTAATTAAAAATAAATGGCATGAAATACATGGTAGCTGAATTGATGTTTACTGCTGAAAAAGCATGGTACGAAAACGGGATGATTTGTATGATTCTTTCAGACAAAAAAGAGATTCGTTTCCCCATAACGCTGAATGAAAAATTGAGAAATGCCAGTCAGTTGCAAGTCAGTAACATTGAAATAATTTGTGCAGGAACAGGATTAAATTGGCCAGAGTTAGACGAAGATTTATCTGTAACAGGCATTCTGGAAGGCAGATATGGAAAAGTATAGGAATAGAAAAATTATTAATACCAGATGGCCAATTTCAACTACGAAGACCTCGGTCTGAAAGATTATAAAGAATGCTGGGATTACCAGGAATCCATTCATCAACAAGTAGTTGATGATAAGTTGGCGAACAAAACGAGCAGTGAGATCAATCGCTTTCTGCTGGTTGAACATCCCCATGTTTATACATTGGGCAAAAGTGGTGATGAGCACAACCTGCTGATCAACGCAGACTTTCTTCGCAAAATTGAGGCCGTCTATTACAAAATCAACCGTGGAGGCGACATCACCTATCACGGCCCCGGCCAGCTGGTTGGTTACCCGATCATCGACCTGGAGAACTACAAAATCGGAGTAAAAGATTTCATTTTCAAAATGGAGCAGGCCATCATTCAAACCATTGCTGAATACGGGTTGGAAGGCACCTTTAAGGATGGAGCTACGGGCGTATGGCTGGATCCTACAATTCCGGCCAAATCCAGAAAGATATGTGCCATCGGTGTTCGTATAAGCCGTTATGTTTCCATGCATGGCTTTGCCCTGAATGTCAATACCGACATGCGCTATTTCAACTATATCAACCCCTGCGGGTTCATTACCTATGGAGTCACTTCCATCGAAAAAGAATTGGGCCACAAGATCGACATGCAGGAAGTAAAAGAAATTGTGAAAGGGAAATTCAATGCAATCTATTAACGCGATTTCGAGGCAAATGATCTGAATGAATGTTGAACAGCGTTAGTAAAGGATCTCTGATCTTTAGCAAAAAAGGCATCCACAAAAACTCAGGATCAAAGATACCCGATTAAACAATCAGGATTAGCTTGGGGATGTAGTGTAAACGAGACTTCATGCTGGTTCGTGCCGACCACATGAAGTCCTATTTATTATGGGCTGGGTTTTATTATTCAAAAAAATCTGAGTAAGGTGCATTATTGTCGAAATATTTTTTTGGTGTCAATCCGGTAAACATTTTAAATTCATTAATAAAATGAGCTTGGTCATAGTATCCGACTTCATAAGCTAAATCTGTAATGTTCAATTTCTTATTTCGGCTTTTCAAATATAATGAAAATTGGAATCTGATTGTTTTTAAATATTGTTTGGGTGTTGTCCCTATTAATTCCGAAAATTTTCTTTCAAATTGCTTTCGACTCAGACAGGTTTCAGAAGCAAGATTTTCTATTGAGATTTTTCCTCGTGTCTGACTTACAATGTTTATTGAGTGATTAATCCTTGAAAAATTAAATCGATTATATTCTTCCGACAACATAACAGAAAAGTAGCTTTCAATAATCTGAACTCTTTTTTCAAAAGATTGCTCGTTTGTTAATTGTGGTAAAATTTTTTGCTCAAGCTTTTTGTTCAAATATTTTAAAGGAATGCTTTGATTATATAGTTCGTTTAGTGGGAAGTGAAAAAAAGTCATTAATCCTTGAGGTTGAAATACAATTGAAAAGACAGATAATTCTTTTTCAATTTGTAAATCATAGAATTCCTTTTGGTGTCCGTTTAGAATAAAATTGTCCTCAAAGTCTTTTTTGATTCCTAGTATTTGTGGTCTGTTACCAATGTACAATGACAATTCAGGTAAGCCACTAGGTATTATTCTCTGAATATGCTTCTCGCCATTGAGCAAAACGTTCTCGATACACCAATATTGTTTAATATATGGTTGTAAAATTAGTGAAGGTTTTGCTGTTTTGATTGACATTTTCTATTTTGTTAAAAGAAAAGAGTTGCAATGATACAACCCTTTTCCAATAATTACTATTTGCCGTAAATACCAATTTTATTTCCTTCTGAGTCGGTACATATTGCAAAAAAATCCCGCCCTTCTGCTTCAATTTTTGTTTTTGACTGCAATATGTTTCCGCCTTTAGATTGAATCCTAAGTATTGTTGTTTCAATATTATCAGGGGCTGTAAAGCTGACCAACACTCCGTCTTTAGAAGGTTTAAAATTCGGAGCATAACTAATTGCTCCCTCATCATTGGGAAAACACGCCATTTTTTCTTGTCCAAAATCTACTTTCGCAAGATTGAGTTTAAATACTGAGTTATAAAACTCAACTGCTCTGTCGAAATCGACTGCGGGTATTTCTACCCAAGTAATTAATTTTTGCATTTTACTTTTTTTTTAAATTCTACATTAAAATCATCTCTGCAAAAATAATTTGTCGTTTATCTTAAAAATTGGAAAAAAGCGACATCTTTGGATAGCGCTGTTTCTTAACCTTGCCCATGACGTCTCGCGAATACACGCAGGGCGGGAGTTTCCCGATAAACTTCCTACGAAGATTTGCTTTTCAATTTATTGATTTCCTGTCAACGAAGCACTGAAACTCGGCTTGCGGGTATTTTGCTGTTATAGCCTGTTATTTTATTAATTATCAAATTTATATTTAATCTTCTTTTCCTCTCGGGCATTTCTTTTCCTCTCAATTTCGGTAATAACTCGATGACAATCTGAGCAGACGGAAACAAGACTAAACAAAGGCTCATTGAATCTAAATTGTCCATCTGTGTGATGAACTTCAGTTGCAACTTCCACTAAACATGATTGGCATAAATTATTATCTTTGTCTAATACAATTTGTCTAATTTTCTTCCATCGTTCACTTTTCAAATATTCTTCATATTCAATTTCAAAATTGAGATGTCTTCTTTTCTTTCTTCTTTCCTCAATTTCTCCAGATAAGTTTTTAATATCTGATCTTTCTTTTAATCCTCTTTCCTGAAGCTCTCTGTCAAATGTCTCAATGTCTAAGGAGCCGGTATCTTTTAAAGCTGTCCCAACTTTGCTACCACAATTTTGACATTGATTATAAACACTATAATTCTTGGGATTTATAAAGTAATCTTCATCTGTTTTGTAGTATCTCGTAGGTTTTAATAAGGGGTCATTATAACAGCTTGTAGTGTTCCAATCAATACTTTCATAACCGCATTTATCACAAGAGTAATGAATACAAAATTTTCTGTCAATGAAACTCATTATTGTCTCACATTCTTTACATTTTCTGTGGTTGTCTGGAAATATCATAGTGTCACTTTTATAATTGGCTATAACGTCTATGTATACGCCATATGCTGGTTATTTTCTTTAAATACGCACTCTTTAGTAAGGACTAATCAGGCCCTTTTGCAAACCTAAAGTGAATAAACTTTCCATGTAATTTATCTTTCCCTTACTATCTTACATACTACGGTCAAATGTAAACATATACCCCCAAATGACAAGCGCAACTTGAGTGATATTTTAATCATCACGCCATATTACTGTGTACTATTATTTACAGAATTCATCTGTAGAATAATAATACTTGTCTGTAATTATACCCTTTAATTTCAATGTTCCCTTATCTTGTTCTTACAGCAAAAGCTTCAGAAATTGACCTGCATTTATTACATGTCAATCTTTTTCTTATCTCTATTTTATCTCTATTTTACCTCTGTTTTATAAAATACATATATAATATTAATCAAATACGTATCAAATACGTATAAATGCATATAATATACGTATTTGATACGTATTTGATTAATATTATATATGTATTATACAAAATAGAGGTAAAATAGAGAAAGGACACAGGTAAAATACTTGTAGATGGAACTACTGTAATTAACCCAGTTATAAAAGACATAGGAATTGGATTTTTGATCTGCCTTTATTAAAGTTGGAAATGGGGAAAAAGGTAAATTATTGGGGAGGGGTAAATTATATTTTCAAGGTTTTAAAGACCCAGAAGGGTTTTTTCTATTTCAATATAAAATTTAAATTACGTTAACCTGTGTTTTTACATGCGTCTATCAAAGGTTAGCAGTTATCATTGGCAGGCAATGCGCATAAAAAAAGGAAAGTGGGATGTTGCCCGCTTTCCTTTTTATCACTTCACTCAAAACCTGAGATTCTCAAGTTTCAACCTTCTATTTTTAGCTTAACAGTGCTTTCACTTTGTCTGAAATATCCTTTCCGTCAGCCAATCCAGAGAGTTTTTTGGAAGCAAGCCCCATCACTTTGCCCATTTCTTTGATACTTGTGGCTTTGGCTTCAGCAATAATTGCCTGTATAGCTTCCGTCAATTCCATATCCGACATCTTTTTGGGAAGATAGGTTTCAAAAACTTTTACCTGGAACATTTCATGCTCATAGAGATCATCGCGGTTTTGTTCTTTGTAAATGATAGCCGATTCAGTTCCCTGCTTGGCCAGTTTCTGAATGATCTTCAGGACATCTGGATCGGATAGTTCGCCAGTTCCGCCAACGGCTGATTTAGCTTCAAGCATCACTTTTTTGATACCGCGCAAAGCTTCGAGTTTTTCTTTTTCCCGGGCTTTCATTGCCTCCATAATGTCGCTACTTATCTGATCGAATAGGTTCATTGTTTTTATTTTAATTAATCAACGTTATCGTGCAAGAATGAATTATTGTCTCGTAAAACTACATCATTATTTTCACCGGGCGATATAGTAAAACGGGAAAATTTTTCTTCGATTTTCTTTTTCAAACCTGAAAATCGTAGGTTCTTACGGCGGTATGCCGGGATATTCTCCAATTCGTCCACTGCTTCTTCCGAGGTCTTGGTATAATCGACCGGCTCCTCTACTTCATCGTAGGATTCCTTTTTAGGATTGTTCCCGTATAGCCCTTCGAATTCATCAAACACATTGCTATTCATTTCAAATTCGAAGGTCTTTTGTTTGGCATTCTTGGAGCCATATAAATCGTTCTCAACGTTACTCTTTGTTTCCGATTTCATGGTAGAAATTGTAGTATCCAGCGCATCATCATTGAGCAGGTGGTATGTTTTTTCCTGATTTATATTCATGGCCATTTCAGGAATACTGCTGGTGCTGAAACCGGTAGCAATAATAGTGACAGAAATCTTATCGCCTAATTCTTCATCTACCCCATTTCCCCAGATAAGATCAGCTGAGTTACCAGCTTTTTCCTGAATAAAATCAGTGATTTCACCAATTTCATCCATGGTAATTTCTTCCGATCCGGAAGTAATATTCAATAAAATATTACGTGCCCCTAAAATATCATTGTTATTCAGCAGCGGAGAATTCAGCGCTTCTTCAACGGCAATAATAGCACGGTTCACTCCTGAAGCGATGCCCGTTCCCATTAAGGCGACCCCACTGTTGCGCATCACGGTTTCAACATCGGCAAAGTCAACGTTGATATATCCCGGGACAGTAATAATTTCAGCAATTCCCTTGGCAGCGGTTGCCAGTATATTATCGGCTTTGGCAAAGGCATCCGATATTTTAAAATCGCCGTACATTTCCCGGATGCGCTCATTGTTGATCACCAAAAGCGAATCGACATGAATCTCCATGGCCGCAATACCTTCAACGGCCTGTTTGATACGACGGCGGCCTTCATTGCGGAAAGGAATGGTTACAATTCCAACTGTCAGTATGCCCAGTTCCTTGGCTGCCTGGGCAATCACAGGAGCCCCTCCGGTTCCGGTACCGCCACCCATCCCGGCAGTAATGAAAACCATTTTTGTATTATTGCCCAATATTTTTTTTACATCTTCAATATTCTCGATGGCGGCTTCACGGCCAGTTTCAGGTTTATTTCCTGCACCCCGACCTTCAGTGAGCGATGATCCAAGTTGAACTTTAAATGGGACCGGGCTGTTGACCAAGGCTTGCGAATCGGTATTACAAACCATAAAATCCACATCTCGAATTCCCTGATGGTACATGTGGTTGACTGCATTTCCTCCACCGCCACCGACACCAATTACTTTGATGATTGAACCTGAGTTCAAGGCAATATCAAAATTCATTATTTCGTTTGACATGATCTTAATTTTTTCGTGTTAATGATTTAATTTTATTGCATTTGATCTGATTCAGGAGTATCTTTTTCCTCAAAGAATTTAGAGAATTGACGGGAAAACCAACTGTTGGTATCTTCGTGATGTGACTCACTGACAAATTCATTTTTTCTTCTTGACTTACGGCCTCCTTTTTTTTCCTGCTGAATATTTTGCATTGGATCAGATTTGGAAATCTCTCTTTTAGGCGCTTCGGCTTCAACCACTTCCAGAAGGAGTTCTTCTTCAAGATTGATTTCAAATTCATTGCCCGCCATACTTAGTTCAACGACATCAGCTGGCCGTTGGAATATGCGGTTAGGGTTCACGTCAAAACCAGTTGCGATAATGGTAACACTTATCTGGTCTCCAAGTCTTAAATCAATACCGTTCCCCCAGATGATGGTCGCATCCTGACCAGCTGCTTCCTGCAAATAATCAATGATTTCACCAATTTCTCCCATGGTAATTTCCTGAGTTCCGGAGATGATATTGAGCAAAATATCTTTGGTCCCCTTGATGCTGCTGCTGTCCAGTAAAGGCGATTCGAGCGCCTGCTGCACCGATTTCATGGCACGGCCTTCGCCAGTGGCAAAACCAGTACCCATAAGGAACACCTCGCTGCGGGCCATTACCGTACAGACATCGGCAAAGTCGATGTTAATATTTCCATGAAGGGTAATGATTTCGGCAACTCCTTTAACGGCGGTAGTGATAATGTTATCGGCCTTTTTAAATGCAACGGATGCTGTAAGGTTTCCATATATTTTATGCAGTTTTTCATTGCTGATCACCAGCATACTATCCACATTTTCTTTCAGCTTTTCAATTCCGGCACGGGCCTGATCGTATCTTCGTTTTCCCTCTGTGGGAGCTGGAAGGGTAACTACGGCAATGGTAAGAATTCCCAATTCGCGTGCCAGCTTTGCAATCACAGGTGCAGCGCCAGTGCCGGTACCACCTCCCATTCCAGCGGTGATAAACACCATTTTAGTGGTACCTTCCAACACATTGCGAATGTCGTCCAGGTTTTCAATAGCAGCCTGCTCGCCCTGTCCCGGCAGATTACCTGCACCCCGGCCTTCGGTCAAGGTTACCCCCAGCTGAATTCTTACAGGCACCGGATTATTTTGCATAGCCTGAGCATCGGTATTGCAAATAATAAAGTCAACACCTATAATACCTTCTTCAAACATGTGTTTGACGGCATTACATCCCCCTCCCCCAACACCAATAACTTTGATGATTGAAGAATTTGCATGCTCTATTGCGAAATTAAATATTTCATCGATCATAAGGCAGAGATGATTATATTAATTAAGTTATTTCTGTATCAGCCTGGTTTTCTTCGAAAAAACCAATTACACCCTGAACTATTTTTTTTTGAAACTTTTCAACCATTCCTGGCTCATTAGATTTCAATTTTATTTTTTTTCTTTTCTTACTAAGCTGGCCTTGCTCGGCAGCTATTTTCAGCAGGCCCAAAACTGTCGAATAGCGTGGGTCATCTACTTCTTTTCGGGCAACAAAATTTTTCAGGTTTGGCTTTCCATTTCTTACATCGAAACCAGTACGGAACTTAATTAACTGGCCTAAATTGGGCAATAGAGAAGTTCCACCGGTAATTACAATTCCGGCTCCTAATTTATCGGCATATCCTGATTTTTTGATCTGAAAAGAGAAGCCATCCACAATTTCCTCCATTCGGGCCTGGATGATGTTTGCTAAACTTTTAAATGATATTTGCCGTGGTTCCCAGCCATGAATGGGAATGGTGACTACTTTATCCTCGGGAGCAAAATCAGCAATGGCCTGACCAAACTGTACTTTCAGCGATTCGGCCTGCTTGACGGTTATAGAGCAACCTTCTTTAATGTCGTGAGTAAGTACATTGCCCCCAAAGGGTATCATGGAAGTATGACAAAGCATTCCGTCGCAGAAAATGGAAATCTTGGTTGTTCCGCCTCCAATATCGACCAGGGCAACACCAGATTCCTTTTCATCTTCAGTGAGCACCACTTCGGAAGAGGCAATGGGGTCAAGAATAGTTTTTTGAACATTAATGGAACCTTTTTTGAAACATGTGGTAATGTTTCTGGAATAAGCCTCAGGAGCAATATGGACTTTGAAAGTGCCTTCAATTTTTTCTCCGATCGTTCCAACCGGGCTAGTTATGCCTGATTCACTATCAACAGTATAAAATTCAGAATTAACATGATAAATTGACATTCCCTCTGGAATATTCATTTGGTAGGCTTGTTCGGTCATTTGCAGGATATCAGACTCAGTGACTGAATGTTCACGGCCTATTGTTCGCAATGCCCGCATGGTGAGCGTAGTCAGATGTTGACCTGAGATATTGACAAAAACGTTTTCAATCATTTGTCCGCATTCATTTTCAGCTTGACTGACGGCATCGTTTACCGCAGCGAATGCCTCATCTACATTAAAGACTATTCCTCTTTTGATGCCACGCGAAGCACTATGGCCAAGCCCAATGATCTGGATTTTATTGTCCGCTATTTTTTTTCCGGCAAGTGCTACCACTTTAGTTGAGCCAATGTCAACGGCTGCAAAAATTATTTCGTTCTTGTCCATATTCTATTTTTTTGTACAAACAACCTGGTTCTGATATTTTACTCCGATAGCCTTGTATTTATTCCAGCCGAAATTTTTAAATCCGTGTTGGTAAACAGCTTTTAAATTCCTGAATTTCAACTCGTAATCATCAGGCTTGCCAAATTCGATCAGGTAATCGCCCACTTGTGGAATCAATAGCAATTCACCATTGGGCTGAATTAAAACTTGTTCAATCATTGCCCTCCAGAATTTATCCTTGTTAACAAAATCAGCCATCTTGATCAAATTATTTTTTATCGTTTCATCAGGAAATATACCAGAGGCAATCACAATCCGTTCAATATATGTGGATGAAATCGGAATCTTTATTCCTTCCATATCCAGGTAATAATCTTCACTGGCAGTCTTTATTCTGAGAACCGGAGTCCGCTCCCCAACATTGATTACCAGCTTGCCATGGAAAGACCATCCGTGTGCTTCAATTTTCCGATAAATTTCCACATCTTTCAATGTGGTAAAGGTATTCAACCGTGATTCAAGTTGTTCAATATTAATGTCCGAAAGTCGATGCCCGATGATTGGTTCTCCTGATTTTTCTACCATGTCAATTATCCCCTGCTCGTCAATAAAATGAGGAGAATCAGGACTGATAAATACCACAATTGTCTGGCACTTCACAGCTGCCTTTTGGGCGTAGGCGAAGTAAATTGTAAATCCGACAACACCAGCCAGGCACAACCATCCTAATATGACAGATATCTTTTTAACCATTTTT
>Ga0209724_1002182_pt1 | contig 16929 bp, 14 predicted proteins | sample grotaG_FD_184143 | JGI IMG/M metagenome (GOLD analysis project Ga0209724, IMG submission 184143) | Glacier valley bacterial and archeal communities from Borup Fiord, Nunavut, Canada, to study Microbial Dark Matter (Phase II) -... | ecosystem: Environmental > Aquatic > Freshwater > Ice > Glacier ...
TTATGAATAAATGCGATGTCGGTGAACACCACCAACTGGAACCATATTGCCATAAGTGAACTGAATATGCTCGCCCTTATAAAAAATGCTATAAGCTGAATTGTTGGGGAAGTATCATATGACACCAAAAGATTTAGAAGAACGATTGATCTGATTTGCAGTAAATATCATCAGGTTATCGGATGAAATAAGACCTGGCGTTGGCCATACCCCCAAATCGTTCATCCTCAATCGTTAATTATTTTTTTAATCCTCAATCCCTTATCACAACTTTAAAAAAAAAGCTACCGTATTAGGGAGAAAATCTTCACCCTAATACGGTAGCTTTTTATAAATAGTATAAAATATATTTATTCAAATATGTCTCTCACCTTATCGAAGAAATTCTTATCCGTTTGATCAGGGCCATCAATGAAGTTGGCCGATGTCTGAAGCTTTTCGAGCAACTTGCGTTCCTCCGAATTTACTTTTTTTGGTATCCATACATGTACGCGAACCAGCAAATCGCCTTTTCCATAGCCATTCACATCGGGCAATCCTTTTCCGCGCAGGCGAAGTATTTTTTCAGGCTGCGTGCCCGCTTCTATCTTAACTTTTACTTTGCTGTCAACCGTAGGAATTTCTTTGGTGATGCCCAACGTAATTTCAGGGAAAGTTACAAAAAGGTTGTAAATCAGGTTGTTCCCATCTCTAATTAATTCCTCATGTTCATCTTCATGAATGACCACAAAAAGATCACCATTGACACCACTGCGACGACCGGCATTTCCTTTTCCCGATACGTTCAGCTGCATTCCTTCACCCACTCCGGCGGGTATCATGATAGAGATTACTTCTTCATCGCGAATCACTCCTTCGCCCTGACAATGAACACATTTATTGGTGATGATTTGTCCTTCGCCGTTGCACGTTGGACAGGCAGAGGTGGTTTGCATCTGACCGAGCATCGTATTTTGTACGCGTGTTACGTGCCCGCTTCCTTTACAGGTAGAACAATTGGAATAGGATGATCCGCCTTGTGCACCTGTTCCACTGCATTCAGTACAGGGTACATATTTTTTGACTTTGATCTTTTTCTCCACACCGTTTAAGACCTCACTTAGATTAAGTGTAACTTTAACGCGTAGGTCAGATCCACGGTGCTGACGTGGGCCCCGGCTGCGCGAGCCTCCACCTCCACCGAAACCGCTAAAGCCACTAAAGCCTCCACCACCACCGCCGCCGAAAATATCTCCAAACATTGAGAAAATATCGTCCATCGACATATCTTGTCCGCCGCCAAAACCTTGATTGCCGCCCATTCCCTTATGTCCAAATTGGTCATATCGTTGACGTTTTTCTGGACTACTCAAAATCTCATAAGCTTCAGCAGCTTCTTTGAACTTCTCCTCGGCTTCTTTATTTCCAGGGTTTTTGTCAGGATGAAACAAAATGGCTTTTTGTCGGTAGGCCTTCTTTATTTCATCAGCGCTAGCTCCTTTGCTAACCCCAAGAATCTCATAAAAATCGCGTTTTGTCATTTTCAATATAATAAATCAGGCTTACTCGCCTATAACTACTTTGGCGAAACGTATTACTTTGTCATTCAGATAGTAACCTTTCTGTACCACATCTACAATTTTCCCTTTCAAGGCTTTTGTAGGGGCTGGTATTTTAGTAATCGCTTCATGCAAATCGGTATCAAAGCCCTGGCCTGTGGCTTCAATTTCCTTTATCCCATTCTGTTTCAGAAAATCCTGAAACTTGGTCATTATCAAGGTCACTCCCTCTTTGATGGGGCTATTATCTTCAACCGCATCCAGCGTCTGATTGGCCCGGTCAAAATCATCAACCACTGGCAATAGGCTTATCAACAGGCTCTCATTGGCAGTTTTCAACAACTCCATACGTTCTTTCATCGTACGTTTTCTGTAATTGTCAAACTCGGCTTGTAACCGCATGTGCCTGTCTTTCAGGTCGATTAATTCCAATTCTGCTTTCTCAAGTTCTTCTTCAGTCTGTATTCTTTTAAGCTCTTTCTCTTTCTTTGATTCTTTTTTACTATGTGCAGATTCCTCTTCCTGCGGAGTTATATCCTGCGGTTCATTTTCAAGTTGATCATTCACCTGGGCTGTATCTTCTGTCATTGTGCCTGAATTTTAAATTTGTTTTAGAAATGCAAATATACTGCCATTGATGTTATAATTGACAAATTGGCATTTTTAATAGTTAAAACTGCCATTCTCTTCCAATCAAAACCAGAAAGGCAGTTCACTTAACTGGCTGTAATTTGGGGTTTTTAACCTTTCTGCTTTTGTTTTTGGAAGCTCTAAATAGATTATTCAATAAAAGTGGGTTTGGCAAGATTAGCTTCCGTGCCTTCTTCTAAAAAGTACCCTATCCGCATAGTTGAAATCTTTTGGACACCAGAATTTCCGGCAATACCGGCAATACCGACAATTACGTTATTAAATTTTTCGTAAGTCAACTTTGTCATAACAGATCTGCCAAAATGCTATTTAAAACTGTGTGAATCAATCATGAAGGTAAAAACAAAGTATCAATCTCCTGATTCAATTTCGCAGAGCATCTTTAAATACCAATGCTGCGTTGCACCGGAGGCCTTAAATCCAGTATATGCGGCTTCTGAATTCACATTAACCCATTTCTCGGTTGGCATGGAAAAGCCTTTTTTCTCCATGCTAAGTATTTTCTTTGGCAATATATTGGAAACATATTCTCTGAATTGAGGTTTCAGGTATTTCCCCATATTTTCAAATGTATCTGCCTGATTAAAATATTTTTCAATAAACTTATGGTCTAAAAAAGGAAATCTCATTTCGATAGAATATTGCATGGAAGGTTGATCGCTTCTAAAGGTATGATGAGATGAAATAAAATAGAAGATCTCTAAATAGGAAACCTTCTTTAAAAGTGGCAAACTATTGAATTCAGGATATATGGTATTTATTTGATTTCTAAGGTATTCTATCGGATGAACAGGTATTTCTACTTTCTCTCTATTAAGAAATTGTACTATTTCTTCCCATTTAAACAATCTTCGGCAAGTAAGGGCATAATATTCAAAGCCATATTTTTTCACTTCAGCGAATTTCGATCGGTACCTTATAGGCAAAAAAGAAGTGGGTATGAATTTTAGTATACCACTGAACTTTTGCAATTTATTGACCGTTGCGAAATAATTGTATCCGCCAAAAAGTTCATCAGGTCCTAACGCACTGTATAAAACTTCTATTCCCATTTTTTTTGCTCTCCCGCATAAAAAAACTGCTGGTTCTGGAATAGAATTTGGCTCTTCTTCTGCATTCACACACTCATCAATTTGATCGGAGGTAGGAGTTAGAGGTATTTCAAGGAACAGAATATCTAAATGGGCGTTTGATGCATTTTCTTTCGCAAACGGCCGTTCATCAACCGAATGATTGTCTGCATAGATGTTTAAACATTTTAATTCAGGATCCAATTTGCTGAAATAATAGGCCAGTGTACCGCTATCCATGCCTCCACTGAGCATCAAGGCTTTTTCCACCTCACCCGTTCCATGCAATCGGCACAATTCCTCCATGTCGGTGTTGAACTCATCAAAACCAATAATTCTGTCTGATGGATTGTATTTTAAATGCCAATAGTTATTTGTTTTTATTTCTCCTGACCGGAGCGAATACTCCAGCTTACTGCCAGCTTGAAGTGAGCTGATATTTTTGAAGATAGTGAGTGGGGAAGGGCAGGTAGCCAGATACATGGAATAGGCAAGTCCCTGGTAATTGATCTCTTTTTCAATAATACGGGTGGCAAATATTCCTTTCATTTCTGACGAGAAAACAAAGGTCCCGTCTTTAATTGTATAATAAAAAGGTTTCATCCCAAGTCTGTCCCGCCAGGCTTTTAATAAATTGTTTTTAAAATCATACACTACAATCGAAAACATCCCCCGTAGAAGATGAACAAATTCATCTCCAAATTTCAGGTAAAGGCGAAAGGCTACTTCGCTGTCCGACTGTGAAATAAATGATTCATGGGCAAGGAATTCGTTTTTTAACTCAAGGTAATTGTATATCTCACCGTTGAACATCCAAACAACTTCTTTCTCTTCATCGAAAAAGGGCTGCATGGCATTTTCTGACAAATCGACAATGGATAAACGGTTAAATGCGAAAAACTGATTTGATTTTTTATCCAAAGGTAGGAGAGGAAAGTTTTCTTTGGAAGTTGGATTGGATAATTCGCAGGCATAAAATTTCTTGTCTCCGCAGAATACCAACGTATCATCTGGCCCTCTGTGTTTGATTTTGGAGATACTATCCACAATCATTTGCTGATCAAGTTCACCGTTGGATATTACTCCGCTAAATCCACACATAAAAATTTGAATTGTCTTTTATTTATTTTAATGTAATCTGTTTCATCTGTTTATATTAAAAACACATAGGACACATATAAAATAAACCAGGTGCCCTATGTGCCTATGTGTTTATTTTCATGTGAGCTGTTTTATTTCAGAAGAGCTGAGATAGCTTCTTCCAAAGCTGGGCCACGCAATGATTTGCCCACGATAATGCCATCGCCGTCAATCAAAAAACTGGCAGGTATGCTACGAACACCATAGACACCGGCATATTTGGAATTCCACCCTTGTAAGTCACTTACATGGTATTCCCAGATCAGTTTATCAGCTTTGATGGCCTCTTTCCATGCAGCGTTGTCTTTATCTAGCGAAACGCTATAGACAGTAAACCCTTGGCCGTTCTTGAACTTCGAGTCTTTGAATTTTTCATAAGTTGCCACAACAGTAGGGTTTTCTCTGCGGCATGGGCCACACCAGGATGCCCAGAAATCAATCAATACTACTTTTCCCTGAAGCGATGATAGTTTAAGCTCTTTGCCATCAGCTGTTTTTTCTATAATCTCAGGAGCCTTATTGCCAATGTTTAAACCGATAGTAACATCTTTTGTGCCCTTTGGCCCGTTATTGGGTTTGGCAATGCCTGACAAGTTTGCCAGAGTGAAAACTACGGCCAAAACCAGTGTGATTCTCTTTTTCATTTGTAAATTGAATAAATTTGAAACTATAACAGTATTACAAAAATAACAATTCAAAAGCATAATTGTTAGCGAGGACGTCTTATTATGAAATCTTAACAAGTTCTGTATTGAAATTATTGAATTCTTGTGATTTTTGCTCCGATTGCATTCAACCGCTCATCGATATTCTCATAGCCACGGTCGATTTGTTCAATGTTGGAGATTTTACTGGTTCCCTGGGCTGACATTGCGGCAATCAGTAAGGCAACACCGGCACGGATATCAGGTGAAGCCATGTGGGTAGCCCTGAGCATATACTTGTGGTCGAGGCCAATGACAGTGGCACGGTGAGGATCGCAAAGAATAATCTGCGCTCCCATGTCAATCAGCTTATCGACAAAGAACAAGCGGCTTTCAAACATTTTTTGGTGAATCAGCACGCTCCCTTTGGCTTGTGTGGCAATTACCAGAAAGATACTGAGCAAGTCTGGGGTCAGTCCTGGCCAGGGGGCATCAGCAATGTTCATGATCGAACCATCCATAAATGTTTCAATCTCGTAATGTTCCTGCGCCGGTATGTATAAATCGTCGTTGCGCTCTTCTATTTTTATGCCCATCCGTTTAAAATGCTCGGGAATGATGCCCAAATGCGGTATCCCTGCATTACGAATGGTAATTTCAGAGTTGGTCATGGCAGCAAGGCCAATGAAACTGCCCACTTCAATCATGTCAGGAAGTATCAGGTGTGAGCAGCCATTCAATGAACTAACTCCCTTAATGATAAGCAGATTAGATCCAATCCCTTCAATCACAGCACCCATCGACACCATCATTTTGCAAAGTTGCTGAACGTAGGGTTCGCAGGCGGCATTGTAAATGGTGGTAGTTCCTTGAGCCAAAGAAGCGGCCATCACAATGTTGGCGGTCCCGGTTACCGAAGCCTCGTCCAATAGCATGTAAGCGCCTTTCAGTTTAGCCCCTTCAACGCTGTACAAATGCAGTTCGGAATTGTAGTTAAAGGTGGCGCCAAGGTTTTGAAGACCTGTGAAATGGGTGTCCAACCGTCTTCTTCCAATTTTATCTCCACCGGGTTGTGGCAGATATCCAATACCAAAGCGAGCCAATAGCGGTCCCAAGATCATGATTGACCCCCTGAGTCTGGAAGCTTGTTGTGCAAAAATATCGGTTTTCAGGTAATCCAGCTTAATTTGGTCTGCCTGAAAACTATAATTTCCTTTGCCCATGCGCTGGGTTTTAACACCCAGTTCAGTGAGTATTTCAATTAATTTAATCACATCACTGATCTCAGGGATGTTTGAAATCTGAACCTTTTCGGATGTCAGCAATACGGCACAGATTACCTGAAGCGCTTCATTTTTTGCCCCCTGTGGGAATAAATCGCCTTGCAATTTTTTCCCACCTTCGATCTTAAAAGTTGCCATTCCAAATAAATGTAGTTCAAGTCAAAAGCCAAAAAATAAATGTTGATCTGTATGTTTTTTTACCGCTGTTGTTTGCTACGGTCCTCAGGGCTTTGATATTTCCGTCTTTGAACATTATCCATTACAGGAACTGGTTTTTTCTTGTTTCTGTATAAAATATCCTTGGTATCGGCGAGTTGGATATCGTGGCATTTAATTTTACCCTTTGAAAGCTCTTCGATATCTTCCAGAATCTTATCATCGGTCACTGAATCTTTATTCCACATGATATAACTTTTTTTCATGTGATTGGCAATCAGCTTAATCAGCAGTTCACGTTCCTTTTCATTTTCATAAACGGCTGCCTTATCAAGTAAAAACTCGATGGTTTTCCCGTAATGGCGATATTTGATTTTATTCAGGCTATAAGGAATCTTTTGAGGAGCGGTATTGAAAAATTCCGGTGCCGGTGGGGTATACGGATAGTCAATGTCTAATTTAAAATCAGTCATTATGGCAAGATGATCCCAAAGCTTATGCTTGAAATCATTGATGTCGCGCAAATAGGGATACATATTTCCCATTATATCAATAATGGTTCTTGCTGCCCGGTTTCTCTCACTGCGATCTTCAATGGTCATGATATGGTTCACCATATTTTGTAGGTTTCTCCCATACTCAGGTAAGGGCAACTTACTGCGATCAGAATTATAATCCATGTAAATAAATAAAGTTGTTTCTAAAATTATCAGGCTGTTATCTTAAAGAAGTATTCAGTAGAGATAATCAGGATGAAGTTGAATTTCACACAAAGTTAAAGCAAAATAGTTTAGCAGACAAAAAAATCAATAAAAAACTGATTGCTTTGGTTCACACTGCAAAACTAACTAATTATCCGCAATTTAGCGAATTTCATTAAAAGTTGTTTTTTACCCGTGTTCTGGAAAAACACGGTCGCCTGCATATCGGGCATTTTTCCTTCCATAAATAATACTTTTCCCCGTCCAAAGCGTTGATGTTCTACCATCATTCCTGCCTGTATTTCTTCCGGGTTGCTAAAATCAAACATATCAGCTTCCATTTTTGTTTCGCGAAGCTTGGTTAATTTTCTATATAAGTCAGGTTGATTGTCCGATGAAGGCTTCAATCCCGGGATCGAACTAATTGGCTGACGCATTTTTGGCGCTGAATTGGGTAAGTCGGAACTGTCGTTATAGAAATTCGGATCCTTCTCAAGAGGCATGTTAAGATATTGAGCATCAATTTCCTCGATAAACCGGCTCTTGTTGCAGAATTCCAATTTTCCCCATTTATAACGCTGACGGGCATAACTAATATAGGCATGTTGTTCGGCCCTTGTGAGGGCTACATAAAACAACCGGCGCTCTTCCTCGAAATCCTCCATGGTTTTTTGTCCATTCTGATTTGAGGGGAAAAGATTTTCTTCCACTCCCACAATAAATACATTCTTGAATTCCAGGCCTTTGGCTGAGTGAATGGTCATCATGGTCACCCGGTCATTGTCTTCCGGCTTCTCCGTATCCTGATCGGTCAGCAGAGCCACATCTTCCATGTAATTGTTTAGCCTGTTGGGCGTTCCTTCTTCTTTTGCTGAAATAGAAAACTCCTGGATACCGTTGAGCAATTCCTGAATATTCTCGAACCGGCTTACTCCTTCCGGGGATTGATCTTTGTACAAATCTTTCATAATCTGGGTGCCGGTGGCAATTTCGCTGGCCAACTCGAAGGCATCGTGGGTCTCCAGTTTCTCCCTGAACATTTCAATGAGCCGGGTAAACTCATTTATCTTGGCAGCCGTTCCCTTGTTGAATTCGCTCAGCAGCAAGGGTATATTGGTCACAAAATCCCATATACAAATATCGTTCAGTGCAGCATATTGTTCCAATTTGGTCAGGCTGGTCTGCCCAATGCCACGCGCCGGGTAATTGACCACGCGTTTAAAGGCCTCGTTGTCCTTAGAATTGATGACCATCCTGAAATAACTAAGCAAATCCTTGATTTCTTTTCGCTGATAGAATGACAAGCCCCCATAAATACGGTAGGGTATATTCCTTTTGCGCATCGATTCTTCAAAAATACGCGATTGGGCATTGGTACGGTATAAAATGGCGTAATCAGAATACATAAAATGATCACGCATCCGGGTATCAATAATTTCGTTCGACACCAGATACCCTTCTTCATTGTCGGTAATGGCGCTCATTACTTTTATCAGCGTACCTACTTCTTTTTCAGAAAATACATTTTTCTTAATCTGCCGTTTATTCTTGGCAATAATGCTGTTGGCAGCGTCCACGATGGTTTGGGTCGACCTGTAATTGCGTTCAAGCTTATAAACCTGGTGTTCAGGATAATCTTTCTGGAAGTTCAGTATATTTTCGATGCGCGCTCCCCGGAACGAATAAATACTCTGGGCATCATCGCCTACTACGCAGATGTTCTTGTGGAGCTCCGCCAGCTTTTTTATGATCATATACTGGGAATGATTCGTATCCTGGTACTCGTCAACCAGGATGTATTTGAAAATGCCCTGGTATTTGGCCAATATGTCAGGATGGTTCCTGAACAGCACATTGGTTTTCATCAGCAAGTCATCAAAATCCATGGCCCCGGCTAAAAAACAGCGCTTGGTATATTCCTTATAAATTACACTTATCAGGGGCATTTTGATACTTTGGTCATACTCTGTGGTTTCGGCCATCGTGGCATACATTTCCGAAGAAACAAGGTTATTTTTTGCAGCCGAAATACGCCCCGCCACAACATTGGGCTTATAGGCTTTATCGTCGAGTTTTAAATCTTTGATGATGCTCTTTATCAGGCTCTTGGAATCCGAAGAATCATAGATGGTGAAGGTGGAAGGATAGCCAAGGGTTTGAGATTCAGTTCTTAATATACGGGCAAAGATGGCATGAAAAGTTCCCATCCACAGATACCGGGCCGTATTAGGTCCCACCGTTTCAGAAATACGTTTTTTCATTTCCTTGGCCGCCTTGTTGGTAAAAGTAAGGGCCAGAACTGATCCGGGCCTTACCCCGCTTTTCAGTAAATGAGTAATCCGGTAGGTTAAAACCCTCGTCTTTCCTGATCCTGCACCAGCAATGATCAGTGAGGCACCGTTGAAATTTTCAACCGCTAGCCGCTGAGGCTCATTCAATTCGTCTAAATAATTCTGCACTTTGCTGTGTTCTAAATTGACATCAAAAATAAAATTGTTTCTCCAATTTTTTAACGGCGTAAAGGTAAGTAGTTTTCATCAATATTGTCATAGACTAAGTCAGATGATAAATTTTAAGTGGTATAAGTTTACCAAAAAACAGTTAAAAATCATAATCTGTTCATAGTATCAAACCACATAGATAACTGGTGTCATGTCAATGCTAATATGTTGCAGCGTGCGTCAGCAATGTCCTAATCCAGCATAACCAACATTCAGCGCGTCATTGCGAGTTACGAAGCAATCTGTAAATTTTGTATTTGATGTGGGATTGCTTCGTGCCTCGCAATGACGCGCTGAATATGATTTTTGACGACCTTAAATGACCTTGCGACATATTATCCTTGACACGTTACTGGAATATATGTGTAATCCAATTCTAATTAACCTGAGTTCGATGGTTTATCCAGAACACCTTTAGCGGTCATTCTTTCTTTATTGCTTGTGCACCTTTTTCTTAACTCTGTCCTACCTCTATTTTATCTCTGTTTTGTATATTTCAAATATAAAATGAATCAAATACTAATATAATACAAATAAATACGAATAATATACGTATTATATTAGTATTTGATACGAAATATATACGAATTATACAAAAAAGAGATAAAATAGAAGTTAGACAGAGGTAAAATACATGTAAAAGGAATTACCAAGATCAAATCAATTTTAAAAGGCTTAGAAATTGGATTTCGTATCTGCCATATTTAAAGTTGGAATAGAAAAAAAAGTTAAATGATCAGGAAGGAGAGGAAGATATAAACCTTTAGTAAAATCCCAATATAGGTCACGGCAGTTTATTTTCAATCCGAACGATCTTATATGTGTCTTTAAGACACTCCTGGCATTATCTAAAATAATTTTCAAGAAGTAATCTACTTAACAGGTATTCGTATTTTTCTATGTGAACTATGTATCTGTGTGTTTATTTTTCATCCTCTGCACCTTTATAGAGAGGTAGTTTTGGAAAATTTACACCACTATAAAAGATAAATCAATATTTAGCGTTAATATTGTAAATTCTTAAAGTAAATAGAAGAATGAAGATTCAAAGTTTAGTTGCCGGATTGATTGGTTTGATTGTTTGTGTACTGGCGCCGTCACTGGGTTTGGCCCAGATTTCGTCCAATGCCAAGGGTGCAGTGCCAACGGAGTATTCAAGCGGGAATCAGGATAGCATTTATGTATTTTGCGGCCAAAAGGGAGAGATCAATGCTTCATTAACTGCAACTTCTCCAAATGCAGAACTGGCTACCTTTGAATGGCAAAAATACAATGCACTGACTAGAACTTTTGATTTTTTCAGCAGTGACGTGTCAGGAAGTACAACATCAACTATTTCAACCCTGCAGGATGGCGCTTACCGGGTAAATATTACCCCCACCGGAGGAACAGTAACCACCTACACCGCGTGGGTATTTAACAATTACATAACAACAACGGCCGCTATTACGAATTCTGACTGTAATTCATTTACCCTTGTAGGAACTTCTGATACACCAATCTTGACATACGTCGATCTGCCCACTGGAACTTCCAGGACTGTGAATAAAGGAATTCTGGTAAATTGGACTGCAGATAATGAATCGGTAAATACGTTTCTAACTACCCAGATTTTCGACCCGCCTACAAAAGATACAGACTATACTTTAACGGTTTCCGACCGATTTGGCTGTCTTTCCAGGTCAGTTGTAAGTTATATTTCAATCGTGACCAAGGCTTCTTTTACTTATGCTCCGGAAGTACAGGCAGGAGTTCCTTCTGGAAAAATTGAAGCTCCATTGAGTGTAGTTTTTACCAGTACTTCGGATAATGCTGATCAAGATAAATTCCAATGGTTTATTTACAAAGATAGGGAGCAGATCATTAGGGAATCACAGGCAAATCCGAGTGCAGTCATTGACAGTTTCCTGATACATACATTTACCAGTAACTCCATCTATAAATATGTTTTTGAGAATACTGGAAGTTACAATGTTAAGCTGGTTTCACAAAAGGTGTCTGAATTTAATACTTGTTACGATACGGTTTGGCTACCCAAGTTGAGTCCCATTGTCATTGATACATCATTTATTGAGGCGCCCAATTTTTTTACCCCCAATGGAGATGAGGCTAATCCAGAATTTGTGGTCAGGTTTTTTTCAATGAAATCCGTAAAGATATCCATTTTTAACCGTTGGGGAAAAATGGTGCATGTATATGAAAATAACAATGTACAGGGATTTGGTGCCACCGAGGCATCTGATCCTAAATCGGTATGGGATGGTAAAGTTGGAGGCAAGGTGGCTACTCCGGGCGTTTATTATTACGTGGTGGAAGGAAAGGGTCGAGACGATAAAAGACGCAAGACAAATGGGTTTGTCCATCTTTTCAGGGATAAATAGAACCATGGCTAAGTTGTTCATCATCTATAATTCAAATCCCATCTCAATGTTTAGTTAGTCATGCTCTTTAACTCGATAGAATTTGTTCTCTTTTTTCCGATTGTATTAATCCTGTATTGGGGTATTTTTAACAGGGTTTCGCTTAACTTTCGTAATTTATTTCTGCTGTCAGCAAGCTATCTTTTTTATGGTTGGTGGGATTACCGGTTTTTAGGTTTGATCGTGTTGAGTTCCACCGGTGATTTTCTTTTTGGCAAATATATCTTTCAAGCCAAAACTCAGCAATTAAGACGTCTTTTACTAATTATTAGTTTGTGCATTAATCTATCTGTTTTATTTTTCTTTAAATACTATGGATTCTTTGCTACTCAACTAACTGATTTATTTCAACAAATGGGTTATACAGTTCACCAAACGACCCTGAAGATTATTCTTCCTGTCGGTATTAGCTTCTATACCTTCCAATCACTTAGCTATACGATCGACATTTACAGGCGCCATTTGGAGCCTACAAAAGATCCGGTTGCTTTTTTTGCCTTTATAAGTTTCTTTCCTCAACTTGTAGCCGGCCCTATTGAGAGGGCAAAACATTTGCTTCCACAGTTCAATAGTCTCAAGAAATTCGATTATTCAAGGGCTTCCAATGGATTCAGACAACTTTTATGGGGGTTCTTTACCAAAATTGCAGTAGCAGATTCTATTGCCCCTATTACGGATTCAATCTTTGCGAATTATGAAACATTGGGCGCAGGAACCCTGGTACTGGGAGCTGTCTTTTTCTCCATCCAGATATTTGGTGATTTTGCAGGCTATTCAAATATTGCCATTGGTACAGCTTCCATCCTTGGATTTGACTTAATGCGAAACTTTAACATGCCCTACTTTTCAAGAAACATCAGGGAATTCTGGTTCCGCTGGCACATCAGCCTGTCTACCTGGTTTCGCGATTATGTATATATTCCATTAGGGGGTAACAGGTGTTCAAAGACCAGGAATAGCATAAACATAATGGCTACCTTCCTTATTAGTGGATTGTGGCATGGACCAAACTGGACTTTTATTGTATGGGGATTAATGCACGGCATGCTATACCTGGTAACTAATCCTTTTTCTACAAAATACAGTTCCGATAAGCTGAGCCTTAAACAATGGCCTTCTATAACGGGTACTTTCTTTTTGGTATGTGCTGCATTTGTATTTTTCAGGGCTGATAACATCCATCAGGCATTGAGTTTCTTCGGTAGAATTTTTAGTTTTAAGGGTGGGGGAGACCTTCTTGAGCTGACAACGATTACCAAAATAGTTCCTGCTCTTTTCTTTTCTATTGTATTATTTGTAGTGGAATGGAATCAAAGTGAGAAAAAACATGGAATGGATATTGCTAACTTTCAACCTGTTATTCGACACAGCATCTACTACCTGCTTATATTTGTCATCCTGTTCTCATTTCAAACTGATCGTATATTTATTTATTTCCAATTTTAATAATGAAAGTATTTACCAAAATATTTATGATACTTATACTTCCTTTGATCTTGATTGGAAGCGTTAACTTTTATATTGATCCTGATTATAGCTTAAGGAATAATTATATTTCTCCTCTGGTGGCCTCTCTTGTGGAAGGGAAATTGATTGCTGGTCCGGTCAATGTCAATTCGAGGTTGCTTAAGAAAGAATGGATTGAACAATTGCCTCTCACTCCAGATATATTGGTTTTAGGTTCCAGTCGTACGCTGGCTCTTTCGCAAGAGGTTTTTTCAGGTCGATCATTCTTTAATGCCTCGGTTACCAATTGCACGTTTCAGGACATGTACGCATTTTTAAATTTGGTTGAAAAGAAAGGGAAAGATTTGCCAGACACCATCATTGTTTGTGCTGACCAATGGTTATTTGGAAATTCATTTACTGAAAAGCGGTGGCTTGAAAACAGGTCTGAGGCCATCGAAATGATACAAAAAGTTGGAATTATACCATTGAAGAAATTTCCATCTAAGTGGAACATCGACAAAGAATGGATCAAGGAACTTTTTTCTGTGAGATATTTATTTCGGTCGGTACGGAGCATGGGTAAAGTAGAAAAGTTTGAAGTTTGTCAATCCTTTCAACCAGATAAAATGATGTTCCTCCCTGATGGATCGCGTTCTGTACCTCAACGAGTAATTAATGCCCCTGAAAAAGAAATATCAGAGAATGCCCGTAATTATTTCAATGCCAGCAAGGATGAATATTTTACTGAATTAGACAAGTTTCAGTGTACTCTGTTTGAAGGATTGATCAAGTATTTGAACGCCAATCATTGTAAAATCATATTGTTTATTCCACCTTATCACCCGGAAACATTGCGTTTGCTTGAACAATCCAATCAAACCAGCGGGGTTATGAAAGCTGAAATTTATCTACAGATTTTTGCCCAAACATACAATTTGGAACTAATTGGAGGTAATCATACAGATTCACTAAATTTAAGTGCCATCGACTTTTATGATGGAGTTCATTTAAAGCCTGAATCTCTTAATCGTTATTTTAAAAGCAATTTGGAAAATTAGGAAGGTGATTTCTTTCAAACGGAGGGCATGAACCGGAAAGTATTTAATCTATCTGCCCTTTGGTTTTACCAAAGTTATGTAATTTGAAGTTATAAACCTAATTAACAGTGTTATTTAATTTCACTAAACAGGTTTTAATCTCTGGTAGCTTCACTAAAAACGCATTTTGTTTCTTCAAATCTTTATATTTAATATTACCCATATTACGCATAATACATGATTAGGTAATTTGCGTAATATGGGTAATATCGGATTACAGCGGAGATATTTTATTCTGTATTCCCATGATGATGTTAAGGATAAGGAATTATACTTTAGTAAAGGGATTAAAAATCCCATGTTTAAAGGTGCAGATTGCAAATCTGCACCAGCCGCGTAGTACTGGCGTTTATAAGCATGATTATTAAGCTGAAAGACAGGAGAATAATGGTTTTTAAAAATCATTATTTAAAAGGCTCTTTTGTTTTTACAACGAGCAGATAGTAAAATTCAAAAAGCTTAAATTGTTCTTTTTATTGAATCTGTTAAAGTAGAATTAATATCTTTATACTTTGTATTGGGGCTGAAATATGAAATATAAGTATTCGTATAGATTCAGGCGTTAAACTTTGATCCACGATAAAAGAAAGAAGACGGTTATGAAAATAAAAGCATTTATCGAAAGAGGGAATGACGGAAGCTACGGCGTTTACGTTGATTTAGAAGATAATACCTTGAATTATGGCATTGTTGGAGATGGCAAAACAATCAATGAAGCCATTGATGATTTCTACAACTCGTATAAAGAGATGAAGGAGTTGTACATCAGCGAAAAAAAACATTTTGAAGAGGCTGAGTTTGAATATATCACTACTTTTTGAACGGACTATTGTACTATAAATAATACAGAAACAACGATGGTAACAACCAGACTCAGTATTGAGGATAAATTGTTTCTCACCTGCTCACGTAGAGGAACTTGCTGTCATGGTAACCAAGTGATGCTTAATCCATGGGAGCTGGTCTGTCTGGCCAGGGAGAAAAAGATTACTTCAAAGGAATTTCGAACTCTTTATTGTGAGTTTGGGGGAATTCGTTTACGGTTTGATGGAGAAGAAGGGTGGGGAGGAAAACAAGCTTGTAGTCAATATATGGATGGTTTTGGATGTAGCGTACATTTGGGTCGCCCACTTGCCTGTCGGTTATTTCCACTCGGTCGTGAAATACAAAGAGATGAAGTTCACTACATGTACCAAGGAAATGAATTTCCGTGCTTGGAAGGATGTCCGGAAGTTTCAGAATTACCGCATTTGAGTGTAGGCGAATACCTTAAAGTCCAGATAACTGAAAGGTTCGAAAAGGCTCATGATGAATATTTAGAACTGATGCAAAATTTAGCTGATAACGCATTTGTGCTTTTGCTTGATACCGGCTTAGCTGAATCAGGAGATAAGGAAACATTGCCATTGTGGAGAAAAATGGGCAACGAGCTTCCCGAAATTTTAACAAATAGAATTGGTCAGGAGTGGATTGATAATTTGATGGTTCCTGAAATTTCTGATCATATAGAAGATCCAATTTCTTATGTCCAAAAACACAATGATTTACTCCAATTAAAAGTCCAGGAAAGATTTGGAGCCTTGCAAACAAATCAAAAATTACATGAAGCTTCTGTTTTAATCATGGGAGTAGCCTTACATCTTGCTCGTGGTTTAGGGGCAAATCCTGAAATCCTTGCTGAACATTGGATTGATATTGCAAAGAATCATGGGGCTATGGAATAGTATTAAACCGAAAACAAGAAAACCCGGGTGGCATACCCGGGCTTTCTGCATTGGAATTATAGAAAGGTAATATTGGTATTTATTCTTCTTTTTCTTCCGAAGCATAGGCTGTCAAAAGTTCTTCCTGTACTTCCTGAGGCACTTTTTCGTAGGCTGCGAACTTCATGTTGAATACTCCGCGTCCGCCGGTCAGTGAACTCAATGAGGTAGAGTATTTGTTCATTTCTTTCAATGGAACACGGGCAGTAATTTTTTCATAACCCCTTTCACTTCCCATTCCCATGATCAATGCACGGCGACCCTGTAAATCGCTCATCACATCGCCCATTCTTTCTGACTGCACCCATACATCCAGATCGTAGATGGGTTCCAGGATTTTGGGACCTGCATTCTTAAAGGCAGTACTGAAGGCATTGCGGCCAGCCAGACGGAAGGAGATTTCGTTCGAGTCAACCGGGTGCATCTTGCCGTCGTAAATGTAAACACGAATGTCACGTGCATAAGATCCGGTAAGGGGGCCTTCTTCCATTTTTTCCATGATCCCTTTTAGTATCG
>Ga0209724_1002184_pt1 | contig 16929 bp, 8 predicted proteins | sample grotaG_FD_184143 | JGI IMG/M metagenome (GOLD analysis project Ga0209724, IMG submission 184143) | Glacier valley bacterial and archeal communities from Borup Fiord, Nunavut, Canada, to study Microbial Dark Matter (Phase II) -... | ecosystem: Environmental > Aquatic > Freshwater > Ice > Glacier ...
TTTAAGGTTGGGCGCAAATAAATTTGTAGTAGAATAACCTGAGGTCTGATTATTATATGGCTTATTTGTTGAATAAAAAGAGCTCAGTGAATAATTCGGGCCGTTATAGGGTGACTCATACGAACTGCCATAACCCATTGGATTATCATGCAGTGAAGCATCTGTACTACCACCAAATGCTGTAATTGAGTTAAACGGAGCAGTGCCAATTGTTGCCGAAGTAGCATCAAAACGAATACCTGCATAAGAAGCCCGGGCTTTCAGAAATGAAATAAAATCGGGTAGTTTGACATAATCAGAAATTACAGTCGCAGCAGAGAAGCTTGGGTAGTAATAGGTTGTAGGTGTTTGAAATGCAGACGATTTATCTATTCTGCCAGTACTTGACAAGGTCAGAAATTTTCCAAAAGATGCATCAATTGAGTAATAGGCGCTCAATACCCGCATATCAGAATTAAAACTAGTCGCCTGGATTGGGTTGGCTGAATTACTGAAAGAATAAACCGCTGGTACATTCAGGTAATCTGTAGAAGTGAAACTTGAATTATAACTGAAGTTTCTCATATTTCCCCCGACAAGTCCTGACAAGTTTAAAAACTGCCCGACCGTATAATCATAGTTCAAAAATAGTTCAGTATTGCTGTCAAAAAGATCACGCCGATCTTCACGGTAATCACCCCGATTACCTTCACGCCCATAAGGGTGTGCCGAGAACGGCATTTTCTCTGTACGTAACTGGTTATAAGTATCAATCTGGGTGCGTAAAGTTGCATTCAGATTTTTATTAATTAAAAAATTTGATGACAAATATCCGTACAGATCATTTTTATGATGGCCCCTAGTCCAGTCGGTTACCATAAACCATGGATTATGATAACGGGTATATTCTTCAAACTGTGATTGTACCCCTACTTTGCCTGGCTGCCAGATTGCTCTGATATCTGGTGAGTTCACACTCCAGTCGGCGCCTGTCCAAACTGACAGATTATAAATCAAACTGTTTGGTCCATAGTCAACATCCGGAAAATTATCTGTTGACTGTCTGTTAAAATCAAGATTTGCTTCAAACTTCAAGCGCTTGCTTGCATTAAATGAAGCATACATATTGAAGTTTGCTATATCAAGGTAGTTTTTGGGAATATAGCTTTGCTGATGTTGTTGAGAGATAGAAAGACGGGTCGTATAGTTCTCACCGCTGGCGCTAAGGGCTATATTATTATCAGTCTGAAAACCTGTTTGCAGAAAATTTTTCAGGTTGTCTTTGCCTCTGGCTAACCAGGGCGTTCCCTGACGCACTCCGTTCACAACCGGACTATCGTATTGTGGTATTAATTGCCCATTAAAATAAGGGCCCCAAATATCATAGTCACTGTCAACCCCACCTGGTGCACCACCTTTACCGTCGACAAACTCATATTGCGTATTCTCACCCGGTCCATATTTATTTTGGGTACGTGGAAAAGCAAGGAAGCCTTTATTAAGAACGGTACTGCTATTTACTTCAACCGTAATTCCTTTTTTATTTTTATTGCCCTTTTTGGTTGTTATAAGAATTGCACCATTTGTTGCTCTATTACCATAAAGAGCTGCGGCAGAGGGGCCTTTAAGCACCGTATACGTTTCAATGTCGTCTGGGCTGATATTCCAGGTATCGGTATTGATCGGAAACCCATCAACAACATAAAGTGTAACGTTTTCTCCCCTGATCATTACATTTGGTGCTCTGAGAAGTTCAGAAGACGGGGCTACCGAAAGACCAGCAACCTTACCGACAAGCCCACTGATTGGGTTGGGATCTCTTACCTTTGTTAAATCACTGCCATTGACCGTCTGAACTGCATAACCAATTGTTCTTGTAGACTTGGTAACACCAAGCGCGGTAACTACAACTTCATTGAGTTGCTGTTCATTATCTTTCAAATAAACCGTGATTGATGTTTTTCCAGAAAGAGGTAATGTAACTGTCGTATACCCGATTGAACTGAATACCAGCAGATCATTTTCTCTGGCTGTAATTGAAAAATCACCATTTGCATCAGTTCTTGTACCTAGGGTACTCCCCTTTATAGAAACTGACACGCCAGGTAGTGCCTCTTTTTCTTTAACTGAAAATACTTTTCCTTTAATTTGCTGCTGGGCGATTGCTGCAGTGCTTAATAATATACAACAGAATATAGAAAGATAAAGTACTGCACTTTTTTTGAAGTGTGCATGCCTTCGTTTGTGTAGTGCGTTAATCATAGATGCGGTTTTTTTTGATGAATGAATTGCATCAAAGCTAAAGGCAGTATGTTTCCTTAAAGTAAACAGTTTGATAAGAAAACATTATCTATAAGTAAATAAATACCCCTATGCTAAGCCAGGGTTAAGAAAAAGTGCTATTATTTAACGAAAACTGATAACCCGCCTCTGTGTTTCGTTTAATGAAACTTAAACTATTGCCCGTATTTAAAAATTTTTTGGCAAACTATTTTACTACCAGCTTTTATGAATACGCTCCTGAAAAAAGCACGATGATAATTGTGCAGGTATTGTATTTTTACAGTTAAATTTTATTAAGGGAACTGGCTTTAAAGAATGTTTGATGTTCTGGCTGAGAATGACCAACAATGGCAATTATGAAATTCAGAAAATTAGGAAATACAGATGTTGAACTGTCTGCTCTAGGTCTTGGATGTATGGGTATGAGCCATGCTTATGGTGAGCCTGATGACAAAGAATCGATTGCAACTTTAGAAAAAGCATTGGAGTTGGGAGTTACTTTCTGGGACACCGCCGATATTTATGCATCAGGAAAAAATGAAGAGTTAATTGCCAAAGTATTGGTACCCAATAGAAAAAGTCTATTTATTGCTACAAAATTTGGGTTTCAGGCCAATGTTGATGGTAAACCAATGGATTTCAATGGCTCACCCGCTTATTTAAAAACAGCCGTTGAAAAAAGTTTAAAGCGACTCAAAACTGATGTTATTGATCTGTATTACGCCCACCGGATAGACCCTACCGTACCAGTAGAAGATATGGTTGGTGCCATGGCCGATTTGGTTAAAGAAGGAAAAGTTCGTTTTCTGGGTTTGTCTGAAGCGTCTGTTAATTCTATAAGAAAAGCACATGCTGTTCATCCGATTTCTGCTCTTCAAAGTGAGTATTCGCTCTTAACAAGAGACGTTGAGGCTGAAATACTGCCATTATGTAATGAATTAAAAATCTCATTCATTCCATTCAGCCCACTTTCAAGAGGTCTTATTACAAATACCCTTGATATTTCTACATTAAAAGAAAACGATTTCAGGAAAACACTGCCAAGATATCAGGAAGAACATAAAGAAAACAATATGGGGCTTGCTCAGGAATTTGCTGAGTTAGCCTTGTCAAAAGAATGCTCATCCGCACAGCTAGCATTAGCATGGGTACTTGCCCAGGGCGATAATATCATACCGATTCCAGGAACAAAACGCAGAAAATACCTGATTGAGAATGTTGGGGCACTGTCAGTAGTTCTGACAGCTCAAGACTTTCATGCAATTCAACTTATTCTTAAAAAGTATCCTGACACAGGTGATCGCTATAATGAATCTAATTTTAAACTAGTAGACAAAGCCTAACCCTCAATACGTTTTACCAGTCATAATAATGCATAGTTGCTCAGAATGGCCTGAATAAATATGATGGTTACAAATTTGTTGTTTACAAACATTTCAATACCCCGAAAGGCTCATTGCCTACAAATTATATTAACTCATTTTTTTAATATGCTAATGGCGAATATCTGAATTCGCACCCGTTTGGGTGACTTATGCAGTTACACCCCAATACAGACTCTAAAAACTTCTTATGCAGTTACACTCCAATACAGACTCTAAAAACTTTCTGTTAATTAGTTTGATGCTGGTTCTCATTATGTTTAATTTTAACATAATTTTATTTAAGACAAATACCGTTTTCTGGTCTTGATTGGGAGATTTAGCATACCCATGGTTGAAAAAATGGAGAATACCTATTTACTGATAATTTCCAGGCTTGAAATTTTTATCCGCAAGTTTTATCTCAATCAGATAATTAAGGGGGCAATCTGGTTTATTACTATTCTGTTTGCCCTTTTTCTAATCACATCAGTTACTGCTTATGTTGCATGGCTTAGTGTTTTTTCCAGAAGCCTGATTTTTTATTTTAGCCTGATCTTGCTTTTTACAACACTCTGGCAGTTTATCGGAAGGCCATTATTATCGTATTTTAAGATTCGCAAAAGAATCGATCATAAAACTGCGAGTCGTCTAATAGGAGAGTATTTTCCAGAAATAAAAGACAAACTACTAAATACAATTGAGTTACATGAAATTGGTATTCATGCTACGTCAAACGCTGCACTGATACAGGCAGGGATCAATCAGAAAGCCCTGGAGTTAACACCCTTCTCTTTTTCAGGAGCAATTGATATTAAAAGGAATCTTGAATACATACGATTTATTCTAGTTCCACTTACCGTCATTATTTTACTCTTGATTATTTCACCTGCGATACTACGTGTGGGTTCTGCAATGATCTTTAACCCTGGCAGACAGTTTTTAAAACCCGCCCCATTTTCGTTTACCATTCTCAATAAAGACCTTTCGGTGGTTCAGGGAAATTCTTTTATACTGCAGATTAAAACTACAGGTGATGTTAATCCTGCCGATATGTTTGTTGCTGATGATAAAATGAATCTTCAAATGGAGAAAGTTAAGAACAATGTATTCAGCTATACATTCTCCAACATGCAATCAAGTCATACCTTATACTGCAATGCCTCTGGAATTAATTCTTTGCCCTTTACAATACATGTAATTCCTAAACCTGAGCTTCTCAGTTTTAATGTACTATTAGAATACCCTTCTTATTTACACCGGGCTCGTGAAAAAATGCAAAACTCTGGTGACTTATTGATTCCTGAAGGCACAATTGCAACTTGGACATGCCAAACGGTAAATGCCGGAACAATCTTATTTCGATATGATTCAGAAAGCCGCTATCTACCCGTTAATAAATCAAATTCTACAAAGATTAAACGGAAGCTGATCGTTTCAGGCAAGTACTATCTTATGCCAGTAAGCAAGCAAAATATAAAATCAGATACGCTAAGCTATTTAATTCAGGTCGTTAAAGACCAACGTCCAGAAATTTCAGTTCGTAGAAATCCTGATTCGGCAGATTCAAAATCTGCAACCTTTTCGGGCCGTATTCATGATGATTTTGGACTCAGCAGCCTGCAATTTATATATGGTTATACGGATAAGTCTGGTGCTCTAAACAAAGTACTTGGAGTATCTAAAATAAGAATTAACCTCTCAGGTACTACTCAGTCATTTTTTTATGACTGGGCACCAGTAATGCTATCCTCAAATGATGGAGCAAAGCTTGGTGGCTATTTTGAAGTTCGGGATAATGACCTGGTGCATGATCGTAAAGCCAGCCGTTCTGATATTTTTTACCTGCATTTTCCTTCAAAAGATTCAATTTCGGCCGAAAAGAAAAATATTGATGCCGCAGTATTAAATAAAATCAGAAAAATACAGATTGAAGCGGCTCAATTACAGTTAGATGCAAACAGGCTACATGACAAGCTCTTAACTCAGAAAGAGATGAATTATGAAGACCGCAAAGAAGGAGAAAGAATAGTTGCCCAGCAGCGTCAATTAGCGCAGAACCTTGCCGAGCTGCAAAAACTGAGTGAGAAGACTAAATCAATTATTCAGAATAGTCCTGAAAATTCAATGCTCAAAGAGAAGGAACAAGAAATGGCCAACCTTTTTAAAGACCTGGTTGATCCTAAAACTCAAGAGATGCTTAATAAACTTCAGAAATTATTAAATGAAAAAAATAAAGCTGGTGAATCACTAGATAATATACAGACAGAGAGTAAAAATCTTGAAAAAGAACTCGACCGCATGAACACTCTTTACAAAAAAATGGCATTCGAACAAAATCTTGAGCAAATGGCTGACAAAGTCAGGGATCTTGCCAATAAAGAAAACAAGCTGTCTGTTGGAAATAAACAAGACCAGAAATCAAGTTTAGCCAAACAACAGGAGATCAAAAATCAATTTAAAACTATTCAGGATGAGTTAAAAGAGATGCAAAAAAACAAGCCTGAAGATGTACCATTCCAGAATCCCGAAGAACAAACAAAAAAAGCAGGTCAATCACTGAAAAAAGCTACTGAACAGCTTGCATCTAATAGGCAGCAGGCTGCTTCTAAAAGTGAAAAGGAGGCCGAAAATGAGTTGAAAGAACTGTCTCAGGAATTGAGCCAGATGCAACAACAAGATGCAATGCAGGAAATGACAAAAGATCTGGGTGCAATTAGGATAATTTTACAGAATCTTCTACGTGTTTCTTTCGCAGAAGAGTCTCTTATGCAAAAACTGCGGGTGGTAAACACAAATGATCCATTGTATACCAGTCTTGTACAAAAACAGTATAATCTAAAGGAAGATTTAATTCTGATCAAAGATAGTGTGTACAGTTTGAGCAAACGTGTTCCTCAAATTCAGTCATTTGTTAACCGTGAATTTGCCCTAATCAATTCAAATCTTGAGGGTGCAATCCAAAATTTAGGTGATAGACAACAATATGATGCGGCTACAAAACAACAATTTATAATGACAGCGGTTAATAACCTAGCAGTATTATTAAGTAATACTGAAGCTCAGATGACAAAAGCTATGGCAGACGCCAAAAGTAAACCAGGTGGAAAAAGTAAAGGAAATTCAATGACCGAATTAGGCAAAATGCAAGAGAGCCTTAATAAGGAAATGCAACAAAAAAGTGGTAATTCCCGTACAAATCCCGGAAATATGTCACAGGAACTGGCTCAAATGGCAGCCCGACAACAAGCCTTACGTGAAGCATTTGAACGGCTGAATAAAGAAGGTGGAAAACCTAACAGCTCTTTAAATCAGGCTCTCAAAAAGATGGATGAAACCGAAACTGACCTTTTAAACAGAAGGCTTGACAATAATTTGTTGTCAAGACAAAAAGAGATCATGTCGCGTCTCCTGGAGGCTGATAAGGCAGGAAGAGAGCAGGATCAAGATAATAAACGCGAAGCAAAAGAAGGAAAAACGTTGGCTCCAAGTGAAATAGCTGTTTTAAAAAAGGTAGATATGGAAAAATTACAAGACGAAAACCTAATTAAAACAATACTTCCTGATCTAAATTCGTTTTATAAAACAAGAATAAATTCGTACTTTAAGACACTTAATGAAGGGAACTAATTTAATGGAAAACAGTCAAACTTTATCCAGCGAAAACAAGCTTTACACCCTTCAGTTGGCGTCTAAACTTGAGAGCATCACAGAACTAGAAAAGTTTATAGATAACCTTAAGGATGAACTCTCAATACCTGAAGAAATTTATGCCAATATTCTGACATGTATGAATGAGGCTGTCATAAATTCAATTTTGCACGGCAATAAAGAGAATCCTGGTAAAAAAGTCTATATCAACGTAGAATCTGAGCATGGAAAAAAACTCATATTTTCGATAAAAGATGAGGGAGACGGCTTTGACTATACTTCTATTCCTGATCCAACTCTCGCAGAAAATATTGAATTGTTTAGTGGGCGTGGTATTTACATAATACAGCACCTTGCAGATCAGGTTGTTTTTAATAAATCTGGAAACGAAATCGAGTTAACATTCAGGTACTAAATTGTTTTGAGTAGATTAGCTACAAGCCATAACGTGTCTGCATCTCTTAATGAGCAACCTTCCTATTAATTTTTTTAATGAAGATATTGATTTCGAAGCCAGGAATACAACTTTCCTTAAGGCCTGGATAAAGTCCTGTATACAAAATGAGCGTCAAAAACTCAGTGAGTTAAATTTTATATTTTGTTCAGATGCGTATTTGTTGGGTTTGAATCAAACCTATCTTGCCCACCATACATTTACTGACGTTATCACCTTTGATCATTCAATTAAGAAAGGACAAATTGAGGGTGATATATTTATAAGCGTTGAACGTGTCGGAGAAAATGCAGATACGTATGATCAGACAGAAACAGATGAATTGCACCGGGTCATGATTCATGGTGTTTTGCACCTTTGTGGTTTCGCCGACAAGACTGAGAAAGACAATATCAGAATGCGCGATAAAGAAAACTTCTACCTTCTTAAAAGACATTTTTAGGTACTCCTTCATATTTCTGAACAGCCTTACTTTTAACATCAATTGTGCTGATGAAATTTTTTTTTCTTTTAATAGCCTCGTTCATACTCAGTATTATTTGGCCGCATAAAAGTAACGGGTCATCATTTCCAATACTGAGTGATTCAACTACTATAAGTCTTCTTACCGAAAGCCCGGCATCTGATTTCTATACTGCCTGGGGGCATTCTGCTATCAGGATCAACGATCGTTTAAATAAAATAGATGAGGTTTTTAATTTTGGAACTTTTGATTTTAATGACGAATACTTTTATTTAAAATTCATTCAGGGTACGCTCCGTTATACAGAATCTATTTATAATTATTCAGATTACCTAGCATCTGCCTATCAAGACCCCCATCGTATCGTTGAACAAGAGCTGAATCTAAGCCAGCTTCAAAAACAAAAAATTTCTGATGAACTTTTCAGATTATACCTGCCGGAAAATAGATATTACCTGTACGACTGGACAAAGGTTAACTGTTCAACCAAATTAAGAGATGTGCTACAGACTGGCATTGGAAAAGATTTCTTTATCAGTAATGAGATTAAACAAGGTGCCACTAGTTTTAGAGAGCATGAAGAGCCCTATTTATACAGCGATTTATGGATGAAATTTGCAACCAATATTGTAATCGGTAGCCCGGCAGATCGATTGATTACCCCATATGAAGAAACCTTCATGCCCGACGGGTTATATGGAGCCTTAAAAACAATGCGGCTTCTAAATGGTCAAACTTTAATTAGCAGCGAACTAATTGTGCTACAGGGTAAAAAAAGTCAAAACTCGATTACACTTATCAGCCCTGTTCTCTTATTTTGGTTATTGTTTTTGGCTGTCGTTGGGTTTTCTTTCAATGCCACGGCATCGCGTATGATAGATTTAATGCTCTTTTCAATTTGTGGCTTACTCGGAATTTTTTTTCTATACCTCTGGTTCGTTTCAGATCATGCAGAGACTCGATATAATTGGAATATTTTATGGGCTTTCCCTCTACATCTAATTTACCCCGCACTTAGAAATAAGGCCAGAAAATACTATTCATTTTTCATCGTGTTTCTCACCATACTGATGTTGTCTGCCTGGGGTATTATACCACAAAAGCTAGAGCCGGCAGTGATCGCTATTCTTATGATCCAAAATACACGCGCCTTATTTAATCTTGGGATGCAAGATCTCCTAAATAAGGTTTTTTCGCCACCAACCTGAACATCCTTTATTTTATCTGTACTTCTCATTTCCAATTAGTTGATTCTGCTGCCAACGTATTGTTCCACGTGGAACAAAGCAACATTGCCACACATTAAACCCGAAAAATCTCCTTATTACATGCCTCTATCCTATTTGGTCTTACACTTTGTGAAGCAAACAATGATTGCATATCCTTTTTAGTAAGAGAATTCTTTCCAAAAAATAGAGATTCTTCTTTGGGTAATCACGAGGCCGATAATGTATAGCCAACACTCGCTTATCTTGAATTGAACTAGTCTGTGCGCCTTTTTGATTCAAGAATTGAAGTTGCATCCTTTATTAGCTATTTGAATGTGCAATCTAAATTAACTGCTTTATTCAAAACGCCACCAATTCAAGTGATGCATTATCCACCTCATTTACCCGCTACACTTAACAAGCTGAAAATGGTAGGCCCTAAGATTGATCATGGTACAACATACGCAAACTCATAAAACAAATGCACAAAAATGCAAAGTTGCCACTCCATCGTACTGTTCCAGGTAGAATATAAAACGTTGCGTTTAAAACCCGTCGTTACCAGTCTTTAAATGATGGGCAATGATGCTGTTCTACGTGGAACAGTAATAGCTGGAATTACCCTGCAATACAGCTCTTAAATTACAAGCTTTCGCTTTGTTCCACATGGAACATTAGATGAAGAAGAATGCATGAAGCTGGATATTTGATAACTGCGTACCTGTACCACTGATTATGGCAGACTGACATTTAGGTGTCACCGCATCAAAGTTACTTTCAATTGTTTTAAAACTCTTCATACTGTTTTTTTAATTACTGGATAACTAATTTAAACTAACTTGTCTCACCAATGATTCCACTTCGCAGTTCTTTTTGTTAGTTCGTACCCGGTATAAATTGTAAAATACCTGATTTTAGAATTCCCCTTTCCTATCCCCATGGGCCCGCCCTCCCTGAACAAAGCAGCTCTTGGATCATCTTCAGCTGCTGTTTTGTCTACCGTCTAAACATCAAAGAGATCAAAAGGTGATCCTTTATCAACTCACCGACAAACAGGTTCCATGTAGAAAAAGCTGGGTAATTAAGGAATGCATCAGATCTAGAAACTAAAACAAGATTATACTGGTTTTTAAATAGGCCTGATCGTGCCTTCTTGTATTTCGAAAAGAAGTCGTTTGGAATACCTTTAATTGATAACGCAAAAATTTCATACCAAACACCTTTTATTTTACTACTATCACAAGAAACCACTAAAGTTAGTTAGTGGCCCTTGAACCTATATACAAAATATCTTATCTCTAATGCGGATCGTAATTTAGCAATAGGAATAGTTTGAAATTATTAGCGATATCTTTCTATCAGACTTTATTTATTTCAATTCAACGCTTTAATTTGCGGTTAATTACCACAGATCTTCTTGATCAATGAAAATACATAACAGTAGTATATCACATTCTTATTAGATAGCTGGCGGTGTTCCACGTGGAACATTAATCAATCGGGCTACCCTGCAATACTGCTCTTTTAAGGATAACAACTTGTTTATGTTCTACGTGAAATCTAAACAATCATATTTGCTACCTGAGTTTAACAAGTTGAAAATGAAAGGTTGTTTTAGTGTTCCACGTGGAACATTAAATTGTCTGTTTAAATGCCGAAAATTAAAGCAACTTAATAGAGTGGTACAATTTCAAATTCTTCAGCCTGTCTTTTACAACAGTAACTGGCAAAACCGGGGCAATAAAAGCACTTGAAAGGTCGGTTTGAAATTGTTTCCAAAGGGCGCCCAATTGCTGATAGTGCAATTGAGGTGCCTAAGCGGCAATCAAATCAATACACAAATCTAGATTAGTGCCTTGCCAGGGAGAATAGGGATCATGGTGTGTATTTGCTGATAAAAAAGAATGTGCATTAGAGATGGTCAGAGCGCCACAATTGCCTGTATGTTATAAAGAGTGCAAAAAAGGGTACTTGCTTAATATTGACTATTTTTGCACTAATAAGCAATGAGAGTTTATGTTCAAAAAATATGATGTAATTATTGTTGGTGCAGGCCATGCTGGTTGCGAAGCTGCAGCGGCTGCCGCCAATATGGGTTCTTCTGTATTACTTGTTACAATGAATCTGGCAACTATTGGTCAGATGTCATGCAACCCTGCAATGGGTGGTGTAGCAAAAGGCCAGATAGTAAGAGAACTCGATGCGCTTGGTGGTTATTCTGGAAAGGTTACAGACAAAAGCACCATTCAGTTCAGAATGCTGAATAGGTCTAAAGGACCTGCAATGTGGAGCCCAAGAGCTCAAAACGATAGGGGGCTATTCGCAATGGAGTGGAGACTAGCGCTTGAACAAACTCCAAACATTGATTTCTGGCAGGATGTAGTATCATCCCTGATTATAGAAAATGGTTCAGTTGCCGGCATTAAAACTTCAATGGGCATTTCAATTTATAGCGCTTCTGTTATCCTTACTAATGGAACATTCTTAAATGGGCTGATCCATATTGGAGAACAAAAGATTAGCGGTGGCAGGTCTGCTGAAAAGTCTGTAACTGGATTGACAGAACAACTTGCAACTCTCGGATTTGAATCAGGGAGAATGAAAACCGGAACCCCTCCCCGATTAGATGGACGCAGTTTAAACTATGCTGCAATGGAGGAACAAAAAGGAGATGACGAAGGTGGAAAATTTTCTTTCACAAATACGGCTGCATTAAAAGATCAGAAAAGCTGTTTTATAACCTATACGAATACTGATGTACATGATATCTTAAAGACCGGATTTGACAAATCACCCATGTTTACGGGAAGAATAAAAGGTCTTGGGCCTAGATACTGCCCGTCAATAGAAGATAAAATCAACAGATTCGCAGACAAAATCAGGCATCAGATATTCATTGAACCTGAAGGTCGTGATACTGTCGAAATATATATTAATGGCTTTTCCACTTCGTTACCGGCTGATGTGCAATTTAAGGCACTTAAAAAAATTGAGGGGCTTGAAAATGTAAAAATGTTCAGACCCGGATATGCTATAGAATATGACTACTTCCCTCCGACTCAACTAACACAAACTTTAGAAACCAAACTGATAAAAAACCTTTATTTCGCAGGACAGATAAATGGTACGACCGGATATGAAGAAGCTGCTTGTCAAGGTTGGGTAGCAGGTGTCAACGCTACATTAAATATTAATGAAAAGCCTCCTTTTATTATGGAACGATCAGATTCATATATAGGAGTGTTAGTAGATGACTTGGTTACGAAAGGTACAGACGAACCATATAGAATGTTCACATCAAGGGCAGAACATAGACTGTTTCTAAGACAGGATAATGCAGATCAACGACTCACCAGATATGGTCATCAACTAGGACTGATTAATAACGAGAGAATGAAAGAGGTTGAAAAAAAAGAAAAGAAAATTGAAGAGCTGATTCAGCTTGCAAATACAATCTCAGTTCAGGCAGACGATGTGAATGACCTACTTATAACTAATGGCACTCCAGAAATAAACCAATCAGTTAAAATAAGGGCATTGGTTGTACGGCCAAATATAAGACTGGGAGAATTGATGAAACGTTGTTCAGCAATAAATAAGTTTGATACATTTAATGTTGAAGAAGTTGAGCAAGCTGAAATATTGCTAAAGTATGACAGCTATCTTGAAAAAGAAAATCTGCATATTGAGCGAATGCATAAAATGGAGTCACAAAATATTAATCCTGATTTCAATTACAAATCACTGGTCTCTCTCTCAATGGAAGCACGTGAAAAATTACACAAGATAAAACCATCTACCATTGGACAGGCTTCCCGCATTTCAGGTGTTTCGCCCTCAGATATATCTGTTTTGATGATACATCTGGCCAAGTAGCTGATCCTCAATTATTTAATTATATTATTAGGCCAAAAAGCACGAGTCAATACGCGGCGGTTTAAGGCCCTATCTATTTTTTTTAATGTCATTCTATATAAACGACCCACAACTCATAAAACGCCACAAAAACAATGGCAAAACATCTGTGCTTATTTTGATGGTAGTTATAGGCTTATATACAATGTTTTCGCTTTATTCTTGTGCAGTTGTACGTGCACCGACAGGTGGGCCCAGAGATACGATTGCTCCTAGACTACTTGGGTCTATTCCTCGTAATTATACCCGGGAATTTAGAGGTAAAGAAATTGAACTAATTTTTGACGAATTCATTAAAATTAAAGATCAGGGTAGTTCGGTATTTATTTCTCCTGAGCCAGAAAAACAAACGGAAATAAAAGTCAGCAAAAAATCAATACATATAGCCTTTAAATCAGAGTTGCTCAAGAACACAACCTACTCGATAAATTTTGGAAATTCAATAGTAGATTATAATGAGGGAAACGCTTATAAAAATTTTAAGTTCGTTTTTTCTACAGGTAAAAAAATTGACTCTTTAAAAATCAGTGGTCATGTTTCAGATCCCTTAGACACAACCAGCAAGAAAGACGTTTACGTAATCTTGCACAAAGCTGGTGATGATAGCGCTATAATCAAGAAAAAACCACTTCTCTTTACAAGTACAGATAAAGAAGGTAATTTTGAACTTGCAAATATTTCTCCCGGAGATTATGCTATCTACGCACTTGAAGAAACTAACAAGAATAAAAAATACGATGCCAATAATGAAAGTATCGGATTTTTAAATCAACCTATACACCTAAAAAAAGATACTTCAGGGATTAACCTATATCTTTTCAAAGAAAAAAACGATAAACTGAAAATTCTTAATAAAAAAATAGCTGGTGGACTCCTAAAGATCGTGCTAAATCAGTCAATAGATAGTCTTGAATTTAAATTGTTAACCCCGATAATTACAGGTAAGGGGTATTATGTAGAAAAACGATCTCCTGGAGATTCTGTGCTTATGTGGATGCCTTCAGCGAATCTTGATTCTGTAAAAATAGGAATTCTTCAAAACGGTAAAACAGTTTTAAAGTTCACACAGAATAATTATGTAAAGACTGTTAAAGAAAAAAAAATCGTCATAACAGATAATATTAAGAATGGTCTTAAATCTCCGGCCAAGCCATTAACCATTACAATGGGTGAACCGATAGATAGTATGAAAAAAGAACTTTTTATTTTAAAAGAAGATTCTATTAAAGTTCAGGCTGACAGTATTATACATAGAATTGCAAGCGTAAGAAGCTATGATATTTATTATCCCTGGGAGTCGAACAGAAAATATGAAATTTCAGTAAAAGCTGGTTCATACGTTTCAATTTACAATAATAAAAACCTCGAATATAAAAGATCATTTTCAGCAGGAGCTGAGAGAAACTATGGTACAATAGTATTAAAAATTGTGGTGCCTCGTAAAAGTTCATATATAGTCATGCTCATGAATGAAACATTTCAGGTGCTTGAAACAAGAAGAATTTTTGATACTTCGACCCTCTCTTTTAACTATATTGAGCCCGGAAAATACCGTTTTAGAGTAATATATGATAAGAATAACAACGGGGTATATGATACAGGTAATCTTCTTAAAAAAATTCAGGCAGAAAAAATAATTAACTCAAAAGAAATTACGACCAGATCAAATTTTGAATTAAACACAACTTTTCCAATACCTGATTTGTAAATAATATCATAACTGAATCAAATGAACCAGGATGAATAAAGAACGTAGTTAACAGGTGTTTTCTCGAGTAAACTACGCTGCTCTGTCGTTAATGGTTTTATTTTTTTCGCAGGAATACCAGCATAAAGATAACCTGATTGACAAACAGTTCTTTCAAGTACAACAGCTCCTGCTGCGATTATACAATAATCTTCAACAATAGCATCGTCCATAATGATTGCTCCCATTCCTATCAGCACATAATTAAAAATGCTACAACCATGAACTATAGCATTATGACCAATGGATACATGATTTCCTATAGTTGTAGTTGATCTTTCAAAAGTTGCATGAATAACAGCACCATCCTGAATATTTGTGAAATCGCCAATTCGGATGCTGTTAACGTCACCCCTGATTACGGCATTAAACCAGAAACTGCAATGATTACCAGCGATAACATCACCAATAATTATTGCTGTTTGAGCAATAAATGAATCCGGACCAATAAGAGGTGCAAAGCCTCTGACATTAATCAAATTAGTCATTAAAATACAGTGTCTTTAATTTCATACGCCTGATGACTTGGATGATCAGTATTATAGTGAAGGCCTCTGCTTTCCTTTCTTAGCATGGCAGATTTAATTACAAGATAAGAAACCTGGATTAAATTTCTTAGTTCACTTAGGTGTATTGAAACTGTAGTAGTTTTATAGAAAGATTCAGTTTCATCAAAGAGCAATTGTAAACGTCTTAATGCTCTTTCAAGTCTGAAATCAGACCTGACTATACCAACATAATCACTCATAATCCGCTGAAGTTCACGCACATTATGACTAACCAGAATATCTTCATGTAATGCCTGTGTACCTTTATCATTCCACTCAGGAACGTTATCCTGATACTCAATCAAATAAAACTTTTTCATTGCATCTTCAAAACTTCGACTAGCAAATACAAGGGCTTCAAGTAATGAGTTTGAAGCAAGTCTATTTGCTCCATGGAGGCCTGTTGAAGCACATTCACCACAGGCATAAAGATTTTTGATAGAAGAATTTCCATTATGATCAACCAATATACCACCACATGTATAATGGGCAGCTGGTACTACCGGAATCATATCTTTACTCATATCAATACCAATACTAAGACATTTAGCATAAATATTTGGAAAATGCGTAAGAATAACCTGCTTGGATACATGCCTGACATCAAGGAAGACGAAATCATCTCCGCTTTTCTTCATTTCGGCATCAATTGCTCTGGCAACTATATCTCGAGGAGCAAGTGACTTACGGGGATCATAATGTTCCATGAATTCTTCCCCTCCTTTTGTTTTTAAAATTCCCCCAATTCCTCTTACAGCCTCAGAAATCAAAAAAGAAGGTGACTCACCAGGATTATACAAAGAAGTAGGGTGAAATTGAATAAACTCCATATTTCTAACTTTACCTTTTGCTCTGTAAGCCATGGCAATACCATCTCCTGTAGCTATTGTCGGATTAGTAGTACTACCATAAATCTGACCTGCACCTCCTGTAGCCATTACAGTTAATTTAGCCAAGATAATATCTACGCAGTGATCTTTGGTATTAAGAACATAGCTGCCATAACAGGTAATATCAGTAGTACTTTTATTTACTCCTATTCCAAGATGATGTTGTGTTATAAGATCTAAAGCAAAGTAATGTGTGAATATGTAAATGTTAGGATGGTTATGAATTTGCTCTAATAAAGAACGTTCAATTTCAAAGCCTGTAATATCTTTATAATGCAAAACTCGATGCTCAGAATGCCCTCCTTCTTTAGCAAGGTCATAAGCACCAAGTTCATCACGGTCAAAATGAGTACCGAAATCTATAATTTCCTGAATTCTTTCAGGACCCTCTCTAACCACGAGTTCAACAACTTCCCGGCTGCACAAACCA
>Ga0209724_1002186_pt1 | contig 16923 bp, 10 predicted proteins | sample grotaG_FD_184143 | JGI IMG/M metagenome (GOLD analysis project Ga0209724, IMG submission 184143) | Glacier valley bacterial and archeal communities from Borup Fiord, Nunavut, Canada, to study Microbial Dark Matter (Phase II) -... | ecosystem: Environmental > Aquatic > Freshwater > Ice > Glacier ...
ATTGTCGGTGCGTCATGCGTTATAGGCATATTCCCTTCCCAGATTCTACTTTAAATAAGTAGCCCGTCATAGAGCCGAAAGGCTGGGAGTCCTGACAGAGAGGGTGATACCTCACGCAGTAAAGCTATACCTGGGTGCGTTTGATGTCTTGTAGGCATACTGGAAACCTCATGGCCAGAGCCTTTTATTTCCCCTTTAACAGGGGGAAATGCACCTGTTTCCTATAGACAGGAGATTAGCAATTGCAATCCTTTCCCGCCTGCGAAGCGGGCGGGGGATAACACTGGCAAACAGATTATGACATACAACATATATATACTACACATGAACATGATACATATATAACACTATCACTTGAACATATATATCCTGTCATTAGTTATACCTTACCGAAGGTAGTAAGTAATCTTCCTTGTTTATTTCTTAATTACATTGTCATTCTTCAAGTGATTAGCCCCGCCCGCCATTGGCGGAAATAGGTTAATTTGAGTATCTGAAAAGCAAGGTTGTAGCGTTTTTAATGCTATAAGGTTTTACCAGTGTTAAGCAGTAAGATTTAGCCACTACAATCTGCTATTTTCAAGGTATATGGGTATTCAAAATTTAAAAATTGTGGGGCGGGGGCTATCTCCGTCCAAAACAAAAACCTCAATAGAGTAGTATATATATTACTATCTATCGAGGTTTAAGTTTTGATTCTCCCCGCCCCACATTGCCGTAACGATGGTAGTGGCTAAGGTTGATTTTTACTAGGCTTCGTTATCTCATTTCGCCCGATAGACTGTAGTGTTGTGATAACCCCACTTACTTCATATGGCGGGCAGGAAACTTCCTCAATAACAGAATGTACTTAATAGGATATATACAAGAGTATTATATATGTCCTGCTATGTTTTAATAAAATTTCTTAGTGCTTTCCACTCTAAATATTACAGCATGGAAATGAATTGCAGATTATTAGTGGGCGGGTAACCGTTTATAGAATAGAATTATCAAGTATCCATTTCCTTATATCGTCAAGAGTATATAAGTACACATCTGGGTATTCTATCATATCTACTCCTCCAACAATTTTCAAAAACTCCCATGCCTCTAAATCCTTAACTTCAATTTCATCATATTCGATAATCGGCATAGCCCAATCAACAACTTGCTCTCGTGTGAGTTCTTCAGTTAAAATCCTCTCTAATTTGCCAATTATTATTTCCTTAGTTGGTTGCATCAAATGAATCTACCTCCTATCTTTTTGGTACCCAGCTTCCAGTGAAATTACCATTTGAGTCGAACATATAGTGTGTTTTAACTCCCCCTGTAATACTTGGGTCTGGTCTTACCTGTCTTATGTTTCCTGCATAGTCTACAGTCTCATACCAATTTCTCTTAACCCCATTCGCTGGATTCCACTCCCTTACAAACCTTGCTCCAGCCATTTCTCCTTCTTTAATTGGCGCTTTTATTTCTCCATAAAATCGAAATCTTCCATCAGATAATTCTTTTGTTGAACCAGCTCCATACTTTTCAGCTTGCTGATAGTATGTTTTCAGTTTAGCACCGCTTGCAATATTATCAGCACCATTAGAAATATTCTTAACATCACTTAATCCCGTATTTGATATATTTGTTCCTTTTCCAATAAATTTTAAAACTCCTCCCGAAATTAGTGCAAGAGCCGCTGTCTCTGACATTTCGCCAGTACCATTTCCAGCATGTTGTGCAATCGCATTTAAATCTCCAGAAAGAACAATCTCCGCATTACTTTTAATATCATCTACGAGTGCCATTTGCATCTTATATGTGATTGGAATAATTGCTTCTAAAAAATTCTCCTTTGCAGCTCCGATAGGGTCTGTATAAGCCTTTTCAATTTTTCCTTTATAGTAATCATACTGGTTTGTATAGAAACCTGTAAAACCACTTTTATAGCTATCTATTAAAGATTTATCTTCACCCGTCCCCTTAGGTGTCAAACTGTAGCTAGTTTTTTGATGGTGGTAGCTGATTTTCCAACAACTACCACCATTTTATCACACTGCTTCTTTGAGTGGAAGTTCCTTTTGGGGCATCTGTGGCATGATGTATTCTGTCTTGTTTTTCATCATTCCGTAGATGATGTTTACTAGCCTTCGCATGACACACACTAGGGCCTGCATCTTGGTTTTGCCTTCTGCTACTTTCCGTTGGTAGTACTCGTAGAATGCTGGATTTCGGGGTTCTTTTGTTCCTTTTACGGTTTGGACTTGCTGCACAGCTAGGAAGTAGAAGGTACCATGCAGACCACGGTTTCCCTGCTTACTCTTTTGGTCCTTTCCTTTTCCTGCTGAGCTAAAATTAATTGGTGCTATGCCTGCAAATCTTGCTAGTTTGTCTGCATTGGGGAACCTTCGGATGTCTCCTATCTGTGACACTAGTGAACAAGCTGTTACTGTGTTGATTCCAGGCATGGTCTCTAGTTTGTAGCCAAGTAACTTAATTGCCTTCTCTAGTTCCTTTTCTACCTTTTCAAGCTCCTGTTTCTTGAAGCGGATGTCCCGCACTATGCTCATTACTATGAAGTCCCTTATTTTTTGGTATTCCCGATTGGTATCACCATCCTTTCCAACAAGGTCAAGTATTTGTTTTGCTTTTCTTGTGGAGCAGGAGTTTCTGCTTGCATTTCTCAGAAACTCTGCCAATTCATTCTCTGTCACGTTCTCTAGTAGATGTGGTGATGGGTACTCCTCCCAGAATGCCAATGCTGCCTTTCCGTCAACATCACAGAAGAATTTTCTGTAGCTTGGGTAGTGGTGACCTAGTCTGTCGTGGAGCTGATTTGCCAAGGTGCCTGATGCTTTGACTATGGCATTTCTTCTACCTACCAGTTGGCCAAGTGTCCAGTACAGGTCTTGTGGATTTGCATTTGGAAGGGTATTCATCTTGGCTAGTAGTACATTGGCAATGCAGAAGGCATCCCAACTGTCACTCTTTTGAGTAGTTGGGTAACTCTTTCTCTCTGCATGTGACAAGGCTGAGTTAACTTCCTTAACTGTCTGTCCTTTTTCCAGTAGGAATACAGCCAGTGACCTACCAAATCCACCAGTGTCCTCTAATCCATACACTGGCTCTAGGTCGATAGCATGCCTGTTGACTTCGTCTATGAGTTGCTGGAAGGCTGACGGTTTGTTCTCTATTCTGATTTCTCCAAGCTTCTCATTCCAGCAGTTGATGATAACCGCGGTATGGGTATTTTTGTGAAGATCTAGTCCAACGTAGATGTACTTTTGTTTGTAGTGCATATGTCCTCACTCCTATTCTTGTTTGTTTTCTAGCAGGAACGCTGGCAACCTCAGTTTCAAGCGTTAGCTTATCCTTTTTCAAGGTCAGGCCCGCACGGGGACGAAAGCCAATGCATTCTCTGCTCTACTTTCAAACAGGCGAATGGAGTCATCGCCCTACACACTTGGTCTACTACGCTTGATATTTCTTCAGGTTACCTGCTCCTGCTGTTTCCATCTGGTTACTGGTACTTTTTCTGTTGCTTTCTTCCATTCAAATTTATGATATCTGTTTCAACTGCCTGTTGTTTCAGGTTTTTCTCTGCTGCCAAACCACACAAAGCGTCAGTTGTGGCAGTAGCGTCACTGCGTGTTATACTTGCCTGCCTACCCTGTCGGTACTGATGCTTCTGACGGTTTTTTAGGGTTCCTGTGTGGTATCCAATTCTTGCTTTTTCTTTGGTGCTTTCTTTGCTAGTTCTCTCTTTTGAAGTGTTATTATTTTTGCATCTCCTCCATGTCTGATATCGAAGTAGATACCCTTTTTCTCAAGGTTGGATTTGATTTCTCTCAGCCTTTTGCTAAGTACATGTGCAGCCTTAGGCCACACTTTGGATGTGGTGCTAATGTTATTGTTGAAGGCTATTCTAGCTAGTATCTTGTGCAGATTACTCACTGGCCCTTCCCATGTCGACTTGTCTTTCATGAAAGCAACAATGGCAGCTGCTACAGGATGTGACTCAACTGCTTCGTCATTCGCAAAGTTTTGATTGAGTTCGTAGGCTTTGAGGAATTTGTTCCCACCTATGTCAAGAGCCTCAGCTATCGCGAATCCCCATCGTGTGAAATCTGCCAAACGGAATAGCCTTTCCAGCTTAACTGTTGGGTAGATTGTCATTGCTTGTGACAATGCATTCATCGCTCCCCCAAGTATCCTGGGAAGGTCATTTCTGAATTCCTCCCACAAGGTGGACTCCTCTTTTCTTTCTCCTTCTGCTATTCTTTCTAGTTCGATTATTATGGAACGGTCTAGCAAGTCAGGCTTTGAGGCTACTATGTTGATACCATTCATTGCAACACAGTGTTTAAAGGACATGCAGACCTCATCATCGTCTGTGAACAGCTTTCTTTTGGTGATGCTTCCTCCAGTACTCGCCATGCAGAGCAAATCGCTCTTTTCTGATGTTATGGTAGTCATGTTATCGAAGCAGGCCATGAAGTTCTTCGATAGTGTCAGAGCTAGGTCGCTTATGGCATTTGGCATCACTAGTAGGTCTCTGTTGGATGGGTCAATGATGGCTTTCAGCATCCTTAGCATTGTGGACTTCGCTGCTCCCTTTTCACCTGCGATAATCAGTACTGGATGGGGTATGTCTGCAATCAAGCAGGCCACTAAGTAGACCAATAACAGTATCCAGTCGCTGCTTCTACGAAGTCTAATATGCTTTTTCAGAAGGAGCAGGTTTCCATTTTTAAAGTCTGGTTCCACTTGTGCTTTCATTCCTCCACTCTTTTCAAAGAGAATTGCTGCCTTTTGGGTTATTTTGCAACCTTCACTAGTAATAGCTACAACTCTTGACTCCTTGTCTGCCAAGTGATAGAAGAATTTGCCCTTGTTTTTTGCTACTCTTTTACTCAGCTTGCATCTTTTACCCTCAATCCTTGTTAATGCCTTTAGAGTGTTGATTGCTTGATTTAACGACTCAGTGTTTGGAGCCTTATGGTACTCGTAATAGAATTTTGCAGTTAGCCAATGTCTGTGACTTTCTCCTCCTACTGGTATCATTTCATAGTGGCCTCCAATCTCTAGTTTCACGAAGAGACGCTCCGATTCATCACAGTAGGGTTCACTTTGCATTCCAATCCCTACTAGGATGTCAGACTGAGACTCCTTTTGGGATTTTTGTTCATTTTGTTCGTTTTGTTCATTATCCATGTGTCTTCACCTCCTATTCTCACATTCTAGTTGCTTTTTTGATTTCTGTCGGCGGGGTATTTTTGTACTTTTTTTACCCCCCATTGAAATAGAGAAAGACAGGCTAGGTGGCCTGTCTCTAAGATTGATTCGTATTTGGTTTTGAGGTATGTTATTCCTGGCTTTTGAGGTTATTTCCTTTCCTGTTCCTTTCGTATCTCAGCAATGGCTATCTCTGCTTTCTCTAACTCTTCGCTAGTTGGAAAGTCCAGTGACATCTGCTCTTTGCTAAATTCTGTTACAACATCCCAAATGACATACTCTATGTCTTCCATTTCCTTTTCCAAATGACTCACCAGATGCTCATCTTGGATTTCCAATTTTTCATCTGACATCCTATATGTTATTTCTGCAAGTTCTATTCTTCTAAATTCATCCACCTCAGAAGTTACAGCTTTGAATTGGTCTGAGGTATTTTCAAGTAGCTGTGTGTAGTAGTTGATTAGTCCGATTCTGTCTGACTCATTAAGGGTTCTTTGTATCTTCTTATCTTGATGTACATAGGTTCTTAGGTTCTCCACATCTGATTGTATTCTTGCAATTGCAGTTCTCTCCAAATTATTGATGGCTTCGTCTATTTTCGTTCTAGTTTTTATGTACATTTTAGCAAGCTCTTGGTATCGTAGTTTTCCGTCAAACTTGTCCTTAATAATATCTTCTGCATTGTGGACAATTTCTTTGAGGTCATCATGTGGCAGCTCCCTGAGTTTTCCTTTTCGCAATTTCTTCATGGTAGAGGTTGTGTAGTTTTGGAGAAGCCATTTGACTTCTTCCTTTCTAGAAGCAGGCAATTCAAAGGAGTTGCTAGTTGTTTTTCTGAATGTCTGTATGTTTATCCCCAACTCCTTCATGATTTCACTGAAGCGACCTAATTGTTCATCACAGTAATCCTTGAATTCCCTTCCAGGACATTGCTGTGCATGTAGTTCCCTGCAAATACTTGCGAATGAAACCATTGTTTTTGCCATTAGTATGACCCCCAGTTTCTCTTTTTGTCCATTCTACCATGCCAACTTGCCACGTTTCAACTACCCCTGTCAAACCGCACGAAGCGTCAGATGTGACAGAAGCGACAATATCTTGGTAACCTAGTTGTGATGCTACTTTCGCAACTGACGCTTTTTGAGGAATGCAAAGAGTCCCATCTCCCTGTGAGTTAGGAGATGAGATGTTTTCCTTGCGGTTATCATTGTTTGTTGGTAATTGTTATCACTTTGGATTGGTATTCTTTTTGTTGGTGTCAGAGAGGTAATGGACTAAGGCATCTCCGACTAGCTTGCTTATGCTCTCGATGTATCTTTCCTTTTTGAGTTCCTTGACTGTGCTGATTAGATTGTTTTCCAGATAGATGGTAAGCTTTCCGCAATCCTTCTGGAAGTCAGCTTTTTTCTCCATGGGTCTGATTACTATGTCTTTGCCTCCCATTTTGACAGTTCTGAAATCTTCTTGGCTTGAACTCATCGTAGCTGGCTGCCTTGCTGATACTCTTCCTAGTTGCATTTTCTCTTGTCTAATTTGCTGTTCAAGTTGTTCATCGTTTTCCACTGAATCCCAATCAATGCCAAGTGAGCTGCTTTGTTGGTCTGAGCTATTTTGTCTGAATGCACTTAAATCAATCTGTCTTTTTCTTCTCACTCCAAATCCCTTAAATCCGTATTCCTCCATAGTTTTGCACTCCTTTTTCCTGTCTTTGTCGACATCGACTTCTATGTCGACTTTAATTAATTGTTATGTTTCTGTGTGTGGAAGTGCAAAAAAAGAACGGACTGCTCAAATTATGAGCTTTGTCTGTTCCTATTATGTTACTGCAGGCACTTTCCTGCATGTCAAGATGTGCTCATTTATATAATATCTGCTTTAATTAGAGTTTATTTCTTTTTGGCCGTTCTTGCCTGTTTAGGATTGCTGCTATGTGCTTGGTGCTTTTTTGCAGTATCTATCAGCAGTTACCACTCCACTAGATACTGGCTCAGATATTCGTCCAGCTCATTGCCAAACTTAGCTTTTTCTATGTAGATGACCAGACAAAATGAGTTGTTCAGAACCAGTACCGTCTGAAATAGCTCCATCCCATCTAGCGTTATCTTGTTTGTGAATTCTATCGGTGCATCAAATATGCTACCAATGCTATGCTCAGTTATGTTGTTTGGGTCATCTTTCCCCTGCTCTAGTATCAGTATTGGCCCATGTTTTGCTATGCTGCAGGTTTTCCATACTTCATCATCACCTGTTATGCTGTGGCATATCTCCTTGAAGTATCTCTCTAGCTCCTCCACCAGTACTAGTGGGAGCAATTCTTGTTTTCTTATTCTCTTGATGTCCTTGATGGTCTTTATCTTCAACATTTATGTATCCTCCATTTTCTACAGTAGGTTGATTGCTTTGATTTTGTCTTCTCTGTCACATCCAACGTAGAAGCGTGCGGTAGTTTCTATGCTAGCGTGACCAGCTAACTTGGACACAGTGGTGAGTGGTACTCCTTTTTTGACCAATCTTGTGCAGAAGGTATGCCGAAATGCATGGGGTTTGAGCCTTACGTCCAGCCTTGCCTTTTCTGTCATCTTCTCTAGCAATGTGTTCACTGCATCCCTCTGCAACGGGCCTCGTTGTCCTATGAACAGGTAATGGGAATCTGAGTACTTGTTTTTGCTACGCTCTGTCTCTTGCACTAACTTTTTCGCCACCCATGTAGAACAGTAGCTTTTCCAATTGCTTCTCAGGGTACACTTCTACCTGCTTTTCGCTTCCACTTGCTACCTTGACCCTGTCTTTTCTTAGGTCAACCACTATTTCTTCTGTCAATCCCATGTCTACCAGCCAATGATTGAAGGATTGCAGGCTGTTAATTTTCTTGTTAATGGTGGCCATCTCGTAGCCTCTCTCTACCAAATGGTTTTTGTAGCTCGTTATTTGGAAGCGTTTGAGGTCTCCTGCGAAGTCTGTTCCGTTCTCCCTAATGTATCCAAGGAATCCACCAACATCACCAACGTAGCTTTCAATGGTCTTTGGTCTTTTCCCATCCTCAATCAAGTATTTTTTGAAGCCCTCCGCAAACTCGTTTTGTCCTACTACTGGCACATTAGGTGCCCAAATCACGGCATTTGGGTATGAAGGGTACACCAAGTTATTACCCGCTCCTCCTGTTTGTCTCTTTGTGCAAATTTTATCCACGTTTTGTCTCCTCCTTCTCTTTTCTCAATTCGACTCGCTGCAAATGGGCAACAAAGAAGGCCAACAGGATTTTGTTCTCCCGTTGACCTATTTGTTTGTTACGCTATTGACTTTTCTGACGCTACTTTTGGAATGTCTGTGGTGCCACTGGCTACAGAATTATTATTATGCAGCCAATCTGTCTATTGCTGAACATGATTGAAAGTCTTACCATTGAATGAATTTGACCTTTTTTATTAGTTATTTCTGTGTTTTGTAGTCAGCTTTGTTACAATTTTGTATCCAGACAAATGAAAAAACGGTAATCGTAGATGATATGCTCCTCCTTGTAAATAGTATTATAGTTTTTCTATGGAAAAGACTATCTTATCAAAGTTCGTTTCATGTCCAAAATCATTACATTTATATATTATCTTTTCACCATCTTTTTCGATTAGCATACCCGATGTATGTGACTGTGATTCGTTTCCTCGTCCCATGTCCCAAATATTATACACACTTAACAGCCCTTCACTTGCAGAGCATTTTAGTTCTACAATCTCAGGCGCTGTATCTTGCCATAATTGTATCCCCTTTGACTTTTGCCCATTAACCTCAACATATCCTTCTCCAGCATCAATAGCTATTCTGATCCCTTGTTTATACTTAGAATTTGTGCTAATAATCGTAACCCGTAAATCTTGCTCTTTTTTTATTTCTAACACATCCCAACGGATTACATCATTTCTACCCTCAAAGGCTTTGCTAATAGTTCTTACTTTCCCTACCTGATTATTCATATAAATCCTCCAATTTATGGTCTAGAGCCATTATAGTATCTAAATGGGTCAATGTCAGCATGTTCCCATGGCCATACTGGCTTAAGGTTATTAATATTGTTTGCATTTAGAATATTCCTACCATCAATATGGTGTAATTCCTTAGGAACATTAAAGTCTTCATGAAGTGGTGCTCTACCATTCTTCATTAGGTTAAGATTTTCGTTTGAATACAAATCAGGGTAATTAGTTGATTCATTCTTCCAATATCTTGATTTTACTGTGCTCCAAGACGGTTGATTTCCTGCCCTTGTTATGTTATCAATCGGGTCACCAACTTTCCATCCTTTTGCAGTACTAGCAGTTCCCTTTCCTCCAAACAACTGCAAATTAACCTTCAGTGGTTGCCTCGTTGCAATTGCTTCTGATTCACTTACAGTAGCACCTGTTGCCCCAGTGGCAATTGAATCTATTTTATGGAATATAGCCATCATTACAGCTGTTGTTGCAACTTCTTTTTTGATTTGTAACGATTCACCACTCCATCCACTGGATGGTCTTGGGTCTATCAATTTTCCAAACTGATCTGCACTATACTTTACTGAACTCCATTCTGCATCCAAATATGATCCCAAATCATGTGCTTCGTTCCATTTTCTATTTTCTTCATCTTCTAATGTTTCAGTTTTACCCGTCCCCTTATACAGTGATTTTGAATATATTGCCCAGTTATAATTTCTAACTGTATTTTCTTTTATCCTATCAGCAATAGTATCTTGATCATTTATCTTTTTTGAGTAATAATTCCTTGCTTGTTGTTTAAACTCACTTGGCATATATTTATGGTTTTCATCATCTAATTTTTTTAACTGGCTTATCTCATTTGCATATACCTTTTCTTTTATATATTTTTTGGGATTTCTTGTATACTCACTATCCGCTTGCCAGTCTGAACTAAATCTTATTCTACCTGTGCTATCATGTACTTCTATATGCCCTGTAGGATCACTGTACATCAACGGTTCATTATGACAATAAGCATATAAGTTCAAACTGAGTGGATCATTGCGGTCTCCTGTGTAGGTATCCTCCTGCAAGAATCTCGCTGTTTTAGGGTCATACATACGTGCATTCAGGTAGTACAGTCCTGTTTCTTTATCGTACTGGTAGCCTGCGAAGGTTATGCTGTTGTTTGCACTTCCAGTGGTATCTGTTATGTTTCCAAAGGCGTCATAGTAGTAGGTTGCTGCTATTGTTCCATCTGGTTTCAATAGTGCTGTTACGTCTGCATGACCATTGTACATGTAGTAGTAGCTGGTTCCATCTGCTGTTCTCATTAGGAGGTTGCTTCCATATACATTTCTTCCTGTCTGATTACCAGAGCCATCTATTTCAAGAACTACTTTGTCGTACTCATATAGATATCTGGTTAATGCTCCGTTTACTTTTTTCTCTATTCTGTAGCCATCACCATTGTAGCCATTTTCTACTGTTGTGCCACTTGCTACTGTTCTTATCAGCTGGTTTTGGTTGTCATAGGTGTTGGTTACTGTTAATGTTCCGTTTACGGTGGTTGTTGTCTGGTTTCCGTTGTTGTCATAAGCATATACTGTTGTGGTTGCTAGGGTTCCGTTTTGTTTGGTGGTTACCTGCATCAGCCTGTTTTGCTCATTATAGCTGTAGGTATTTTGTGTTGTATTGGTTCCCTGCAATATTGTTTCGGTTTCTCTGTTTCCTGCTGTGTCGTAGGTGTAGGTGGTTTTTATACCACTTGGCTCTGTTACGGTTTCTAGCCTGTTCAGTGTATCATAAGTGTAGATAGTGGTTCCTTTTGCATCCACCTTTGATGTCTGATTATGGGCAGCATCGTAGGTGTAAGTGTATTGGTCTATTTGGCCTCCATTTGCCTTTTTGTTTGTCAATGTCCATAGTAGTCCGTCTTTGTAGTAGGTGTAATCTTCTCTAGCACCGCTTTGGTATATTGCGTTCTGTCTCGCTCCATTGTCCAGGTAGTTGTAGGTGGTAGTTTTCCCTTCGGCTATTACTGTTTTTAGCCTTCCTACTCTGTCATATGTCTTTTGGGTTTCATTGCCTTTTGGGTCTGTTGAGGTTTCTGCCCAACAGCCTATTTCCATATCTGTTATTGTATCATATTGGAAGATTGTTGTTCCAATGTTTGGTACATTTTTTGTTAATACTCTGTTCAGCTCATCGTAAGTTCTGGTTGTTGTTCCTGTGCTGTCTGTCATTGTATGCTGATTTCCATTTGCGTCATAGGTGAAGGATAGGGTAGTATTACCGGTTGTTTGGCTCAGCAGCCTTCCGTGTATATCGTAGGTATAGTTTGTGGTGTTGCTGTTCCTATCAGTTTTGGTTGCAAGGCTTCCGTCTGCATTGTAGGTGTAGGTTTCAGTTTTTGCAGGATTGTAGGTGTAATTACCTGGTGTTCCTGTTCTTCCGCCTTGGTCTATCTTTTTGGTTATCTTGTTTGCAACATTGTACTCATAGGTGGTTATATTCCCCTTGCCATCAGTTTGAGTAAGCATATTACCATTTAGGTCGTAAGTATAGCTGGTTGTCTCATTTTTAGCATTTTTAACTGTTGACAGCCTGTTGAATTCATCATAGGTGTAGGTTGTATAATGTATCTTTCCATCGGCAGGTGTTACGTTTCCTCTGCCATCCGTTTTTGTGTATATATTTCCTACATTGTCATAGGTCTGGCTTGTAATGTGGTTTTCAGAATCTATTGTAGTGAGCAGCCTATTGTTTTTATCGTAGGTATAGCTAGTATAATTGTTTAAAGCATCATAGGATTTTTCTTGGGCATTATTATGATTATATTCAAGCTTCTGAATACTCTTGCCATAAGCATCTTTTTTCCCAATAAGCCTATTCAAGCTATCGTATACGTTTGTGTTTATGTTACCCAACCAATCTGTTACGGTTGTCTGGTATCCATTGGCATCGTAATCATAAATAGTTTCACGAACTACTCCAGATACTGTTTGTTTTGATGTTTTAACTTTGTTTAGGGCATTGTAGGTATATTCTGTTAACTTTTCATTTCCATCAGTTGCAAATCTTACATTTCCATTCCTATCGTACTTGGATGTGGTTGTAATTATATAGGTATTGTCTTGTTTCCGTTGTGTATATGACAATATACTGCCCTGATTGTTGTAGGTATATGTTTCTACAGCTCCTTTTGTATCCTGCTGGGTTTTAAGTCTACCCATTATGTCGTACTGGTAGGTTACTGTATTTTGTGGTATTGAAGCATCCCCTGGATATATTGCTTTTCTGACTTTGCCTAAAGTGTTATATTCAAAGGTTGTTGCATTACCGTTTCCTTCTATCTGGGTCAGAAGGTTCCCGATAAAATCATATGTGTTGGTTTTAATTGTCTGTTCTGGATCACTTGCTGTTTTCTTTACCTTGATTTCAGTTACATTTCCCATATCATCATAGTAGTAATTTGTTATTACACCTTTTGCATTTATTTCGGAGGTTTTCCTCCCAAGCGCATCGTAACTGTATTTTGTAGTAAAGTTCAAACCTCTTAATTTTGATTCAGAATCTAATGTTGTCTCCAGTTTGTTTGCAAGGTTGTAGGTATACTCAGTTCCATAGCCTGTGTTTATTTGTGTATCTATACTTGTTTTGTCTGTTGCTGCTTCAAAACCTAGCGCATCAAGCTCTTTTGTCAGGTTTCCGTTGCTGTCATATTTGTAGGCTTTCTGAATGATATTTACTTGTTGTGTTGTCCATTCAAAAGTAGTCGGGTCTAGTTTCTTTTCTTCTCCTACATATGTCTTGGTTTTTACTCTGCCCATCAGGTCATAGGTGTATTGTACCCTATTCATCTGGTCAAGTGTCTTTGCCGGGTCATAGTCCTTTGGTGCAACTTCGGCTATTTTTCTTCCTGCTCTGTCATAGTAGAATTTTGTTACGCTAATGGCTGCACCTGTTGTTGATTCAAGTGTTGTTGTTTCAAGGAAGCCCCTCTGGTTGTAGCTATATTTTGTGACATTTCCATTTGCATCAGTTGCCGTAACAGGATTTCCCTGCCAGTCGTATTGTGTTGATGAGGCTATGTTTACTGCTATCTCGTGCTCGTCTATACCTGGCTGTCTAACTCCTGTTTGATTGTTCATGTTGTCATAGGTATAAGTCGTTGTTACATTATCTGGCATTGTTACTGTTTCCAGATTACCGTTTTTGTCATAGGTATAGGTGGTTGTCAGTATTGTATCGGTGGTACTGCTATAGTCGTTGCCATCAATATCTCCAGCTCTAACATGTACCTTTTTTTCCGACGGCTTTCCTAAGTAGTTATAATTATATTCTGTTATATTTTTGTTTGTTGCATCGGTATAGGTGTCTTCTTGTGACAAATTTCCATCGTCATCGTACATATACTCTGATTTTGTTATACCATCCAGTTTCACATTTTTCAGCTTACCGTTTTTGTAGTATTCATAGGATAAAGTAATCCAACTGGTAGGAATCTGTCCACTATTAACCAAGTCCTTGCTAGTAATCTCAGCAATCTTTCTTCCTGAGCTATCATAATCTGTCCTAGAATAGTTGTAATTTGTAACACCACTGACGATTACAGCAGGAGTCCATTTGTCGTCATATCTCACTCCCTTTAAAGTATCATACTGATCATACTTGAAATAGGTAATATTACCCTTGCCATCAATGGTTTCCTTAGCTTTCCCATCTGCATAGTAATTGATTGCTGTAGTAGTTATCACTCCGCCAACTGCAGGATTTTTCTTTTCAATTAGTCTGCCTGCATAATCATACTTGTATGTGGTGATTGCAATATCTGTATCATCTTTATAGCTCAGGTAGGTTTTTTGGGTTTTCTGTGTTTTATTTGTACCCGTTGCAACTTTTTCATCTATTACCTGATAAGAGTATTCTTCAAGGACCACAGCTTCTGCATTCACATCTTTCTTAAAGCTCAGCTTTGTAACCCTGTCCATGGAATCATAATTGTATATGTATATGGAGTTATTTGGCTTCTTTTCAGTTACCATATTACCGTATACATCATAGCTATACTCTGTTGTATTATTTTCCGCGTCTGTAACTTTCCACAGCTTCCCGGTGTCATAATATTGGTATTCCATGTAAAGGGCGCCATTGTAGTCGTATGTACCCTGATTCATTGTAACAAAGGATGCATCATACATCTCCGGGGAAACCTCTTTTATTTTCTTTCCAGTCTTATCATATACTATATACGTCGTTTCATCCGCATTAGCCTCACTGTTGTGTCGGCTAACTGATAAGACCCTTCCCATCTTATCATAAGTGCTATTCGTAACGTTTTGTTTTTGAGTTGTAACACTTTCGTTCCAACCTCTGTTGTTGAACCTATATGTGGTCACTAAGTTTGTCTCAGGGTCAGACTCTGTCAGCAAGTTACCATTAGCATCATATGTAAAGTTTTTTACATTTCCATTAGGGTCTGTAACACTCCTGATAAGTCCTTTAATCACATATCCTGCTTCACCATCATCATAGGTATCAATAGTGGAGATGGCAAATTTACTGATGTCACTTGTGCCATCTACATATTCATCCGTACCATTTAAAGGCTCTACCTTCTTTTTAAGATTACTATTTTCATCATAGACATAAAATGTCTTATTTCCTACTTCATCCTTTTCCATGGTGACATTGTTTTTATCATCATACATGTATTCACTTGTGCTAAGATCTGAATTTAATACCTTTGTTATGTTACCTTTTGAAGATTTCCATATGTTCTGGTAGTTACCATTCCTATCTGTTTTATCTTCTCTTTCTTCCCAGTTACTTTTTACAACAATTTTGTCCCATTCATCCTGGGTAAAGGAATTAATATTCTTCCACCCTGTTGTATAATTGATGGAGAAGTTATGTGAAGTGATTCTTCCTTCAGCATCTACCTCTTTCACCGGTACTTTTGTTATTGTATTGAAATCAATCTGGGACTGGCGTTTCAGCTTATCTACAATATAACTCTTCTGTTCATTCGCGTTATCACCCTTCTTGTAGATATGGTATTCAACATTATTGTTAGTGTCACGTTGTTTTATCAATCGACCATAGCTGTCATAGTAGTTTTCGACTATCAGCTTGTTTTCTTCGTTGGTAACAGTCTTAAGTCTACTAAATTTCTCCCCATTGGAAAGTGTACCTGTGTGATAGGTATACTTCAGGCTGTCACCTTCTGGATTGACTGTCTCAACCAAGTTCTTATTTTCATCCAGAACATATCTTACTATCCTGCTTTCTGCATCTACGCCTAACTCTGCCACTACTACATGTGTTGTGTCAGGATAAGTGAATATCAGGCTCCTTCCAACATCATCCACTACACTTTGAATCTTATGCTGTGTATTGTAGTTGATTGTCACCTTGTTACCGTTAGTGTCTTCGATGGAAGTCAGTTTAAATACTAATCCTACTGCATGACTATACACATACTTCGTCTGATCTTGCTTTGTAATGGTATATGCTCCTGTTTGGTTGTTCGTAAGGATGTCGTGATTACCATAATATGGGTTATATGTAGCTTGTCCGTCTTTTTCCTTCTTATCATACACTGCGCCTGTTCCGCTTCCGTATGTCACTTTTACACCACCAGGCGTTATTTCCGTAACATATGCAGCATAAACATATCCTGTAACCCCGCCCTCACACTTGATTTGGTGCCACAGACTACCATCCGATGCCTTTATATTCTTGTTGATGTACTCAAAGATTGTATTTCTACTTACAGTTTTAATTACTTTTCCCCATGGCTTTTGGCGTATATTAAGTGATCCTACTGTAACTATCCCTTTGGATACAAGTTCTGTGACACTACTATCATAATTCAGTCTCCAGCCTGATCCGATATCCGTCGCTTCAAATCCTGCACCGGAGTTATATGTTCTTATGAGCTGCAGTCCAGGTCCTGGACCATCTATTTTTAGGTCACCTACCTGATCGCTATAGTCCCCCGTAATCATGTTTCGACCTGATTCTGTATATGTTTTACTTGCTTTATTAAAGTCAAATCCACGGTATTCATCACTGTAATCTATTGGTAGTACATTGCTTGGTAAGTAAATGTCTTCAATTACCGGTTGGACTATATTAGTCAGTGTTGCAGCATATAAATAAAGATCATCAAGCGCTTTTCTAGAAAATGTAACATTTATATCTCTATGATAAATGTTGTCCCAGAAAAAGCCCCAAGTTAAGCCTGTTGCAATTACTATTCCACTTCCATATGGATATTCAACAAGAGTTGGTTTGCCTGTACGCGTTCCACGAAATATAACATTACTCCCGCTGGGTAAGCTCGATTCTGTAAATTCGCAAAGACTAATCTGATACGCATGTAAATCTTCGTTGGTTAGTGAAATTTTATCAGATAATTCTGCCGTAACAATAGGACTAGAATAATCAGCAATATAATTATACCAATCATAATAAAATCCAGTACTACTACTCTCAGACCAATGTGGCTCACGTTTAACATCTCCTGGAAGATCAACTTGTAAATGTCCATATTGCCATCCATCATCTACAGCTTGAAACACTACTACTCCTCCGTCCTGAATATAACCTTCAATTTTTGTTTCTGCTAAAGCATAATTATTATAAAAACTTTGGGGTTGGTCATCCCCGATTATAATTAGTGAATATTGAGACAAATCTATAGTTAAAACTTGACTCATACTTACAATTGTATAATTCATTGAAAGACTATTCATAA
>Ga0209724_1002190_pt1 | contig 16908 bp, 23 predicted proteins | sample grotaG_FD_184143 | JGI IMG/M metagenome (GOLD analysis project Ga0209724, IMG submission 184143) | Glacier valley bacterial and archeal communities from Borup Fiord, Nunavut, Canada, to study Microbial Dark Matter (Phase II) -... | ecosystem: Environmental > Aquatic > Freshwater > Ice > Glacier ...
GGCGAACCATTCCGAGGAGCGTTCATGGCTCTCGGCGACGGGACCCACAAGCTCCCGATCGCCGCCGCAATCCGCAAGCGAATCGGCAAGACCGACGGCGACGACGTTACCATCCACCTCGATCGTCGCCTCACCTGAGCGCTGTTTCGACAACCAGCACCGCCCGCAGGAGGTTCCCTTATGACACAACATCGGCATGTTCGACGGTTGGGTCGTGTGGCCCAAGATCTATCGCGCTGAGCGTCCCACTTGCGGACGTTTTGGGTAGCTCATGTCCTGCGTTACCGTCGTATCCGGGTGGCGTTGGCTCGACGCGGTAACACTGACACAGGGCGGGGTGTGTGTCACTGTTCGTCTACGGGCATCGCATCTCCGTCAAGATAGAGGACCAAATCCATGAAGCCTTTCTCCGGACTAAGCGCGTTTCCGCTGACGCCCCTGCACGAGCAGCGAATCGATGAGCGTGCGTTCGGCGTGCTTGTGGAGCGCGCGGTGGCGGCTGGGGTCGACTCCGTCACTGTGCTCGGTTCAACAGGCTCGTACGCGTATTTGAACCGCAGCGAACGCGCGCGCGTCACTCAACTGGCGGTATCACATGCCGGAAAAGTTCCGGTGATCGCGGGCATCGGTGCCGTTCGCACCCGAGACGTCCTTGATCTCGCCGAGGATGCTCAGGCTGCGGGCGTGGCGGGCGTCTTGCTCGCGCCGGTTTCCTATCAGGCTCTGACTACGGACGATGTATTCGGTCTGTACGAGGATGTCACTGCGATCCTGTCGGTCCCTCTTGTGGTCTACGACAACCCCGGCACCACACATTTCACCTTCACACGGGACCTGTACCAGGCGATCGCCGCGTTGCCGAACGTGGCATCGATCAAAATTCCCGGTGTCCCACCGACCGCCGCAGAGGCGGCCGCACACGTGGCTTCGCTGCGAAAGATCCTTCCGCCGCAGCTGTCAGTCGGTGTGTCTGGCGACGTGTTCGGTGCCACCGGTCTCTCCGCCGGTTGTGACGTTTGGTACTCGGCCCTCGGCGGCACTCTCCCCGAGCGCACGGTGGCGATAACACGTGCTGCTCAAGCCGGCGACGCCGCCCTCGCCTCCGAACTTTCGGAACAGTTACGGCCGATCTGGCAGCTGTTCGCCGCACATGGAAGCATTCGAGTGACCGCAGCAATCGCTGAAGAGCTCGGTCTCGCTTCCCGCTCGTGCCTCCCGCTGCCGATCCGGGGCCTGCCGGATTCGGCTCGAGCAGACGTCCTCGCAGCGCTGATCAAAATTGGTGAAACGGCTTGAACTAGTCAGCGTTTCCATCTGACACAAATTTGACGAACTCGGCTGCTTGGCGGCATGAGGATCGATCTGTCGCGCTCCTCGTCCGGCTTGCGGGCAGCATGTGCATTTCGGTCGGTGGGGTGTCGTTGCGACCGGCCTTGCTCCTGCCCGGTGGTTAGTCTGTGACCATGGTCGCTACTGTGAGAAGAGCCTCTCTGGATGATGTGGAAGACGTAGGTCGTGTCCACTACGAGGCTCACGTCGAGACCTACTCGGGCAAGTTTCCTGGCGGAGTGATCGAGAGCTTTCCCGCCAGTTCACGGGCCAAGATGTGGACCCGGTTTCTGAACGAGGACCTCGGCGAGTTGTGGGTGGCCGAGTGGGAAGGGCGCATCGTAGGTTTCGCCTCCACAAGTTCTCCGCGTGAAGAATCGCCGTGTAGGGATCTGGAGCTGGGCAGCATCTACTTGCTCGCCTCTCACCACGGTTCAGGGCTTGGCCAGGATCTCCTCGATGTTGCTCTCAGCGGCCGACAGGCGCCCCTGTGGGTATTGGACGACAATCCGAGGGCACACGCGTTTTATGCTCGGAATGGTTTTTCGCCCGACGGAATGAACAAAGTAGATGAGAACTTCGGCGGTGTTCGCGAAATCAGAATGATTCGGTGAGAGTCGACCAAAGGTACCCCTGCGGGCACCCTTCTTTGGTCGAAATCCGGTTTCGAGCCCACTCTCGCGATGGCGCAGAAACCCGCCCGCTGGTCGTTCCTCAAAAGACCCGGCACCGTGTCGCTTTGGAGTTTCGATTACGGGACTTTCCATTACCTACGCGTCCGCCTTTCCGATGCAACCGGCCACTGGTCGATCTTTGCGCGCGCGATTGCTGAGACGATCGGAGGGTGAGCGAAGAACGGAAGGCGAAGTCGGCAAACCCTGAGCCGCCAATCCATCACGCGATCGCACTCTGGGCCGCGAGCTGCGCCGAGCGCGCCCTACCGATCTTCGAAGAACTACGAGCTGACGACGGTCGGCCGCGCGCAGCGATCGCAGCATTGCGCGCGTGGGAACTCGGGGAGATTCCCATGACAGCGTGCCGCACCGCGGCGTTCGCAGCTCACGCGGCTGCGCGTGACGCGAGCGAAGCCGACGCCCCGGCCGCCGTCGCGGCTGCGCGTGCGGCCGGTCAGGCCTGCGCAGTGGCGCACATGTTCGATCACTCTCCGCACGCGGCGAGCTATGCCGCGAAAGCTGTGGGCTTGCACGGATCGGGCAAAATCGATCGAGATGCCGAGCGCGCCTGGCAGTGGGAGAACTTAGGTCCCGAGCTGCGCACGATCGGCTTTCCCAAGGGTCTATAGCGTGAGCGGATCCGCTTCTGACACCGCGGCTGTCCGGTAGCCGTTCGTCTGCGGGCGGGGCCGTGCGGAAAGTCAGCGCTAAGCGCTGCGTCATGCTATATTTGTATAGCATCCTGAGGAGGATACCATGCCGCAAATCAACCTCCGCGTTGACGAGGAAACTGAGCACCGTCTGCAGTACTTGTCTGCGCGTACTGGGCGGTCGAAAACGTTCTATGCGACCGAAGCATTGACACAGTATTTGGACGAGAACGAGGACTACCTCCTGGCGAAAGATGCGCTCGAGGAATTCACTCAGTCCAACGATGATGCTATTGATCTTGCTGACGTGGTCTGGCCCGTGTGAGCTACGCGATCAGGTTCACGCCGAACGCAGCAAAGCAGGTCAGGAAACTTGATCCGACGGCAGCGACGCGTATCCGTAGTTTTCTTGAGCAAAAGATCGCTCAGCTTGATAATCCGCGCTTGCTCGGCAAGAAGCTCGTGAACGAGGAATTCTGGCGTTATCGTGTGGGCGACTACCGGATCCTCACAAATATTGACGATGACCAGATCCTGATTCTCATTGTTGAGGTTGCGCACCGCCGCGAGGTCTACAACAAGCTCTAAATGCTGAAGCACGATACGAAGCCGCCGGCGCCGAAACACTCAGTCCTGTCGCGTTCAAGGTTCCCTTGCGGTGAGGCCGAACACGGGCAGGTACTTCCGCTGTGAGGCGATTACTCGGCTTGGGTGGGCGTCACGAGGTGCACCAGGCCGGCGTCAGTCCGACGGAAACCACACGCATCGAAGTAGAACGGAGCAAGGTTCGGCTCGAAGTCCACATGAAGCCACTCACAACCAGCGGCTCGGGCGTTGATCATGGCCCGCCGCACGAGTTCGCGACCGATTCCTCGGTGCTGATGTTTGCCTCGTGTTTTCGTATCGATCAGGAATGCATGATCTCCGCCGTCCCAAGCGACGTTGGCGAACCCGACCAGGAGCCCGTCGCGGTCACGGGCGCTGACCCAGCCGAGGCTGTGTGCGCTGATCTGGTTCCACCAACCGGCAGTCGGGTGGCCGCCGTGCGACGTGACGAGGTCGACCATCTCTTCGTCAGCGATGGGTCCGCGCCAGGCATAGACAATTACGTCGGTCACATTCGGAGTCTTGCACGCGTAAGGCGAGCCCCCTGCAGCCAACCGGGCGCGCGTTGCCGTCGCCAGCTGTCGTTTCGATGGGCGACTCGCTTGCGGCATACCCACCCCATGCCCTCGAACGATCCTCTATTGCGTTGCATTGTGGGTTCCTGTGGGACCTGGCATCGGCCCCCTTGGTCGTGCGCGGATCGATTTCAAATCTGTCGCGATGGAAGCGTGTCTTCCTTTCGGGCGGATTGGAGAACGTGCATGCTGGCCTTTTGCGGCTTGAGTACATTTTTGACTAGGCGCGGACAGGCTGGTTGGCGTCAGGTGGCCGAGCAGCGAATGGCGGACCCAATGCACGTGGTCACGGTAGGCGGCGATGGTTCGGAATGCGGCGGAGGCTGCGGTTGCGGTTGCGGGACGATTTGCCGGAACGATTAACCAGCGATAGCGGAGTCGTGGCGCGAGCAGGGGTCCGTGGAACGGCGGCGTTCCGCCCGATCGCCGGCGTGATGATTACGCAGCGTCGACGGCTGCGGCAATGCGGCCCCACGCTTGCTCTTCCTCGTTATTGCGAAAGAACGGTTTGAAGCCGAAGCGGCGATAAAGTCGCAGCGCGGGTATCCGTCGCATGTTGGTGTCGATGAACGCTCGTTCGTATCCGCGCTCCCGCAGCGAGTTGCACGCCGCACTCAGCATTGCAGCTCCGAGTCCTCGGCCGCGCGCGTCCGGAAGAAGGGCGAACCAGCAGATCTGGCCGATATCATCGCCGGTGAACTCAGCGGTGTTCCAGGCTGTGATGTTGCCGATCTCCTTGCCGCTCGGATCGACCAAGAACATGATGCGCTCCGAACGATACGCCGTGTCACCCGGGAGCACGCCATCGAACGTGTCCGCGTTGGGGACGAAGAACGGGTCGGTCGATTGGACACGCACCCAGGTCGCGTCGTCTCCTGGCTGGTAAGCGCGCACAACGTATTTCGGGGGAAGCGTTACAGACGGTGCTTGGCTCAGCGCTCCGTTGAACATAATGACATCGATATCAGGCAGTTCAGGATTCATGGTCCACTCCTCGTCATCGGTCCACGCACCGTATCGCAGTCCTCCGACACTAGGAAGTTCCAACCGACGATTGCACCCCGACCGCACAGAGGGGGCGACCCAGCGCGGATCGTCGGGTCCAACGCGGCTGGGTCCCTGCTTATAGCGATCTGGGTTGGTAGGGCATCCATCTACGTCCTGCGCCCCCGGTCGGACACCCTAGGTCGAACTTTCCAGCGCACTGCATACGCCCCGCGTTCCGGTAACCGTAGCAATTGATGCGGTCTAACGCGCCTTTCGAGGCCCCGTAGGGGAGGTTCCCGGTGGTGGCATCGCTGGTGAGTGCGACAACTGCTCCGCCTGCCTCGGGAACCTGGCGGGCAAACGCGGCGATGAGCAGGAGGCTCGCTCGCGCGTTGACCGCGATGTGGTGGTCAAAACTATCGGCGGTCGTGTCGAGAACCCCCGACTCGACATCGTGAGCATGGCTAAGAACGAGTGCGCTGATCGGGCCTTCGTCTTGCGTTACCGCCTCGATCAAAGCCGCAGGGCCCGCCGAGGTCGAAAGATCAAACAGATAGTCAGCGTTTTCCAGATCACTGGTCACCACATGCCATCCGTCCGCACGAAGACGTGGCACGACCCCTGCGGCAATGCTGTTCTCCCGTGCAGAGCCGGTTACTAACGCGAGAGGCATGCGACGACACTATCGAGTTGCAACACAGACAGGCCACCAGCCCGCACAGCCCACAGGGGGAACGCTGACCGGGCCTCAGTGGTGGGCATTTCCCATCGCGGCTTCTCCTGCTGCAGTCATCAGCCCCTGAGCGTGAAGCGCGTCAAACAAAAGTCTGTTGCGTTCCGATTTGGTTCCTCGAGTTCGACGTGGCGTGAACTTCTGGAGGTATGTTTGCGCGTCACCGCCGTGTCGAGTTGACTCACTCCAGCCGAAACACAGACCTTCTTCCAGCAGGTCATGGAAACTGATACTGCGAAGAGCTGTCCCAGATCTTGCAAGCCGAACCCAGATCCCAGACGAACGAGCATATTCCAGGTGGAGCCAGTCACGGAGCTCTGCCCGAGTTGCGAAGGCGACCACGGGCAACGCTTCGTGGATGATTGCCGTCGAAGATTCTTGGTCGGAAGAGCTGTTGTCCTCGGCGAAAAGGACCTGCCTGTCACGACCGCAGTCGTTCACGGTCTCGTGCTCGATGCCGGGCGACTGCCGCATGAGCGCCACGGTTGCCGCCCAGCGGGTGCGCAGCTGCCACCACCTCGGCGCACGTCGGTCACGTCGTCCGGTCGGATGAGTAGGCGGACCGGGGGACGACGGTCGAGCTCGGCCTCGACGTACTCCGTAACTTCGATGCCCTTCACAACGAGGTTGGTCACCAGCCCGCAGATCACGGCGCCCTGCATGTTCACGCCGATCAGGCGGGTGTTGTTCAGGTTGCAATCGCGGAACTCCGCGCACTCCGGGTCCCCGTCCAAGTACCGTTTCATGCTTGGCAGGATATGCCCGGCCCCGACAGCAATCGAGCAGCATAGATACGCTCGATCACTCCGCACCGAACATCCGAACCCGCATGGGAACTCCTGACGCTACACCGGCAAGCGCAACCACTCTGCACCATCGTCAGGTGGTGCGACGCTTTCGCGCGTCTCGTACCAGCAGGATCCCGAAGGCCGCGGAGCACGCCAGCCCCATCACCCCAACCCACGGCTGGTCTACCCACAACCAGGCCGCGCCGAAATCATCGAATCTGAACGACGCCGCGAGTCCTAAAAAGAGCACAGCCGGGACGACATACCGGGAGCGAACCATAGACATGATGACCTCCTGAAGCCTTCAATGCCGAGTGTACTCACCGCCGGCCCCTATTGACAGGCGTCGAAACGGGTAGCTCGAGCGTGCATTTCAGTGGTCGCGGCGACGCTGGTGGAGTGGGGTATTCTTCGCGGTGCTTGGTGGGTCTGGGACTGGTGAGGGCTCACTTCTTCTGAAGCACGGAGAGTACGTTTCCCGAGGGGTCTTTGAACTAGGCGATGTCGGGCCTGGCTTCTCGCAAGACGCCTTTCTCGTCTTGGGTCAGGGCGGCATCCTTCTCGAAGCGAACTCCGCGGGCGGTGAGAGCGTCCACGGCGGCGTCGATGTCGTCGACTTCGAAGTTGAGAACCGTGAAGCTCGCCGGTGTGGCCTCGGGCTGCAGCATCGGAGGCTCCATCCACGACCCCACGAACCCGGGAAGGGATGGCCGTCGCCAAGGCCAAGGACCGCCTACGAGGGAAACAACCCAAGCTCTCCAAAGCACAGGAGACGCACCTGGTCTCCGTTCACCTGGCGGGGACGCCACACGACAGTGGAACCTGCCGAACTCTTCGGGGTAGCCCGCGGCATGTCGCGAATGTTCGATATCACCCGCCGTAAAGACGAGTGGGTCGTTTTGCGGGTCTACGTCTGATGACGGACGAGAGCCCGACTCTCGCTGCCTCTGACGTCGCCGGTCACTGATAGCGTCCGCTCATGTTCTTGCGCGATTCGACGGCGTATTTCAGTGCGACGGATATCACCAACGCGGTCAAATGCGAGTGGGCGCTCATGCGCAAGCTCGACGCGAAGTTGGGTCGGATCGATCCCGTCGAAGAAGAGAAGAACAGCATGTTGGCGCGCGCCGGCGCGCTCGGCAACGAGCACGAGGAGCGCGTGCTCGCCGCATACCGCGCCCGCTTCGGCGATCACCGCCCCGGGTATCCGGGTGGGGTTGCGGTCATCGATAAGCCAGCGACCGAGATCAACGCCCTGGAGGGTGCACGAGACGCGACGCTGACGGCTCTGAGATCGGGTGCGGACGTTGTTTTCCAGGGCACATTCTTCGCCGACGGCTTCGTGGGATTTGCAGACTTCCTTGTGCGGGAGGGCGAAAACTACGAGGTGTACGACACAAAACTGGCTCGACAAGCTCGTATGACCGCCCTTTTACAGGTCGCCGCCTATGCCGAAGAACTGCAGCGGTCCGGTATTCCCACCGGGCCGACCGTGCACTTGCTGCTCGGCGACGGGAGCAGATCGAGCCACCGCCGCGCCGACATCGCACCCGTGTTGCAGGATCGCGTCAGTCGACTGAAATGGATGTTCGCCGAGCGGTTGGCGGCTGGCACTCCGATCGCGTGGGGTGCTGACGGCTACTCGGCTTGTGGGCGGTGCGCGGAGTGCAGCGCTCAGATGGAGGCGACGCGAGATGTGCTGCTCACCGCCGGGCTCCGAGGCACCCAAACGGCCCGGCTGCTCGCGGCGGGCATCCGAACGATGGATGACCTCGCGGCAAGTGTCGATGATGTGGAGGGGATTTCGCTCGGGACCCTCGCCCGGCTGCGCGACCAAGCCGCCATGCAACTAGCCGCCCCCCCTCCCCACCCGGATGGGCGTCCCCGGGTCGACTATCGCGTGCACGATGCCGCCGGTCTGGCCGCTCTGCCACACCCCGACGCGGGTGACATCTTCTTCGATTTCGAAGGCGATCCCCTGTACACCGAACCACCTCTTTCTTCTGGGCCTGTGGGCACAGTGATGAGCGACGAACGACGCGCGTGGGGGCTCGAGTACCTCTTCGGTGTCATCGAGCACGAGGTGGGCGATCTCGATCGACCGGGCGGCCTGCGTTTCCGGCCCTTCTGGGCCCACGACCGTGCCCAGGAAGGTCGAGCCCTGCGTGACTTCCTCGAGTACGTCCGAGCCCGGCGAGCAGAGCATCCCGGCATGCACATCTACCACTACGCAGACTACGAACGCAGTCATCTGCAACAGCTGTGCGCGAGGCACGGTCTCGGCGAGACCATCCTCGACGATCTTCTCCGCGAGAACGTGCTGGTCGACCTCTACCCTGTGGTCAAGCGGAGCATCCGGGTTTCCGAGCGCTCGTATGGGCTGAAGAAGCTCGAGCCGCTCTACATGGGCGAAGAGATCCGGCACAGCAGCGTGACCGATGGGGCTGCATCGGTCGACGCGTACGTGGCGTACACCCTGCTCGTGGCCGCCGGCGACACACAAGCGGCGACGGCCGCCCTGGCTGAGATCGCCGATTACAACCGGTACGACTGCGTCTCGACCCTGCGGCTGCGCGACTGGTTGCTCGCCCGCGCCGACGAGCACGGCATCGCGCGGCGCCAGGATCCTCCTTCGGACTCGGTCGTCGAGGGTCGGCTGAGTCGTCACGAGGACACGGTTCGCGACCTCCTGTTCGCGGCCATCGACGGCGTTCCGGCTACCGACCGCGACGCCGGTCAGCGTGCGATCGCGCTGGCCGCGGCGGCAATCGAATACCACCGTCGTGAGGAGAACAGTTACTGGTGGGAGCATTTCAACCGCCAGGTATCGCCCATCGAGGATTGGGCCGACCAGCGCGATGTGCTCGTCGTCGAGCAGGCGGAGGTTGTGAGTCCCTGGCAGATCGCCCCCGGAAAGCAGACCCTTTCCCGTGGGCTCCTGATCAACGGCCGACCGGCGCCGGGGAGCCGATTTGAAAAGGGTGCGCAGCTGAGCGTGATGTACGCGGACCCGGCGCCCACGTGTTGTATGCCGGTCCCATCCGGTCAGCGTGGCGAACACTACGGGGGGCTCGTACTCGAGTGCTCGATGGAAGGTGACGCGGCGATCATCCATCTCGAGGAGCGCGCCGCGAAGGGCGGCGCCGAGTGGCACGAGCTCCCGGTCGCCCTCACGCCCGGACGACCGATCCCCACGGCCGCGCAACGCAACGCGATTCTCGAATGGGGTCGCCAAGTCGCGAGCGCGCTTCCCCAGTGGATGCCCGATGCAACCCTCGATCTGATGCGTCGCGAGCCGCCGCGCCTGACTTCGGGGTCGCTCTCCCGAGATGACACGAACGTTCCCGCCGCAATCATCGACAGCATCCTGCGACTGAACGACTCCTACATCGCCGTGCAGGGTCCTCCGGGGTCGGGGAAAACTCACGTCGGGGCACGCGTGATCGCTGCACTCGTAAAAGATCACGGCTGGAAGATCGGGGTCGTGGCGCAGTCCCACAGTGTCGTCGAAAATCTCATGAAGCGGGTGATCGATCGAGGGGTGGATGCCTCGCTCGTGGCAAAACGCCCCCCGGCGGCTGGTTATCCCTCTCCTCCGCCGTGGACCGCTCTCGACAACCTCACCATGCCAGGGTGGCTCGATTCGCATTCCAACACCGGGTACGTGTTGGGCGGTACCTCGTGGGATTTCGCCAACCCCGCCAAAGTTGGCCCCCGCTCGCTCGACCTCCTCGTTATCGACGAGGCGGGCCAATACTCTCTCGCGAACACGATCGCCGTCGGGGTCAGCGCGAAGAACCTGCTCCTGTTGGGGGATCCACAACAGCTTCCTCAGGTGAGCCAGGGTCTTCATCCTGAGCCGGTGGACCGGTCGGCCCTCGGTTGGCTTTCGGAAGGCCACGATGTGCTCCCCGACCGACTCGGCTACTTCCTCGCGCGCTCGTGGCGGATGCATCCCGCGCTTACAGCGGCGGTGTCGCAACTCGCGTACGAGGGTCGCTTGTCATCGCAGGTTCCTGAAACGACCGATCGGCGACTCACGGGAATCTCTCCCGGGCTTCATCCAGTACCTGTCGAGCATCGATCTCGTTCGATCCAATCGCCGGAGGAGGTGGCGGAGGTCGTTCGCCTCGTGGGCGACCTGGTCGGCGCGCCGTGGACGGATCCATCCCTAGGTCGCTGGGATGACCCGCTCAGAGCATCGGACATCATCGTCGTAGCCGCCTATAACGCCCAAGTCGAATTATTGCGACATGCGCTGGATGACGCTGGCTTTGCCGAGACGCCGGTGGGCACCGTGGACAAATTCCAGGGTCAGGAAGCCGCGGTGGCGATCGTGTCGCTTGCGGCGTCGTCTCCCGACGATGTTCCCCGCGGGTTGGGATTCCTTCTGATGCGAAACCGACTGAACGTCGCGATCTCCCGCGCGAAATGGTGCTCCTACCTCGTGCACTCCCCCGCTCTGCGGGATTATCTTCCCCACACGCCAACCGCAATGGCTGAACTGAGCGGATTCCTGCGGCTCGTGCAGGGTGGTCTCATGCGTGAAACCATGGCGGATACACCGAAACCTTGATGCTTGTGAGGGCCCGCACGCGGTCACGCACCCGGTCATTCGCAACGCCGATCAATTGAATCGACGACAGAGGCACTGCCATCGGCGCCAGCAGTTCGGCCTCCAGGGCCGTGTTGCTGTCGCGAATGCGGGCAAAGAGTTCGAGGCCTCGCGCTCCCTCGGCGAAACGCGTGAGGTGCCCCGCCGCATCCCCGTCGGTGACCACCGCGTGCTCTCCGAGCGATCCGATCGCGGAAACGAGAACGATGTAATCGGTGGATGCTGCAGCTCGCGCTCGATCGGACCACAGGGTTGAATTCACTGCGCCACCGCGTAACTCCTCCCACCGGCTCGCTGCTGGCGAAAGGAAAAACGGCACGTAGGCCGCCACGCTCATTCCCGGTGACACCTCGGCACTGCGGCGAAGGTCCCGCGTGAGCACGCTACTCAGGTCCCACTCCGGTGAGATATCCGCGCGCAATGCACCGCTTGTTGCGATTGCAGCGAAATTCCCCACATGGGTGACGTGGTACGCACGTTCACCCTCCAATGATCGGAGCGGCCGCGCCGACGCGGTGCCCCGGACGACAGCGCGAGCCTTTGCCGGTGCCAGCCGACGAGTCACCGCGGGGCGGCGTTTGGCGTTCGCGGTCGGGGCCCCGGCCGGGGCCGGGGAGCAAACGTCGCAACGCTCCAACTCCAAACCATGGATGCATTCGGTCATGCCGACCCACTCCCGCTCGAATCGCCCTCCTGAGTATCACCCATTGCTGAGGGACCCATCTCCGAGATAAGCCGTGCGGCGACGTCGGCGTGCACGGTGCTCAGTTGTCGACGGTGCCCCGCCATGCGCCGTCTGCAGATCCCTGTTCCTCGATGAACTTCTTGAAGTCTGCCAATGCCGATTTCACAACCCGGTCCGGGATGTTCAGTGCGGCGCCCGCTTTCTCCACGGCACCGTCTGGATCCCAGTCGATCTGCACCGCCACCCGCGACGACGTGTCGCTCAGCTTGTGGAAGGTGACGACACCTGCGTGGTTGACCTGACCACCCGTACTGGTCCACGCCACCCTCTCGTCCGGATGCTGTTCGCTGACGACGGTGTCGAACGACCGCTCGCTGCCCGCGATGTTGACGACCCAGTGGCTGTGGGTGTCGTCCTGCTGAGTAACGGATTTCACGGACGTCAGAAACTTCGGAAACTCCTCGAATTGGGTCCACTGGTTGTACGACGTGCTCACGGGTACGTCCACGTCGATGATTTCTACGATCTGGGCCATGGTGTTTTTCTCCTGTTGGGTGCGCTCAACTGCAGTCGGATGGTGGATTGCTACTATCCGACGCTATGCGCCGTGCAGTCGAGGCGTCAGGGGGTTGTGCTCGCCCGGGGCGCCGTGCTCTGGGCGATCGTCTCCAGTTTCCGCTCTCGCATTGCGAGGTACAGCGGGAAGGTGAAAGCGAACGCGGTCAGCCCCGACAATGCGATGTAGATCCAGGCTCCGCGCATACCCAGCCGTCGGGACTCGACGACGATGAGGATGCTGCCCGCCACCGCTACGACCAGGAGATCGACCGTCAAGGACGAGACCGCTGGCCCACTGCCGACCCAATCGCCGATGAAATCGCGCATTTGGATGATCGCGAACGTGTTGAACGTCCACGTGCCGATTAGCCCGACAATTGCCAGCACCAGCCAGGTGACAGCAAGAGCAGTCCAGTTTTTGGTCACGAAAACCCTTCCTCGCTAACGCGTGCTGATGCTCGCGTACTTGCGGATTGAAAGAGGAACGAACACCACCAACAGAACCGCGATTCCGATGAGAACGGTGAGGATCGGGTACTGCTGCGTCCACACCGTCGGGGTCGGCGCGTTCGCCGGTACGTTTCCGAACAATTGTCGAGCCGCGTTCACCAGGGATGTCACCGGGTTGAGTTCGGCGAATACCCGCAACGGGCCCGGCAGAGTGTCCGTCGGTACGAACGCGCTCGAGAGGAAGGTGAGCGGGAACAGCACCAGAAAGGAGACATTGTTGATGATCTCGGGACTGCGCACGCTCATCCCCAAGTACGCCATCACCCATGACAGTGCGTACGCGAAAAGAAGCAGTAGAGCGACCGCCGCCGCCGCCTCGAGGAGGCTGGACCGAACGCGCCAGCCGACGACGAACCCGGTCGTCATCATGACGATCATGGACAGCGAGTTGATGAGAAGGTCGCCGTTGGTGCGCCCGACGAGCACCGAGGACGGGCTCATCGGGAGGGTGCGGAACCGGTCGATTATCCCGTCTTTCAGGTCGTTCGCCATAGCGGACCCCGAGTAGGTGGAACCGAATACGACGGTCTGAGCGAAGATGCCCGCCATGATGAACTCGGCGTAGGTCAGCCCAGGGATGTTGATCACACCGGCGTACACATAGCTGAACAGCAGCACGAACATGATCGGCTGCAGGGTTGTGAACACCAGGATGTCGGGAACCCGACGAATCTTGATGAGGTTGCGCCTCGTGGTGATCCAGCCGTCGGAGAACCAATTAGCGAGGCCGGACCGGGCAGGAGCGACTCCTGTACTGGTCGTGGCGGGTGCGGTGGCTGCGCTCATGCGTTCTGCTCCACTTTCTGCTTTCGCTTCTTCTTGCCCTTGGCGGCCTCTTCGGCTTCCTCGTTGCTCGCCATGTGCCCGGTGAGCCGCAGGAAAACATCGTCGAGGGTGGGTCGACGCATCCCCGCGTCGTACAAGCGGATGTTCTTGCTCCCGAGCTCCGCGAGAATCCGTTGCAGGGCCTCTGGCGCATCGTCCGAGCTCACCGTGAGTTCCCGGCCGTCGGTAGACACCGTCGGCTCGGATGTCCCGAACCGCTGCAGAATCTCCCGAACCGCTGTCGAATCATCCGACGACACCAGGCTGAGTTCGACCCGCTGGCCTCCGATCGATGCCTTCAACTCGTCGGAGGTGCCCTGGGCGATCACCTTGCCTCCGTCGATGACCGAGATACTGTCGGCGAGTTGGTCGGCCTCCTCGAGGTACTGAGTGGTCAGGAGCACCGTTGTGCCTTGCCCCACGAGGGTGGTGATGATGTCCCACATGCCGAGGCGGCTACGTGGGTCGAGGCCGGTGGTGGGTTCATCGAGAAAGAGCACCTTCGGACGGGTCACCAGTGCGCCAGCGAGGTCGATGCGGCGGCGCATTCCCCCCGAGAATCCCTTGACGGGCCGATTCTGCGCCTCGGTGAGATCGAACAATTCGATGAGTTGCTTCGCTCGCACTCGGGACTGCCGCGCGCCCAGGTGATAGAGCCGGCCGACCATGTCGAGATTCTCGAACCCGGTGAGATTCTCATCGACTGCGGCGTACTGTCCCGAGACTCCGATGATCGGGCGAACTCGTTCGGGATGCTTCAGAACGTCGATCCCGTCGATGGTGGCTGTCCCCGTGTCGGGCACGATCAGGGTCGTGAGCACTTTGACGGTCGTGGTCTTGCCGGCCCCGTTCGGGCCTAGCAGGGCGGTGACGGTGCCCTGCGGCACGACCAGGTCGAGCCCGTCGAGAGCATGCACCGGCGGTGCGCCACGCGGGGTGTAGGTCTTGACCAGGCCGTTCGCTTGAATGAAAGTCACGTGCCCACGCTAGCGGGGTGGTGCGACATGCGACAGCGAGATTTGCACGAGCACGACACGCGGGATGGATGTCGGTAGCAATTGACACGATAGAACCTATGTTCGACTATAGGGGCATGGCCTCTTCTTCTCCAACCGTACAGGTGGGCGAACTGCAGGCACGCATCCACTCGATGCAGGCAACGACTCTGGGGTCCCGGGTCATCCCCACTCACCCGGCGATCGCCTCGCTGCTACCGGGTGGCGGTCTGCAAGAGGGCGCTATCTACTCGGTGGAACGGTCCCTGATGCTGATCATGACCCTGCTGGCCGCACCATCGGCTGCCGGGTCATGGTGCGCCGTGGTGGGCATGCCCGAGTTCGGTATCGAAGCTGCCGAACATTTCGGTATCGACCTGAGTCGATTGGTGCTCGTGCCGCATCCTGGCGAGCAATGGCTCGCTGTCACCGCGGCGATTGCCGACGTGGTGGCGGTGGTGGTTACGCGACCACCAAGGCGTGTCCGTGACTCGCGCGTAAGTGATTCCAGCGTCGCGCGGCTGGCCGCACGCATACGGCAGCGTAAAACGACCATGCTCGTCACCGGTTCATGGCCGCAAACCGAAGCGATGCTCTCGCTTTCCGACAGCCGTTGGCACGGAATCGGCGATGGACACGGTCATCTCACGGCACGGGAGATAACCGTAACGGTGACCTCCCGGATGGCCGGCCGACCACGCAGCGCACGGCTGTGGCTACCGGATGCTGACGAGCAAGTTCGCCGATCGGCCAGCGCCCCTGTGCCCGGCACCACTGTGCCCGGCACCACTGTGCACGAGGCAGTTCGGTACCCGGGCGAACGGGCAGCGCAGTACGAGAACGAACAGTATGGAGCGACCGGGTGATCGCCCCACCCGGTTTACCGCCTCGCGTTGCGGTGCTCTGGTGTCCCGACTGGCCGGTGGTGGCCGCTATGGCCGCCACCCGCTTGGACTCCGATGCTGCGGTCGCCCTCATCGAGCGGGGATTGGTGTTCGCCTCATCCGCCAGCGCTCGCGCCAATGGGGTCACACGAGGGCTACGACTCCGGGAGGCGCAGGCTCGCTGGCCGGCGCTGCACGTTCTGGATTACGACCCCACCCTCGACAGTCGGGCCTTCGAACCCGTCATCGCGGCGATGGAAGACCTAGTGCCCGGTGTTCAGGTGCTGCGGCCTGGAATGTGCGCGGTGCCAGTGCGCGGTGCCGCCCGGTATTACGGTGGCGAGAACGCGGCTGGACTCTTCTTCACCACCACGGCCCATGCGCACGGTGCTCCCGGTGCCCGCGTCGGTATCGCCGACGGTGTTTTCACGGCCGTCCAGGCAGCACGGCGTAAGGCTGCCGATCCGGTACCGGGTGCGGTACCTTCCGCCCCGCAGATCGTTCACGTCGTGCCCCCCGGGGAATCGGCGACGTTCTTGGCACCCCTTCCGATCGCCCTGATGGACGACGACAGCGTGACACTGCTGCGCCGACTCGGCATCACCACCCTGGGGCAATTCGCCCGGTTGCCAGCACCGGATGTGGCCCGGCGATTCGGAGCATCCGGTGCACGATTGCACGCCCTGGCCAGCGGGCGGGATTCGTGGCCGGTCATCCCGCGCACTCCCCCACCGAATCTGGGCGTCGTGGTGAATTTCGAACCGGCACTCGATCGGGTGGACCAGGTCGCCTTCGGGGTACGCAGCTCCGCCACCGACTTCATCGAGAAGATGACTGCTACCCGACTCGCTTGCACCGCCATACGAATAGAGCTGGATTCGGATTCCGGTGAGCAGTCCCATCGAGTGTGGCTGCATCCGCGCTCCTTCACCGCGGTGGATGTGGTGGACCGGGTGCGCTGGCAGTTGCAGGGTGCCAACGTGGTAGACGCCGGTCTCGGTTCTGGGATCACGGCAGTTCACATCATTGCCGAAACCGTCGATACACTCGCAAATTACGAGACGGGGCTGTGGGGCAGCGGTCCGGACGAGCGCATCCATCACGGCCTGTCCCGAGTGCAGAGCATGCTCGGTCACGGGGCGGTGCTCATGCCCGGGGTGGGTGGCGGGCGCTCCCTCGCCGATCGGCAGCAACTCGTGGCGTGGGGCGACCGTGCGGTGGGGGTTCGGCCGGTGAACCGCCCTTGGCCCGGGCGGGTACCCACTCCCTTGCCGGGCAGTGTGTTCACACCGCGGCGCCCGGTGCAGGTGCACGCGGGTGGAGGCGGATCCGTCGCGGTAGACCACCGCGGGATGCTCTCCGGCGAACCGCAGTGGTTGGAGATGTCAGGCCAGATAGAGATGTCAGGCCAGATAGATCTGCCGACTGGGGTGCGGGCATCCGATACTGCGCGCCGCAGCATCACCGCGTGGGCCGGTCCCTGGCCGGTTGACG
>Ga0209724_1002191_pt1 | contig 16902 bp, 15 predicted proteins | sample grotaG_FD_184143 | JGI IMG/M metagenome (GOLD analysis project Ga0209724, IMG submission 184143) | Glacier valley bacterial and archeal communities from Borup Fiord, Nunavut, Canada, to study Microbial Dark Matter (Phase II) -... | ecosystem: Environmental > Aquatic > Freshwater > Ice > Glacier ...
CTCTGATCGAAAGTAAGGGCTGTCTGATCATTGATCCTCAGAAAATCACTGGAGTCCCCCCGGTGATGAGAGGAATGGTGGCGAAAGTTGCTGAGGATGTTTTGAGTAAAAAGATTGAGCCAAGCTTGTCTCAGATGGGAAAAGGGGTTCAACAATATTTAAAACAGTTTCAGACCGTTTAACGCGATCGAGGCGGCTTCAAGATACAAGTCTAAGTTTGAGTATCGATTACGGTAACAGTTCTGTCACAAACGACTGTATTAGTGGTGTTTGGAAATAACGATGGCTCTTATTGTTCAGAAATTTGGGGGTACGTCCGTTGGCTCGATCGAACGAATCCGTGCAGTTGCTCAACGAGTTAAACAAACGGTCAAGGCAGGTCATTCGGTAGTCGTGGTGGTCTCAGCGATGGGAAAGATGACCGATCAACTGGTAAAGTTAGCATCTGAAATCACGGCTGACCCCGATCAGCGAGAACTGGATATGCTCTTAGCCACTGGAGAGCAAGCCGCGATCGCGCTCCTGAGCATGGCATTACAAAACCTTGGACAATCTGCCGTCTCCCTCACTGGCGCACAGATCGGGATCATCACCGAAACTAAACATAACCGCGCCCATATTTTGCACATTCATACGCAGCGATTGCAGCACCATCTCAATGAAGGCAGTGTGGTTGTGGTGGCTGGGTTTCAAGGCATGACTGAATCAGACAACTGGGAAATTACGACGCTGGGGCGGGGCGGTTCAGACACGACGGCGGTTGCGTTAGCGGCTACATTAAAAGCCAATCTCTGCGAAATTTATACCGATGTTCCTGGCATTTTTAACGCTGATCCGCGTTTGGTAGAAACCGCTCAACTGATCACTGAGATTACCTGCGATGAAATGCTGGAACTAGCCAGTATGGGCGCACAGGTACTGCATCCACGATCGGTCGAGATTGCCCGTAACTATGGAATTCCGCTAGTAGTGCGGTCTAGTTGGACAGACGATCCGGGTACCCGCATTATCCCGCCTATTCCTCAATGCTGCCCGCGTGAAATGTTAGAACTGTCTAGCTTGATTGATAGCGTCAAGTTTGACACCGATTGCGCCAAGGTGGCGGTGTTGCAGGTGCCCGATCGTCCAGGGGTAGCAGCAACGCTGTTTCATCAAATTGCCGAACAAGCATTGAGTACAGGCTTGATACTGCAATCCATTCACGAAGACGATACGAACGATATTGCTTTTACAGTGAACCACAGGGCGCTAAGTCAAGCTCATGCTACCGCAATGGCAACCGTTCCGCTCTTAAGCGCTCAATGGGGAGATTGCACTCCGTCACCTGAAGTTTTGGTCTACCGAGATCTTGCCACCGTGACGATTATGGGAGCTGGAATGCTTGGCTATCCGGGTGTGGCGGCTCAGATGTTTACGGCGCTGGCAGATGCTGAAATTAACCTTCACCTGATCTCAACATCAGGCGTGAGCGTCAGTTGTGTGATTCAGGGGGTTGACTGCGATCGCGCCATCACAACATTGTGTGAAACCTTTCACGTCGCTAGTTCCCCCCTCAAACCAGCAGCGGAACCTTGCCAACATCCATCATTCTCAGCTTCCTCCATTCGAGGAGTTGCGTTGGATCTCAACCAGGCTTGTCTCACCCTTCGTCAGATTCCCGATCGACCCGGCAAAGCAGCGCGAGTCTTTCAACTGTTGGCAGAGCAATCAATTAGTGTCGATATGATTGTTCAATCTCAGCGCCGCCAAATTACAAACGGCAGGATCACTCGTGATATTGCGTTCACATTGCCAGAGGGGGATGTAGACGTGGCGTGTCGAGTCTTAAGGCAAGCCGCCACCGAGTTAGAGAATGCTCAAATTGAGGTCGATCGAGCGATCGCAAAAGTGAGCATCGTCGGCTCTCATTTATCTCAACAGCAAAGCAGTGCATTCAAGATGTTTACTGCGATCGCCACACACCGAATTAACATCCAAATGATTGCGACCTCAGCCTTGAAGGTGAGTTGCGTGGTTTCTAGTGACCAAGGAGTTGAAGCATTACGGGCAGTTCATACTGCGTTTGGACTGGCAGGTCATCACAAAATCAAAGTTCCGGCGTGACCTATTCTAGGCGCTCACGTTTCGAGCAGAAATCGGCTGTGTTTAAAGATTAGTAAACTGCGTTTAGGCAATCTAAACACTTTGTTTATATCAAATTACTCTTGAGTCAAGTAACTTTACAATGCTACATTCACAGTATCAACTGAGTCAGTTAGATCTGGATCTCTTCATCAATTCCAGTGCGACAAAGAATGAGGCAACAATGACCGCCAAAGACGAGTTTCTACACCCACGATCGCGCTACCACGGTCAAATCAAGCCAGAAGAGTTGGTCTTTAATGCCAACTTGCAAGAATTTACTCAACGCATCAGTTTTATCTGTAATCTGCAAACGAACGGTAAGCTTTCGGCTGAAGCGTCTTATCAACAGGTTAAAGACCTTTGGCAACAGCTAGAGCGCACCAGCAATTCGCTAAAAATTACAGAAAGAGTTTCTCATGCTTCACCCCAATGGGAGGATTATAAAGTTGTATCCATCACCTCTGATGCTCGATCGTACTTATGAACACGTTGCCCGTCGAGGCAAACACAAAATCTTCATCGGCATGGCTCCTGGGGTCGGCAAAACCTATCGGATGCTGGACGAAGCTCATCGCCTCAAACAAGCCGGGGTTGATGTCGTGATTGGGCTGCTAGAAACCCACGATCGTCAAGACACCTTGGATAAAGCAATAGGCTTAGAAGTCCTTCTACGTAAAACGATTGTTCGAGGTGGATTAATCTTCAGCGAACTCGACACCGATGCTGTGCTTGCCCGTCAACCTCGGCTCGTCTTGATTGACGAACTCGCCCATCCCAACCTTCCAGGTGCCAAGCAAGACCAGCGCTATCAAGATATTGAAGCGATTTTGGCAGCAGGCATTGATGTTTACTCCACTGTCAACATTCAACACTTAGAGCATTTGAGCGATCGCGTCACCCAAATTACCGGAATTCGTACACAAGGATGCCTCCCAGAATGTTTATTGGACAACGCTGATTCAGTCGTTGTGGTAGATGTCACACCAGAAACGCTAGAAACGCGGCTGCTGACCGGAAAGATCTGTCCACCTGAGAAGATTGACCAGGCTTTGCAGGGCTTTTTCCAGCGTCGTAATCTAATTGCGTTGCGAGAGCTTGCACTCCGAGAAGTCGCAGACCAAATTGAAGAAGAAGGACTTCGCCAAGCCGTGCAGCGATGCAGCAATGGTCATGCTCAACTGGACGAAGTTTGCTGTATTCACGAACGAGTTTTAGTGTGCATCTCGACTCATCCAAATTCTCTACGACTGATTCGACGCGGCGCAAAAATTGCAGGTTATATGAACGCTCCCCTTTATGTTTTGTTGGTCAGCAATCCAGGTCGATCGCTAACCAAAACAGAAATCCGCTATGTCGAAACTTGTGAGCGCCTTTGTCAGAAATTTGATGGTGAATTTCTTCAAATTGTAGGAGAAAACCCGGCAGAAGAAATTGTTAAAGCTGCCAGATCTTATCGAGTCACTCAAGTTGTGGTGGGTCAATCTCATCAATCTCGCTGGCAAGACTTTCTGAGTGGATCTTTAGTGAGTCGGTTGACGCGATCGCTCAAGCAAATCGATGTTCACATCGTTTCAACCAGTCGATAGGTTACCCCTCTATGATTCCTGAGAGAAGTACTGTTCAGCCGCACCAACCTATGATTTAGCAAGATTCTAAACTTCTTGCAGGTGTTTTGTCATCACACTCCCGCTGCTAATCGGTCTAACTATTATCTTACGCAGAAACCATCAAGCGAAGCTTCTATAAGCACGAGTTGAACTGTTAGAGAAAACATGGCGTAAGAAATCTAATAAAAGGTGTTTCTAACGATGCGTGAAGAAAAATCTATCTCTACGAAGAGGTCATTAGATCCAAGCCTATTTGGGGTCATAATTGAGTTTAATAGCATTTTATTGCGGAGGGTATTTAGCTGATATTCAAATTCCTGAAAAATGTGTTGTTTTAGGATGCCTTAGAAATAAAGAAGCCATTCCAATACAGCGAGAATTCTTCGATCAGCATTGGAGATTATATTATTCTAGTAATGGCGCTTCACTCCCATGATGGCTCCAGAACTCAAATTTATTCTCAAGAAAGCTTGTCCCGTTTACTATTCACTCAACGATTGTCCATTAGAGCATTAAGCAAACCAGCGATTCTGTTAGCGGTCGCCTATAGTTTTTTAACCAGATAGTCTGTGATCAGTTAACCGCCCATTGACCGCATTAAACTTAACTGAATGAGACGTACAAGATCTGCTCTAAGTTATGGCAAAGAATAACCGCACAGCCGTCATCCTAACCTTGCTGATCATTTTGGGGCTGTTTAGCCTAGCTGGAGCAGTGGTTTGGTTTGGGCTAAAAACACAGCCAAATAATGGACTGCCTTCTATTCCTGGTTTCTCATCAAGCAGTGCATCATCCAACAATCCTTCGCCTAGTCAAGATGATCGCACTCAACCCCTAAATCAATTGCCTTTGGAGAGCGATCGCAATGTTAATTACAGTAAACTGCGGGATGACTTGCAGCAGCAGAACTGGAAGGCTGCCGATCGCGAAACCTATGAACGGCTGCCAGAAGCGGCTGGATCTAAGGCTCAAGCTCAAGGATTTACCCCGCAAGACGAGATGGATACGTTTTCTTGCAAAGACTTACGCACCGTCGATCGACTGTGGAACAATGCCAGTAATGGTAAGTTTGGCTTTGCTGCCCAGCAAGGTATTCTAAGGGCGCTAGGCGACTACCGAAAGATGTATGACCAGGTAGGATGGCAAAAATCATCCGGGGAGTGGGAAATCGAGTGGACTTATAACCCGCAAACAAAACGCATGGATTATAAACCAGGGAAGGAGCCGAACTTTACAACACCGCCGCCCGGACACTTCCCGACCGTTGAGCGGGGCTACAATTTTGATGTGTCTTTAGACGCTGCATTAAAGCGGTGCAAGTTCTAACCTGATTGTGTTTGATGCCCTATCACCTCCTCAACAATGGACAACTTACCCATCCGCTCTCCTGATAGTTCATACATTCGCCCTGCTCGTCGGGGGAAACATAAGATCTTTATTGGGATGTCTCCCGGTGTAGGCAAAACCTACAAAATGCTGGAAGAAGGACATCGTCTGAGAAAAGAAGGGGTCGATGTCATTGTTGGGCTGCTAGAAACTCACAAGCGGCGGGAGACAGCTAACAAAGCGATCGGGTTAGACATTATTCCTCGCAAAGAAGTTACTTGGTCTGGTGTCACTCTCACCGAGATGGACACGGATAGCATTATTGCGCGTCAACCCCAGCTTGCTCTAGTAGACGAACTCGCTCACACAAATGTCCCTGGATCTGAGCGAGAAAAACGATATCAAGATGTCGAAGTGATCTTAGCAGCCGGAATTGATGTCTTTTCGACCGTCAATATTCAGCATTTGGAAAGCTTGAATGATTTAGTAGCCCGGATTACTGGAGTGGTCGTGCGAGAACGAATTCCCGATCGACTGCTCGACGAAGCCGATGAAGTCGTCGTGGTCGATGTCACGCCTGAAACGCTAGAGGAACGCCTAAGAGATGGAAAAATCTATGCTCCTGAAAAAATTGACCAATCCCTACAAAACTTTTTTCAACGGCGTAATCTGATTGCCCTGCGAGAGCTTGCCCTCAGAGAGATCGCAGATAACGTCGAAGAAGATGCCATCGGTAATAGCAATAACTCCAGTGTTACACCTTACTGCAACGTTCACGAGCGAGTGTTAGTGTGTGTCTCGACTTACCCCAACGCCATCCAGCTTGTCAGGCGAGGTGCTCGAATGGCGGGATATATGCACGCTCCTCTCTACTGTCTATTTGTGAATGATCCCGATCGCTTTTTGAATAAAGCAGAGAGTTTGCACATTGAAACCTGTGAACGCCTCTGTCATGAATTTGGAGGGCAGTTTGTTCGAGCTTCAGAGCAGCAAAAAGCAGGGGCAATCTCAGAGGTTGCTAAAGAATATCGAATTACGCAGATTGTGATCGGGGAAAGTCAGCGATCGCTCTGGAAGACTCTGCTGCGCGGCTCATTAACTCAACAACTGCTGAAAGCACTTAAAAATATCGATGTGCATATCATCGCGACTGAGAAAGCCTAAGGCGTATCTGCAAAGTCTAGACGTAGCGTGGGCATTGGGTCATCTCCTAGATTTCGAGATCATCTATCCACATCAGATATCTCTGAGAATCGATTATCTCAGCAATAGAGCGGTTGGGAGGAGAAAGAGGAATTAGAGGAGAGCAATCACTATGCTGGGAGGTGCAGTCGCACTCGATCGAGGTCTACATCCAAAATACTCTAGAGCATTTCTAGAGGAGTTGCGTCTCTGAGTAAAATAGAGACCCAAACACTCGGTTTATCATGCTGCATTGGGGCAATTTCTTAACTATCGTCGCAATGACTCAGGCTGAAACTTCAAGATCTTGCCAACTGGGAGAGAGTGCATGACTTGCTGCCGATGCGGTTGGTCGTGAGAGACCATCAGGCAGAAGTGAAGTGCTGCCTAGATTGTGAAGTGCTGAACCGAGGAGAATTCCCAGTTGGAGTCTCGAACGTCGTGCAGTATGGGTCTGGGGTGAAAAGCCTGCTGGCGTATTTGTCAGAGTATCAAATGTTGCCACCCGAACGGGTCTGTCAATTGATGCAGGATGTGTTGGGATAAATCGTTTTAGAAGGTGCGCTGTTCAACAGTTGAGTGCGTTGTTTCGAGCAACTGGCGGAGGTGTCCAGGCAGACCAAAGCAGGAATGCAAGGGTCTGCGGTGAGACACTTTGACGAAACAGAACTGCGGGTCAACGGAAAATTATGGTGGTTACACGTTGCTAGCAGTGAGTTTTTGACTGATTACTTTGTCCATCCCAAGCGGGAACAAGTCGCGATGACGGAGATGGCTGTCTTGCTGGAGTTTCAGGGCATCAGTGTGCATGATGGGTGGAGCAGTTATGCTCACTACGACTGTGACCCTGCTTTGTGTAATGCCCATCATTTGCGGGAACTACGCTTTGTTTTGGAACGCTATCAGCAACCTTCAGACCAGATGATGGAATTGTCCATCGAGATCAAAGCTCAAGTGGAGCAGGCTCAAAGCGAGGGACAAGCCGCTTTGTCTTCGGAAACCCTACAAGACTTTGAGCAGCGTTACCACACGTTAGTGACCACCGAACTAGCGGCTAATCCATCCACTGAGGTGCTAACAGAAACCCCAAGACCCAATGGACGGGTCAAACAAAGCCCTGCCAAAAATTTGCTCGATCGCTTGCACCGTCACCAATCTCACGTCTTGGCTTTTATGCACGACTTTCGAGTCCCGTTTGACGACAATCAAGCTGAGCGGGATTTACGCATGATGAAACTCAAACAGAAAATATCGGGAGGGTTCCGCTCTGAGACGGGAGCACAAATCTTCTGTCGCATTCGCGGCTATCCTATCCACACTCAAAAAGCAAGGTCTCGGCTCTTGGAGGCTTTGAGGCAGACTTTTAGCGGCTGTCCCCTGATGCCTGCTCTTCAGCCTGAGTAATTACCTTTTTTCTTCTTAAACCCGTCTTATGATTGGAGAAAGGTCTCCTTAAACATCTTCATGCACACTCGAATCAAAGAAATTGCCACCGCTCTGGCTCCCCGCTTGGTTGAGATTCGTCGGCACCTCCACAGCCACCCAGAATTGAGCGGACACGAGCAGCAAACCGCCGCTTATGTCGCGGGCGTACTTTCATCATGTGGGCTGCAAGTGCAGGAAGCGATCGGAAAAGTCGGCGTGATTGGAGAACTCAAAGGACAGAATTCGGGTGCGCCAAATCGTCGTCTGCTTGCCGTTCGCACCGACATGGACGCGCTGCCCATTCAAGAGCGCACCGGGTTAGAGTTTGCCTCTCGCACCGCCGGAATCATGCACGCCTGTGGTCACGATGTTCACACTACCGTCGGTCTAGGCACCGCGATGGTGCTATCCCAGCTAGGAGAATCGTTGCTTGGAGACGTGCGCTTTTTGTTTCAGCCTGCCGAAGAAATCGCCCAAGGGGCAGAATGGATGGTGCAAGATGGCGCGATGGATCAAGTTAGCGCAGTTCTCTCAGTGCATGTGTTTCCCTCGATTCTCGCCGGAAAAATTGGCATTCGCTATGGAGCGCTAACCGCCGCAGCCGACGATTTAGAAATTACCATTTTGGGAGAATCTGGACATGGGGCGCGTCCTCACGAAGCCATCGATGCGATCTGGATTGCCTCGCAGGTAATTACCAGCTTGCAGCAAGCCATCAGCCGAACTCAAAATCCGCTTCGTCCCTTGGTTTTGACGATCGGCAAAATCACAGGTGGACGTGCCCCAAACGTAATTGCCGACCAGGTGCAGTTATTGGGAACGGTGCGATCGCTGCATCCAGAAACCAGCGCGACTCTGCCTGAGTGGGTCGAACAAATCGTCTCAAGCGTCTGTGGAACCTATGGCGCAAAATATCAGCTAGACTATCGGCGCGGAGTTCCCTCAGTGCAAAACGACGCGACGCTGACTCATCTGCTCGAATCGGCAGCTCAAGAGATGTGGGGCAGCGACAGCGTTCAAATCATTCAAGAGCCATCGCTGGGTGCCGAAGATTTTGCGGTCTATCTCAAACATGCCCCCGGCAGCATGTTTCGTCTGGGCGTAGGGTTTGAAGATCAGCGTAACTATCCCTTACATCACCCTCAATTTAAGGTGAATGAATCTGCCATTCTCACAGGCGTAGCAACGATGGCAAACGCCGTCTGGAAATATTGGGAAGAATCGACCACAACCGCTCCTTAGAGGGATTAGAAAACCCCGATCGTAGTGACACAGTAAGGAGTCGTAGACTTTGAAGCATTATGGCATCCCCAACCCCTCTACAGGGCTTAGATCTAGTAGACTGTGCACGAGCCAACGCCAAACAAGGCATTGAGACGACGGCAGATCTCTGTGGCTATGGCAAAGACCTCAACACCTTTCGACACGAACTTGAGAAAGCCTGTCAGCACATGGGCGTAGAGTTTCACGAACTGAGTGATTTGATTAGAGACGAAACGCCCCTGATGCAAATGGGAGGAGAAATCGTCGCACCTGACACCCCTTCTGAGCTTTAGCGCGATAAAAAATTATTCTCTACCTCGCTGATTAATTGCGAGGTTAAACTAGATACAATCGCCGCTCTGAGAAGTCATGCTCTCGTGAGCTGCGATGTTAAGTCACCGCAGACAAAAGGCAAGCAATAGACTATGAAAGGCTCCTTGACAAAGGCAACAGCGCGACGGACTTCTCCCACAAAAACGGCTGCAACCAAGATGGTTATGATTGGCTGGGCGATCGCTCAAACGATCATGATTGGCACCCCCGCGATCGCGCAAACCCCTCGTGACCCTCTCAGCTATAGTCAATTGCTGAAAAAAATTGATGCGGGCGAAGTCACGAAAGTTGAAATTGACGAAGCGCAAAAAGTTGCCAGAGTCAAATTAGAAGGACAAAAGCCCAACGATCCCCTCGTCGAAGTGCCCTTACTTGAGCGCAACCCCGAATTGATTGAGCGGCTGAGAGCTAACAAAGTCAATTTTGACTCCCAGCCGACGGCTGACAACAGCGCTCTGATGGGCATCGTAGCCAATCTGCTGCTGTTTGTGCTGGTGATTGCGGGTCTGCTGATGATTTTGCGCCGATCGACCAATTCCTCTGGTGGACCTGGGCAGGCAATGAGTTTTGGCAAGTCTCGCGCTCGGTTCCAAATGGAGGCAAAAACGGGGGTGATGTTTGACGATGTGGCTGGCATTGAAGAAGCCAAAGAAGAACTGCAAGAAGTCGTCACCTTTCTCAAAAAGCCTGAGCGTTTTACAGCGGTCGGTGCCCGGATTCCCAAAGGAGTCTTGCTGATTGGACCGCCTGGAACAGGTAAGACTTTGCTGGCAAAAGCGATCGCGGGTGAAGCCGGAGTTCCATTTTTCTCAATCTCTGGGTCTGAATTCGTCGAGATGTTTGTCGGGGTTGGTGCGTCGCGCGTCCGTGACCTGTTCAAAAAAGCTAAAGAGAACGCCCCCTGCATCGTCTTTATCGACGAAATTGATGCGGTGGGTCGTCAGCGCGGCACCGGAATCGGCGGCGGCAACGACGAGCGAGAACAAACCCTCAACCAACTGCTGACCGAAATGGACGGCTTTGAGGGCAACACGGGAATCATTATCATCGCCGCTACAAACCGTCCCGATGTCTTAGATTCTGCACTGCTGCGTCCGGGTCGTTTCGATCGACAAGTCCAGGTCGATTTGCCCAACTACAAAGGGCGACTGAGAATTCTAGAGGTTCATGCCCGCAACAAAAAGCTGTCTTCAGAAGTCTCCCTCGAAACCGTTGCTCGTCGGACTCCCGGTTTCTCTGGTGCCGACCTCGCTAACCTGCTGAACGAAGCCGCGATTCTCACTGCGCGTCGTCGCAAAGATGAAATCACCGCCTTGGAAATCGACGACGCGATCGACCGGATCACGATCGGGCTAACGCTCACTCCTCTACTCGACAGCAAGAAAAAACGCCTGATTGCCTATCACGAAATTGGTCATGCGCTGCTGATGACGTTGCTAAAGAACTCTGACCCGCTCAACAAAGTCACGATTATTCCTCGCTCTGGCGGCATTGGTGGATTTGCCCAACAAGCCTTTAACGAAGACATGATTGACAGCGGACTCTACACTCGATCGTGGATGACCGATCGCATCACCATGTCTCTGGGCGGTCGAGCGGCTGAAGAAGAAATCTTTGGCGAATCCGAGGTAACCGCAGGAGCCAGTGGCGATATTAGAGCTGTCGCTGACTTGGCACGAGAAATGGTGACCCGCTATGGGATGTCTGATTTGGGTCTGATTGCCCTTGAAGGCTCCTCTTCGGGTGAGGTTTTCTTGGGTCGCGGTTTGTCGCCTAGATCGGAATATTCTGAAGAAGTGGCAACCCAGATTGATGAGCAGGTGCGCGCGATCGCGATGCAATGCTATGCCCAGGCCCGCCTCTTGATTCGAGAAAATCGTGCCTTGGTCGATCGCCTGGTCGAAATGCTGCTAGAGCAAGAAACGATCGAAGGCGAACAGTTCCGCGCAATTGTGGCAGACTATTGCGAGGTTGGGCAACCCGCAAACGTCGTGGGTTAGTCGATTTTGAGCGATAGCTAATAACTTGGGCGTTGCTGAAATCGATCTCTGAAGCACAGATTTTACTCTCACCCTAGCCCTCTCCATTAGGGAGAGGGGACAAGAGTTCTGGCTCCTTTCTCTCTGGGGAGAAGGGTTGGCGAGGGTTTGCCCCCACTTCGTGAGGAGGGCTGTCCAGATTCACGCAGGAGGTCTATAGTTCTTCAGCATTGTCAGTTATGAAAAGAATACATAAGATTGACCTTATGGAAAAGACCAAAAGAAACCGATTAGAAGAGAAAGGCTGGAAGATTGGGACTGTTTCACAATTTTTAGATCTCAACTCTAGAAGAAACTGCACTTATCGAGATCAAACTTGCTCTCAGCCGTCACCTAAAAGAGCAACGACAACAATCAATGACCCAAGCAGAATTGGCAGAAAAATTGCATTCAAGCCAACCTCGGATTGCCAAAGCCGAGAAAGGTGATGCTTCAGTTTCTATTGAACTGCTCATTCGAGCGATGTTAGCGGCAGGTGCAACTCCTCAAGAAATTGGACAAGTCATTGCGCAAGCAGGGTGGATCTGAATCTTGAACGCTTGTGGGTAAGACTGATTTAATGTCTCAACCGTCAACCTAAGCAGTCCAGCGGGTGAGTTCAGCGGTAGTTAGTAACTTTTGTCACCTTGCCGACGATCGTCATTCTGCCCCTACAACGATTTGTTGGTTTGCTGACCCCGTTTATTTTCAGGCAATACACTCAAGTACTTTTGCTAACAAACTATAGAGTCTCCCGTAGCACATAGCCAACCCCCCGCACAGTATGCAACAACCGTTTTGGGGTGCTTGCTTCTAGCTTAAGCCGTAATGCGCGGATGTATACTTCAATGATGTTGGATTCACCCATAAAGTCGTAACCCCAAACCTTTTCGAGAATTTGATCGCGGGTGAGCACCTGACGGGGATGACGGAGGAGAAATTCTAACAGGTCAAATTCTTTGGCGGTTAATGCAATCAGTTGTTTACCTCGATAGACTTGACGGGCAAGCCGATTCAACGTCAAGTCTTCAAACTCTAGCAAATCGGGTGCTTCAGGATGGGTGCAGCGTAAGCGGGCTTTCACCCTAGCCAACAGTTCTTCGATGCTGAAGGGCTTAGTAACATAGTCATCGGCTCCTGCATTGAGTCCGACCACGCGATCGGGCACTTCATCCTTTGCTGTCAACAGGATGATCGGCACTTGAATGCCTGTACTACGTAGCCGCAAGCAAACATCTAATCCTGAAATGCCCGGTAGCATCCAATCTAAAATCAAAAGATCAGGCTGTGCTTCCCGCGCTATTGCCAGCCCGTGTATGCCATTAGCGGCAACTGTGACACGATAGCCTTCTAGACTGAGTTCTGCTTCAATAAACTCAGCTAATCTGGGGTCATCTTCAACTAGGAGGATGTGATCAGTCATACAGTTGTTCAAGATTGAGAAGGGTTCCACAGAGGCAGGGCAATGGTAAAGATACTCCCTTCTCCTGGCTTAGAGCGGAGAGTGATGCGACCTTCCATCCCTTCAGTTAGACTTTTGGCGATCGCTAACCCCAACCCGGTACCATCTCTAGAGCGAGTCATGCCCTCATTCACTCGATAAAACCGTTCAAAGATGCGATGCTGATGGGGCAGGGGAATGCCAATCCCGTGATCGCGCACATGAATCAGGGCGTGCTGCTTGGTCTGTTCTAAAATCAAATCAACGGCTTGCCCTGGTGCAGAATACTTGATCGCATTATCCACTAGATTAATTAGCACTTGCTGCAAGCGATCTTGGTCGGCGCAGGTGACCACATCCTCCTCCGTTGTCAGCACATTAATTTGCTGATTGCTAACCTTTTGGCTCATGGCAGCCACTTCTGTCACGAGGGTATTCAGCATGATGGGATTGAGCCGAAAATGGAGATGACCACTATCTGCCCGTGCTAGATCGAGCAAATCTTGCAGCATTCGGATCGTGCGTTCCGTTTCCGCCGTCGCTGTTGCGATCGCCTGCTGTTGATAATCGCTTAAGTTATCTCCTCGACGCAGCAGGCTTTGTAGGTAACCAACGACCACGGTCAGGGGGGTGCGTAACTCATGGGACACGTTGCCAACAAACTGGCGTTGTTGCTCCCACGCACCGGATAACCGAAATAACATTTCATTAAAAGCTTGCGCCAAACCCAAGATTTCATCCGGTGCCCGGTGCAATTGCAGCTTTGCTCCGTTCAAATTATCAACTAAATCATCGGCAGAAACGGCACTAGCAATCTGACTCATTTGCTGTAGCGGCTGCATAGCTTTGCGAATGCGTCTAGAGATTGCAACAATTAAGAGCATAATTGTCAAACAACTGACTAACAACAAGTGCCATAACCCAGCGCTTAACTTCTGCCGATCGGCTGTAATATCTTGATAAAGGTATAGCTTCCCCAACGACTTGCCTTTAAGGGTTAGGGGGCTACCGCACAATACGATATCGCGATTGTCAAAGCGGACGATCATTGGTTTTTTAGGTACTTCAGTCAGATCTGTCACATTGCGGATTGCATCAGAAGTACTATCCAAATTGGGAGAATACGCGACAAGTCTCCCATCCGTGTCTTTTACCCATACTCCTATTCCCGGTGTCGAGACTCGGTTGATGGTGCGCTCTAACCCTGTTTTGCTCCCCCCTGATTCACTGTAAAATTCAAGCTGTTCGGGAAAGCGCATGGCAATATATTCCAGGGTTTGCTTGTGGGCAGCCACGAGATTTTGCTCCATCTGCCAGCCCGCCCAAACTGCGACAATGCTCAGTCCTACAGTCGAGAGTGTGACCAATTCTAGGGTCAAACGGAATTGCAGCGAAGAGGGGGAGATTCGCTTGCCGACTAGATAGTGGATGGCAGCTCGAATCGGACGGTTGAGTTTCATGGGTGCATCAGAGGAAGTGAAGAGGGGATTAAAAGTTTTTTGCCGTATTCTGAATGGGATCAAATTCTAATCGCTGATCGTAATTGGTTTCACCATATAGATTGAAGCTAATAGTCGGTTGATCGCCGATCGCTTCCACCCGGTGAATTACGTCAGGCATTAAGCACAGAATATCGCCCGGAACCAGCAGGCGACCGCCGACGGGTTTGATGCGATCGGGCAAGTCTGCGGTCGGCGATCGCTGCCAAAACGTATTTTTTTCCTGTCCATTCAGTAACGCCACGAGACCCCAACTGGCGTGATTATGAATTGGGGATGCCATTCCCGGTGCCCAGGCAACCAGTTGAACGGTCAAGGGAAAAAACGGTTCATCATATAGCATCGTGACCGCCCACCCGGTGTCAGGATCAGGCTGAAGGGGGAGAATTTGCAGCCACTCAGCGCTGTTTAATAGCTGACGAACCAACGGGGCGATCGCTTTGAGTCTTAACTGATCATCCGTAAGCCGCTCCAGGACATCTTCCAAATCAGTCAAGAAGCGGTACAGCCGATAGGGACGGGTCAATTCTTCAGCTTGACTCATCATGTTGCCAGCGTTGCACCTGCCATCGTTGGTTACATGCCAGTCTTGTCCGATCATAGGGGTTCCACTGATTATGTTTATCCTGGGCAATGGGTCGGGATTACGTCCCTTCACTGTATAAGAAGAATCTGGGATAAAGGTGATCCGTCCCTGATGCCAAGATGAATTTTTGCTGAAAATCAGTAGACTGTCCCAAATTCCTATTCTTCATTCAGCCAAATCTTAGGCTTTATCTTGCAGCCATCTGATCTTCATCTGACACTCATTTTTCTGGAATTTAATCTCAATAACAACAGCAAGATCAATGCCAATGTCTGTGCTGCTGGTTTCTGGCTTGAGATCAAAGCCAAATTTTTCGAGTTACTAGACCCATCCAATTCTAAATTTCTTGAGGTTGAATATGCGGAACGATTCGTCATCATTGCTCAGTTTGAGCCTAAGTAGTTTAGCGATCGCAGGCGCGCTGATAGCTGTGATGCCAGTTAAAATGTCTGCTGCACCGCCACAGGCGATCGCGCAGGCAAATCAGCGTGAGAATGTGGGTGGACCTCTAGCCAAACAATTGCAGGGTAAACCCGCAGTAGTTGATATCTATGCCAGTTGGTGTCCTGCCTGTAAAAATGTTGCTCCAACTCTTTCTCAGCTCAAAAAAGAGTATGCCGGAAAAGCGAACTTTGTGGTTTTAGATGTCAGCGATAGAAGCAAAGCTAGCCAAGCGGCGGCTAAAGCGAGACAACTAGGTCTGGGACAATATTTTGATGCGAACAAGTCACAGACTGGCATGATTGCCATTATTGATCCGGCAACTGGCAACATTCTGGCTCAGCATCGCAACAATGCGGACAAGACTGCTTACACATCTGTGCTGAATGCCGCTCTCAAACGCTAATACTCAATTCAAGTCTCGATAGGTTTTCTACAATCGACATTCCCAGAAAACTTGAGGGATCTCATTCTAGGATGGTCGATCGCATCAATAGTCACAATTTTTTGAGGAAACCACTTCATGAAGATTCAATATCTCTCCACACTGGCAGTAGTTTCGCTGCTCAGTCTTGGCGCAATTTCAGGTTGTTCTAGTCCCGTCAAAAGCGATACTTCAGCTAGCCCAAACACCACAGTTCAAGTCAGTTCCACAAAAGCCAATCCTTGCGCGTCCAAAGCTAATCCCTGCGCGTCTAAAGCCAAAACGGTGGGCGGACCACTAGCTCAGCAATTACAGGGAAAACCCGTGTTGGTTGATGTCTACGCCAGTTGGTGCCCTGCGTGTAAAAATATTGCGCCGACCCTGTCTCAGCTAGAGCAGCAATATGTCGGTAAAGTCGAGTTTGTGGTACTTGATGTGACAGACAAAGCTACCACTGCCAAAGCCGAGGCGAAAGCGAAAGAGCTAGGACTCAGCGATTTTCTAGCCGCTAATAAAGCTCAGACGGGCACACTCACGATCGTTGACCCCGCAACGGGCCAGATTCTGGCACAACATCGTAACAATGCCAATCTCGCCGATTATACAACCGTTTTGGATAAGGCTCTGAAGCAATAGGTTCAAGTCTTCTGGGATACGCGATCGCCGAGTATCCCCAAAAGCAACCTTCATGCCCTGATCATTCAAGGAAGTTTTTATGTCACTGATACCTGTCTCATCGTCTGAGCCGACTGCTCCACGGCGATCGAAAGTACCCCAAAAATGGCTAATTTACGGTGGGTTAGGATTGCTCTCTTTGATTCTAGTTCTGACCTTGGGTCCGATTATTAGCCGTCCGATCGAACAACTCATTTCCATCGTTGAAAATCGCTACCAACAGTGGTTTTCTCAACAAGATACAGCGAATCCTTTGGTGCTGTTGCCGTTGGCGTTTTTAGGTGGAGTCCTTGCCAGTGTTTCTCCCTGTATTTTGGCACTGTTACCCGTCAATCTCAGCTACATCGGCACCCTGAAAATTAACTCTCGCTGGGATGCCTTTACCAAAGCAGGCATGTTTGTTTTAGGAGCCGTCACGATTTTAAGTCTGCTTGGCTTGGCTTCTTCCTTTGCCGGAGCCGTGATGGTGGAATATCGGGGCTATATCAATGTCGTGGTGGGATTGATTATGACCCTAATGGGGCTGTGGTTAATCGGGGTCATCAAGCTGCCTCTCCC
>Ga0209724_1002192_pt1 | contig 16902 bp, 13 predicted proteins | sample grotaG_FD_184143 | JGI IMG/M metagenome (GOLD analysis project Ga0209724, IMG submission 184143) | Glacier valley bacterial and archeal communities from Borup Fiord, Nunavut, Canada, to study Microbial Dark Matter (Phase II) -... | ecosystem: Environmental > Aquatic > Freshwater > Ice > Glacier ...
GGTAATCGCCTGACCCTGTTCGCCCGCACTGACCAACGCCCTTCCAGCCCAACGGTACTTTCCTATAATAGTATGATTTTGCAAAGCGCGGCCCAGGCGGACGAGTGGAGCAGTGCTATGTTTGGCCTGAACGAGCGCGAAGGCTATCTCTACGCTCAGGGGATTGCCGACAATCGGGCCAATTTGGTGGCACGGTTGGCGGCTCTGGAAGCGTGGCGCGAGGTTTATGGCAGCGTCCCGGTCAATGTAAAGTTTTTGGTGGAGGGTTTATCGGAGCCAGGGGGCAGCCATCTCGCTAAAGTTTTGGAAAACAAGGCCACCAACCTGACCGCCGATGTCTGTCTATGGGACTCGGGCGAAAATACCCCCGATAGTGTGCCAGTCTTGAGCCTGGGACAAAAGGGCTTACTGACGGTTGAGTTGGTCAGCAAAACCCTGGCAAGCGATGGCGATAGTTCGCTGGCAGGGATTTTCCCCAGCGGCGGTTGGCGATTGGTGTGGGCCCTGTCGGCTATCAAAAATGATAACGAGGACATTCAAATTGAGGGCTTTGACACCGATATTCATGTGCCAACCCATGAGGACAGCGGTTTTCTGGTTGAAACTCTGGCCCAATATCGGGCGCGGCTGGATGAGCGGCTGAAACATTTTGGTCAAACCGAATATCTGATGGGTTTGCGCGGTTTACCTTTGCTCATTACCGAATTTTTCACCCCTACCGCCAATATTGTGGGTATCAACGGGGGCTATACGGGTGATAAATTTCGCCCCTTGCTAATGTCTGGTGGGCGGGCGCGGGTGGATTTCAGATTAGTACCAGACCAAGATCCCGACACGATTTTTAACCTCTTGAACAAACATTTCAAGAACCGGGGTTTGACCGACGTTACCGTTACAAAGGTAGGAATGGCCGAAAAGCCCGCCCGGACTTCCCCCGGTCATCCTTTTGTGCGGTTGGCGGTGCATAGCGTGGAACAGGCTACCGAACATCTTCCCCTGGTGATACCGCTTGCCCCCACCATTGGCCCGATGTACGAGGTCAAACAGGCTCTCCAGGATTTGCCGATAGTTTGTGCGGGGTCGGCGCACGGCGGTTCTAAAAATGATACCCCTGATGAGAATATCCGCGAAATTGATTTTCTGAACCATATCAAGTTTATGGTGCGGCTGCTTGGCAATATGGAAAAGTACGAAGGCCCCCTCCCGCCCCCGCCCGTGGTTGTCGCTACTCCAGATATCCTACCCGCCGAAATATTTAACCTTGAGGGGCTACCTTGATATTAAGTTATATCCGGCGGCATCCTTACCTCACCCTTTTCCTGGCTGCCTTGCTTTATCGGATTTTCACCGCCCTCTTTTATCGGCAGCCCGGTTACACCGACGCTTATTACTATGTGAATGTTGCCAACCAACTCTGGCAGGGCAACGGTTTCCGTGACGATTATATCTGGAATTACATGGGTGGCATTCCCAATAGTGTGAGCGGTAATCCCAGCAACACCTACTGGATGCCCCTAACCTCGATTATTATTGCCGGGGGCTATCTCCTGACGCTTGGGCAAAGTTTTTTCGCCGCCCAACTCTCGATGATTTTGATTTCCTCCACCTTTGCGCCACTGGCCTATTATATGGGTCGGGATATTTTTGGCACAGAACGGGGTGAGCGATACGGCTGGCTGATGGGCCTCTTTATGATTTTCTGTGGTTTTTATGCTCCAATGTTTGCCCTGCCGGATAATTTTGCCCCTTTCGCCTTTTTTTCTTTGTGTTTTCTGATTCTGACCTATAAAGTCGGGCGGTTCACGAACCGCCCCTACGCATCCACCCCCAAACCCCAACCCCCGACCCCTGTCCCCCATCCCCTAAATTTCATCCTTCATCCTTCATCCTTCATCCTTTCCCTATTGGCTGGTTTGTGTGCTGGGCTGGCCTATCTGTCGCGGGTGGATGGTTCTATCTTGCTGGTTGTGCCGATAGTCTGCCTGATTTTGCAGCGTTATATCTTCCGTCAGCCCACCAATTTAACCTGGAAAGGGATAGGGTTGATTTGGTTGGTGGCTGCTCTGGTCGCTAGTCCCTGGGTTTTGCGTAATCTGGCAGTAACCGGGCTACCTTTTCCGGGGGGTGGTATCAAAGTGCTGTTCTGGCGGGATTACGACGATTTTTACACCTTCGTCCGTCCGCTTGACCTTAGCTATTACCTGAACCAGACCTACCCCTCGCTCACCTGGGGAATTGGCTCCTTGATTGGCAGCAAAATTGATGCCTTGAGCCAAAATTATCTGGTGGTGGGACGGGCCGCGCTGGTTTTTTTAACCCCGTTGGTCTTTCTTGGTTTCTTCAGCCGTTTTGTTCCCGGCAAACCCCTACCCCAGCTTTCTTTTCGTCACCCCGACACCTTCTGGCGGCGGCCTGAGTTTTTGCCCTTTTCGGTTTATACCGTGATTTTGTATCTCGCAATGTCGCTACTATTTACTTTTCCCAGCACACGGGGTAGCCTTTTTCACTCGGCTGGGGGGTTGCTACCGTTTGTTTATGCCGCCCTGATTGCCGGGTTGGATACGGCGGTGGGGCTGTTGGGAAAAATAACCCGCCCTGGTGCTAATCGTAGTCGCCAGAGGGTTTATAGCGGGATGCTAGTGTTGGTGATGGTTTTTGCTTCGGTGGGCTGGACTTTTTCTAACTCAAGCACCTGGGATGATGAGTACAACGAGATTAAGCAGGTTGACCAGTGGATTGTGCAAAACGGCAAACCGGGGGCGGTGGTGATGTCGCCCGACCCGATGTTGTATTATCATGCTACCGGGAAATCCACCGTCGTTATTACCAGCGACCCGCTAGAAGTTAATTTGCAGGTGGCCCAGCGTTATAAAGCCAGCTACCTGATTTTCCAACCGCAACACTACACCGCCAGCCTGACCCCGCTTTTCGAGAAAAAAAGCTATCCCGGCTTCAAGCTGGTCAAAACAATTGGCGGCGCGGAAATTTATGAACTATCGTATTAGGAGCAAGAAGCAAGAATAAAGTAGTAAGAATAAAGAATTCTTGTTCCCTCTTACTGGCTAGTGCAAAACTACAGGCGGGATTGGGCAAAGGGCGGTTTTAACTCCCTCTCCCATTCGGTGGGAGAGGGTAGGGTGAGGGTTTGTTCCCTCTTTCTCAACCTTTATGCTATCTGGAAGAAGGTTAGGTTTGATAGTTTCATTTTTATGATTCTTAGTTTGAGAACATTATGCAAAAACAAAAGCAACTGTTACCAGCAGAAACTCAAAGGTTAATAGCCGAATTTCTGGAAATAATGAGAAATGACCCTGACACTGAGTTTTTCATCAAACGAGAAACCCTCTTTCAGAGTTTCGGCGAGTCGCGCCTTAATTTACCTGAACATCCTTGGCAGGGTAAGGATTATGACCCACAAAAAATTGATCAGTATAAATTAAATAACTGGAAAAACGCTACTCAGGCCGATTATGTTTTGGGTTGGGTAGCGTTATTGACTGCTCAGAAAGTTGCGCCTCTCTGGGAACGGGTGGCGGAACAATCTCCCTTTGAAGGAGAAATTTATGAAGTACCACAAATGCTGGAAATATCCGAAAAATTATTAAAGGGTAAATATGACCTCCTCAAAGCCTACAACGAATTAGTTTCAGATTTTTGGTATTTCCATCGCCCAAATTTAACCCACGATACCTACCATACGTTTTGCGCGGCTATCGCTACGTTGAGTTTTATTATTTATGGTAACCGAAGCGGAGTGGATTTTTTTGAAGAGGCGATAGATGCTTATAGTTCCACCGACCCAAACGAACCGGGACTGCATGACGAACCTGACTCGCCTTACCCGATTGAGTTTGACGACAGAAAACGGCTGGAGTTTTGGGAATGGTGGTTAACTGAGGCTATTCCCCAAGCCTGGGATTTAGGCCAATCCTCTTATCAAAAGAAAATTCTTACCGACAACCAATAATTTTTGCTGAAGGCTGATAGCTTTTACCGACGACTGACAACCGACAACCATTAACAAAGGAGCATTTTGTGGCGCAGGAATATAACGGCTATGGCGTAATCTGGGACGTGGACGGCACGCTGGTGGATACCGCCCAACTCCATTTCGATGCCTGGGTTAAATTTGGCGAATATATTGGGCGCGAATTTACTCAGGCCGATTTTGCCGCTACCTTTGGCAAGCGCAACCCCGAAATTATCAACGAACTATACGGCCCCCTTAGCCCGGAGCGCGTTGCCGAGTTAGGCGATTTGAAAGAAACCTATTATCGCGAAGAAGCTCGACACGGGGTTGACCTTCTGCCGGGAGTGCGGCGTTTGTTAGAGGAACTGCATGCGGCGGGCTATAAACAGGCGATTGGTAGTAGCGGGCCGCACGTTAACCTAGATTTGATTGTCGAGCTTACGGCCAGCCGAGGCTATTTTGAAGCTATTGTAGGGTCGGAAGATACCACTCGCGGCAAGCCCGACCCCCAGGTATTTTTGGTAGCGGCGGAGCGGTTAGGAATTGCGCCCGATAAGTGTCTGGTGATGGAAGATGCAATTGCCGGGGTAGAGGCCGCAAAGGCGGGCGGAATGGCCTGTATCGGCGTAACTTTTGTGGGCCACCACAGCCCGGAGAAGTTGCAGGCGGCAGGGGCAGATTTGATTGTCCCTTCACTGGAACAGGTCAGTCTGAATGATATTGAAAAGCTTCTACGGGGCTAATTGCTACGCTATGCTATAATCCTGATTAAACAGGAGGCCGTAACACTATGGAAGATTTAAACACCCGCATCCTGAAATTCAACCAGGGCCGCGACCCGCATCTGCTTGAAGTGAAATTCAAGGCCATGCAAGCTAACCTCATAGCTTTTTTTCGGGCGACTTGCCATCTCTTTTATGAGGATTGGCCCGCTAATTCACCGCTTAACTCTGCTCCCGCTCTCTGGATTTGTGGCGATTTGCACTTGAGCAATTTCGGTAGCTACAAGGGCGATAATCGGCAGGTCTACTTTGATATTAACGATTTTGACGAGGCGATGCTGGCCCCATGTACCTGGGATTTAGCCCGTTTTTTGACCAGCCTCTTTCTAGGATTAACTCTGCAAGAGGTCAATCAGTCCGAAATTCTGCGGTTGGGCCAGCTCTTTTTGCATAAATATTGTGAGACGGTGGCTGAGGGGCACGCCTATTGGGTGGAAGACGCATCCGCCGAGGGGGTGGTCAAGGATTTGCTGGAAAGCCTGGAAAAACGTAACCGCAAGGATTTTCTGGACGAACGCAGCTACGACCTGAACGGTAAACGCAAACTTAAACTTACTCCCGGCAAAGTTTTGCCGATTACCTCCGCCGAGAAAGAAAAAATAACCGCCTTGTATCAGAGCTGGGCCACAAAGCAAGCTGACCAGAAATTTTACAAACTGTTGGACATCGCTCAACGTATCGCCGGACAGGGCAGCCTGGGGGTAGACCGTTATGTGTTATTAGTGGAAGGGAAAGGCTCGCCCGACCATAACTATCTGCTGGACTTAAAAGCCCGTCAAACCTCGGCCTTGCACCCCTACGTTAAACAGCCCCAACCGAACTGGCCTGACGAAGCCACCCGCGTGGTCACTATCCAACAGATGGTACAGGCCGTTTCACCCGCGTTGTTGGCGGTAGTTAAAGCGGCGGATAAATCTTTTATCTTGCAGGAGTTACAGCCGAGTCAGGATAAAGTGACTCTGGAGGATTGTCAGGGGAAAATGAGCCGGATAGAAAAACTGGTTAATACTCTGGCCCAGATTACCGCCTGGAGTCAATTACGTGGTTGTGACAAAGAAGGGTCGGCAACCGTTAAAGGGCTAAAAACTTTCACCCGAAATCTGGATTGGCAGCCCCTTATACTGCAATACGCCCTGCAATATTCCAAACAGGTGCGAAAGGATTACGAGGCTTTTAAGGCCAATCCCCCGAAGATCTAGTCCCCTACAAATGACATTAGCTATTTGTAGGGTAAAACCCCACAAAAAACCCTCAAAAGCCCTACATAAATACTTAGACAAAACTTGTACAATACCTATGCAATAGAAGTACAAGAGAGTAGTCCTGGTGGTAGCAAGTTACCATTATAAGCTAAAAGTTCAAGCCAAACCTATCCAGAAATTTCTTTTACCAAACTTTTGGGCTAATTTAACTCAAAAAGTTCTATTGCGGCTACTATCGAAAAGTAAAAGCAAACTATTCAGTCTGTAGCTTAAATAAGAATCGAGCAACTTTATAGAAAGAGGTATGTATGTTACCCAAAGAGGTCCTAAGTTTTGACCAGTACCAGATTGTTTACAACGTCATTTCTTTCACCTTTGCCGCAATGCTCGCTTCCTTTGTCTTTTTCGTCCTGGCCCGCGCTCAGGTCGCCGAGAAATACCGGGGAGCATTGGTTATGTCTTCACTGGTAGTAGTGGTGGCAGGTTATCACTACTTCCGCATTTTCGAGAGTTGGACGAGTGCCTACACTCTCCAGAATGGTTCTTATGTGCCAAGTGGCACCCCTTTCAATGATGCCTATCGCTACGTAGATTGGTTACTTACGGTTCCACTGTTAATGGCAGAACTGGTAGCAGTTTTGCGGCTCCAAAGCGGTAAAAGTAAGTACCTGATGGCTCAGTTAATGGCGGCGGCGGCTTTAATGATTGCTTTAGGATATCCAGGTGAAATAGCTGGAGATAATGGCACAAGGTTAATCTGGGGTACTCTTAGTACCATTCCTTTTGCCTATATTCTTTATGTGCTGTGGATACAATTGTCCAACTCAATGGAACGTCAACCAGGCTCAGTTAGAGTATTGGTGCGAAACATTCGTTTACTTCTTCTGGCAACCTGGGGGTTTTATCCAATAGCCTACCTCATTCCAGTTTTTGGTTTGAGTGGCAGCACTTCGACAGTAGCTTTGCAGATCGGCTATAGCATTGCCGACGTAGCTGCCAAATGTGGTTATGGCTTGATGATTTATGCTATTGCACGTCGCAAAACTGAAGCGGATCAGCAAGAAATTAGTGTTGAGGCAGGTGGCATCAATCCTAACAAGCTTACTGCTCCAGTTCAGTAGGGTTTTGAGTTAAATATTAATTAACCCGAAAGACGGTTTGTATAAGTCAAAACAAAGATGGCTCTAAAGCAATTTACCCAAGTGGATAAGATGCCCTGGGGCCATTAACCTTTAAATAAATGTATGGAGCAAAATGTTTATAATTACTTCGTTCAGTTTCTCCGCAATGTCATAATGACGGGTAACTTGTCGAACATAAGCATACTGACAGGTAGGGTTATTATCGGTAGGCACAGCAAATACGCCAGAATTGTCCATACCATCCCGGCCCACGAACCTACAAAAAAGTAGTAAATCGCCCTAATCCAGAACGAATACTGCATCGGGCCGTAAGCTACTGCCCCATATGGCCCATAGGTTATTACTCGTGCACTGGCGGGGCGCAAAGTCATAATATAGGGCGTGCGGTTGAGCATATATAAACCTAGCGGCAACCCAATAATGGTTGAACATAAGCCGTAACCTGCCAATAGCCACAAAAAGCCCAACCACCAGCCAATAAACACAAACCAAGCAAAGCGCAACAGCAAATTAGTGCCAGCATAACCGTAAGCTGGAGCCTGATAATTTGTCTGAGGCTGGGGGGCATAATAAGTCGGCCGGGTATAGGAACTGGCGGGCGGCGGAGTATAGCGTGGAGCTTGCCGATATTCCGCACTCTCGGCGTATTTTGGGTTGGGGGGTGGAAAGCTATATTCCGGCTTAGACCGACCCTCTAACGAATTTCCTGAACCGTTCCAATCTGGTGCGCCCGACATGTGATGCCTCCTGACGTTGCTCAATGACCACAATATTTCTAGCTGTAAGGTCAGACACACGGCAGGAGCAGAATGTTTCAGTTTATTTCTTAAAACTCAGACAGATACGCACACCCCAGAGCAAAATGACCGTACCCACTAACAGGGCAATACTGAACGGTTCGTTCAAAAAGAGGATCGCCATCACTCCCGTAAAAACAGGTGAAAATAGTTGAATCGTCGCGGCTTGGTTCAAACTCAAATCTTTCAGTATGGCGTAATAAAGGGCGAAACCTAGAGCCGATGGCACAATTCCGATATAAAGGATATAAAGCCAGGCTTCGAGGGGCATTGCCACCAGACTGCCGGGGTCAGTCAGTAATACCAAAAACCAGACCGGGATAACGCCGATTAGCTGATTAATCCCGGTTGATAATAAACTCGCCCCGTTTTTGGTGCTCCCGTAACGTTTCCCCCACAGGCCATACACCCCCCAGCCAAGCGCAGCCAGTGACACTAACAACAGCCCTAGCGGTAAATTACTTCCGGTCAGGCTGGCAACCAGATGATTCCAATCGCCACCGCTAATCGTAACAGTCATTCCCACCAGAGCCAGCACCACCCCGGCTATCTGTCGCCCGCCGAAGCTAGTGCCCAGCCAGAAATGCCCCACCCCAATCATTACCACCGTGTTCAGGGCAAAAAAGACTATGCCGCCCAACGTTGCCGTTATATAAAGCAAAGCCAGATTAAAGCCAACAATAAAGGTGGTTATTAAACCGCCGCCCAGAAGGTAAGTTCGCCAGTTGCCAACTAGCGGTAACTTTTTCTCGTGGCCTCTTTTGTAATTTAGATAAAAAAGAGTCAGCGCAAACACCCCTGCCAGGGTAAATCGCCAGGATACTAACGTCAGAGGCACGGCCAAGTGTTGCTGGATAAGGTGTTTTGTTACCACCGTTGCGCTGGCCCAGCTTGCTACTACCAGCACCAATAAAAATACTGGTTGCCAGCGAGCTAAGCTGCTGTTAGTTGCCTGGGACTTTATTGTTGGACTTGTTTCTATACCCAAAATTTTTTCCAGCTTTTGTTTCTATATGCCATATAAGGAGGCAGGGCGTGATGCTTTTGCGCCGGGGCCGTTTTGCTCAATCAGGGCCAGAGCCGCCAGTCGCCCACTTTGCACCGCTCCTTCCATGCTATCATAGAACTTTTGCTGAGTATAGCCACCCGCCATAAACCAGTTTTTGACCGGAGTTTTCTGGGTAGGGCGGAACTTGTCAATATCCGGCAGGGGGGCATAGACCGAGCGTGGCACGCGCACCACCGAACTTTTAATCACCTGGGCATCTTTAGAACTATCGGGGAAACAGCCCTTGAGGCTATCCCAAACAATCTGCACAATCTCGGCATCTGGTTTCTTGATTAAATCTTTAGCGGGCGCGACGCAAACATGGAAACGGCTTTTGCCCTCAACAGCGTATTCCGGGTTAGAATTACCCATGTCAGTGTAAACCGGGATTGGGCCGTCCGGGCAGAAAAGCAGATTATCAATATAGCTAACCTGACGGTCTAGCCACAGTTGCACCGAAACCACTGGCACTCCCTCGAACTTCTTGAGGTTGGCGAAAAATTGCTCCTGGTCGTAAAGTTCCTGGGGAATGATTCTTTGCAGATTGTGGATGGGGGTAGCGGTGATAAAGTGGTCGGCGGTCAGACGTTCTCCATCTTCCAACACTACCGCCGCGATTTTACGTTTATCGGCCTCGTCCAGCACAATTTCCTTGACGCGGGCATTGTTCCGAATAACCCCACCTTTACGGGTAATCCAGTCCGCCAATGGGCCAGTTAGCTTCTCGGCGGGTGAGCCGTTTATCAAGCCCATTTTGCTGGCACTGTTCTGGCGCAAAAATATCCCCGTTACATTCAGCACCACCTTAGCCGAAAGCTGGTCGGGTGGCAGGAATTTCAGAGCCAGGGCCATCGGCAGGAACATCTTTTTGAGCATTCGTTTGCTAATGCCCCAGCGCAAGTGCCACTGCTCGTAGGTTTCGTTATCAATTTTCTTATAATATTTGTCAGTGCCAAAGAGCATCGGCAAAAGGGCTTTCACCAGTGTCAGGCGTTCGCCCCAGGTGAAGTATTTGTTTTTGAAAGCGGCGGGTAAAAGGTGAAAGGGGCTGGGCAGGTTGGCGGTAGTAAAAGTAAACGAGTCCCCATCGCCCAGAGTATATTTCAGTTCATGCTTCTTCCACAAAACCTGATCGTATGTGCCAAGTTCTTTCATCAATTCGTAGATATATTCGTAAGCCCCGAAGAAGGCGTGTAGCCCAGTCTCAATCCAGTCGCCATCGCTATCCTTCCAGGCTGAGATTTTGCCGCCCAGAATAGGCCGTTTTTCCAGCAAGGTCACTTTGTAGCCAGCATCAACCAGATGTTTTGCGGCAGTTAGTCCGGCTAACCCACCCCCGATAACAATGGCGGATTGGCGACCATCCGCTTCTGATTGGGAATCTCCCCCCGTGACTCTCGATAGAGTTTCCATACTATGTCCTCAAATTCTAGTTTGGTTATTCGTTTGTAGTTAGCAGTTTTTCCACGCTTGAATTATAGCCCAACCAAAATTACCTAACATAGTGTTTAGGTTACGATTTGGGGGAAATTGACCTAACCCCCTAGTTCCTAGATACGATGCATATCCACAGAACCTATTATGCAGCAAAGGAGATTTAACTCCCTCTCCCATTCGGTGGGAAAAGTCAGCTTACGGGCGGGGTGAGGGTTCGAGCTAACTAACCCTTTAGTTCAGAGTTAGGCTAAGATTCTCCCCTCATCCTAACCTTCTCCCAGAGGGAGAAGGGCTAAGACTTCTTTATTCTGACTCCTGACTCCTGAATTCTGACTCCTACCAACCCCCAACCCCCATTAAGAGATTTGCCAGAAGCGGATAATACCATCATCTCCAGCGGCGTAGAGTAGACCGGGCGCGGGCCAGGCTAAAGTGTTGAGGGCTTTGGAACTAGCAGGGATTTCAAAGAGAGGTTGCCCGGTAGCAGCGTTGTAAAGGCTGACCTTGCCCATTGCCGGGGTATTAGCCACTGCTAACCACTTTGAGTCAGGCGAGTAGGCTACCCGTTTGCCAAGTTTCAGGTGGTCGCGGGGGATGGCGGCACTATCGCTGTATTCGGCCTTATTCAGCAATTTGTTGAGATTATAAATGGTGCTGGCTGCACCAGGGGCGCTATAGATAGCAACTTTGAAGTCTTCGGCACTAACCGCCACACTTTTGCCATCAGGCGAAAAAGCCACCCCCTGCGGTCTGTCACCCGAAATAGCTGCCGCCCCCATTGCGCGAGCACTCTGGGCCAGACCTAAAATATGTAGGCTGAGATATTCATCCACAATCAGTTTGCTATCGGGCGACCAGCTAAAAAAGCCCGCATAGAGCGTATTAAAAGTGGTCAACTGGCGGTAAGTTTCACTATCCCAGATAACCAACACTCCCTCGCTACCTAACCCGGCGATAAACCTGCCATCGGGTGAAAAACTGGCCTCAACCTGTTCGCCAAAAGCAGTTGCCAGGGCATAAGGTAGCAAACGGGCCGGGCCGGGCCGTAGGCGATTATCCAGGCTATCCCACCGCCACATATTAACCAACCCATGAAAACTACCCGCCGCCAGTTTGCGCCCGTCCGCCGACCAGGCCAGCGAGGCCGCTCCCCGCTCCTCATCGTCGGCAGTGGAAATATAATAAAGTTGGAATTTGCCCGTCGCGACTTCGTAGAGCCAAATTTGATAGCGATTAGCCAGGGCCAGCCAGTTTTTATCGGGCGAAAGAGCGGCGGCGGTAATTCCATCCTGAATACCGCCGAGTTGCCCGATGAGTTTCACTCTGGCGGGGGCGGCGGTTGGAACGGGGATAGTGGTCAGATTTGGCAATTTGTTACTGGCTGCCGGGGTCGGGCCGGGTGTTGGGGTGGGTTTTTCGACATCCTCAACCGGGAGCGCCGGGTCTGCAATCGAGCCAGCCTGGGCTGCTTCGGTAGCGGCAAGGTGGGCAATAATGGTAGCCTGAGCCGAGGCTTCCAGGGTGGCGGGTGGCACGCTGGTTTTGGGTGGCGGAGTGGGTTTAGTCTCGCTACAGGCTATTAATACCAGCGTTAACAGGCTTGCTAGACATATCCCTAAAACTATTACAAGGCTACCTTTATTCATTAGCTTGCTTCCAGTTGACTATAAATAACAACTTAACATAATTATAGCATAAGACTCAAACCTTGCAATTTTGGCTCGGTTAGAACGTTTTTGGCCTGAACTAGCACCTGGAAGTTGCCCATCGCGGCGGGGTTAATCAGCCGTAACAGAGCCTCACGTTGTTGCAGCAAATCTGCCGGGGAATAATTTTGAGCATAATCTGGTGAAGTTAAACGGGTGAACATTTCGGCAATGCCCAGCCCACCCAGGAACTCGGCCTGTTTAGGTAAACCTAGTGATTTCAAGCCTTTTCCCTCGCCAACAAGGGCCAGAGTAGAAAAATCTACATGCGTAGTAATATCCTGCTGTCCCAGGTTTAGATAGGGGTTAGTATGAACCTGATGCTGATAATAAGATTGGAGCGTGCCGGAACTGCGTTTGGGATGATAACGACTGGCAGCTTCGTAGCCATAATCTATTGTTACGACATATCCCCTGTTTAGAGTTATTGCTATTTGCTCTAGCCATTCCAGAGAACGCAAATTCACTTCGGTACGATAGCCATCTTCGTAACTGCCTATATCAATCCCTAACCTCTGGAAATATTCATCAAGGGCTGGCGTAGAAAGTGGCCCAACCTCCTCGATAAAGTTTTCCTGCTCGTCCAACCCTACATATATTTCTTGCAATTGCCCGTTCTGGATAGTTACAAGGTGAACCGGGAAAGCATCTACCAATTCGTTGGAGAAAAAGCAGCCGTTAATACTTTCTGCTTCAAAATCTCCCCAACTGTTCCAGCTCACTTTATCAAGCAAAGCCGCCCCCTTAGGGATTTTTAACAGGCGGTGAGCCTGAGCCTCTCGCAGTTTTTCACTTATCTCCACGATACGATATTCCAGAGTAGGCCAAATTTCGGGCTTGTTTTGGTAAAGCTGGCTTAAAATATCCCCCGCCAGCAAACCCTGCCCCGCCCCCATTTCGACCAGCGTGAAGGGTTCGGGGTGGCCCAACCTTTCCCACATTTCGGCAAACTGACGGGCTAATAGTTCGCCAAACAGGGGAGTCAGGTGCGGGGCGGTGTAAAAATCGCCCCTCGCTCCAATTAGCCCCCGGCGGTTGGTGTAATAGCCCTCGTCCGGGTAATAAAGGGCCATCTCCATAAAATCGGCAAAAGTAATGTGCCCTTCGCTTTTTATTCTGGCAGCGATGGCGGTTTTCAATGTCGGATTGTCATTGCTTGTGCTAAATGTTATCATATTTTGGAAAGGTACTGACTATGGGTTTTCGTACAAAGCTTATTCTCTCATACGCCGCAATAATTTTCCTGACCTTGCTTTTGGCGTTAGCACTGGTTTCATTTGTGGTGCAACAGACCCAACAGGGTGAGCGCGAGAAAACTGAGCAACGCCTGAAACGTAACGCCGAACTGGTAGTGGATACTTTAACCCAAAACGGCTCTATCCGTCCAACTGCTATCCCCACTTATGCCAGAGCCTTTGAGTCACGGATTTTGTTGATTGCCGAAAGTGGCGATGTGTTGCTGGATAGTGAGCCTGTTGCTGACAAAAATCTGACCGGGAAACACATTTCAGGTTACAAATTAGCCCCTCGCCAACCCTCTGCCACCTCCATTGCCTATCGCGGGAATTTTACTCTGGATGGGGTTAATAATATCTATTTTGCGGTTCCAACGTTTTATCGAACAGATACCCGCACCGAAACTGACCTGGTGCTGTCAGTGCCGGAAGCCCAGTTAGCCTTTAATTGGGGTAGTTTTTTGCAGGGCCTAGCGGTGGCCGCCTCGATTGCTCTGTTAATTTCTATTGGGGCGGCTTATTTTCTGGCCCGTAGCATTGCCCGTCCTTTAATCCGTATGACGCGGGCCAGCGAAGCAATTGCCCAGGGCGATTATAATCACCGTATCGAAGGCGCGGGTAAGGGTGAGGATGAGGTTAGCCGCCTGGGTCTTAGCTTTAACCGCATGGCTGAGGAGGTTGCCCGTTCCCAACAGACTATGCGCGATTTTGTGGCTAACGTCAGCCACGAACTAAAAACTCCCCTTACCAGTATTCAAGGCTTTTCCCAGGCAGTTCTGGATGGCACTGCCGATAGTCGTCCGATGGTGGAACATTCGGTGACGGTAATTTACGATGAGGCCGCCCGCATGCGCCGCCTGGTAGATGAACTGCTGGATTTGAGCCGGATAGAGTCGGGCCAGATTGAGTTTAATCGGCGGGAACTGGATTTGCGCCAGCTTTTGGAGCGATTGGTGATAAAACTTGGGCCCCAGGCTGTCCAAAAAGGCATTAGTTTTAACCTGAATTTAGATGCTTACCAATCCCAATTACCAGGGCCCCGCGCCAAAGCTTCCAATGACCAACTTACTTTGCGGGCTATTAGCGACAATAATCTGGTTGGGCCGTTGGTGTGGGGAGATGCTGACCGTTTGGAACAGGTTTTCACCAATATTATAGATAATGCGATTAAGTATAGTCCGGAACGAGGCGAGGTAGTGCTTGAGCTCAAGCTGCTGCAAGTCGGTGAGCATACGGGCTTTAACCGCGCTTTAGTTACCATCAGTAACAGCGGGCCGTTGATTCCTGTCGAACAATTACCCCGTATTTTTGAGCGTTTTTATAAGTTGGATAAATCGCGGGCCAAGAAGAAGGGGGACAGTACCGGGCTGGGATTAGCCATCGTTAAAGAGTTACTGGAAGCCCATAACGGCACAATCCAGGTACAAAGCCAGCCACTTAGCCCCGCTAATTATCCCTTCCCGGTACCTGTTACCGAGGGCTTGACCACTTTTACTATTTCTTTGCCGTTGGTGGGGTTGCCCAAGCCTGTTCCAGCTCTGCCAGAATCTATTCCGGCTTTGCCTCAGTAGAGGGTATTGGTTCGTAATAGAGTCCAGAGGGGCCGAGGCGGGTTAGTCGTTCGCCACAATGGTAGCAGAAAGTTTGGATGGTTTTAGAAAGCAAAATCGCGTCTGTACCACAATTTTGGCAGTTAATCAGGGTTTGCTCGCCAATTGTTTCGGTAGCTGGAATAGTTCTGGGGGTTGGGGGAGTTATTTCAGGTTGAGAAAAGTCGGATTGGGTCATCATAGCTTTAACCTTTGTCCAGGGCAACTTGCTCACCCATTTATTTTGTTTACCACTTTCAATTATCGTTCTTATAAAAAATTATAGACCTATCCTATCAATTGTCAAGGAAGGTTGGCTTTATCCAGAACCATGTAATATAATATCGCCAGGATAGATTATCGCAGGACAAAGCCTGCTCCTACAGTGAATTATCGTAGGAGGTTGCTCCGTCAGCCGATATTAGAAAGATTTAGTATGGCTAAAGTAGAAAAACGAACTATCGAGCTTGTGAAGGTTTCGCCAAGCGGTGAGGTTTACCACCGGGCTACCCCCAGACCGCTTGATAAACCCCTGGAACGTCGCCCCGATTGGTTGAAAATCAAACTCCCGACCAGTGCCAATTATTTTGAGTTGCGCCGGATTATGCGGGAACAGGGTTTGCATACAGTCTGCGAGGAGGCCCATTGCCCCAATATCTCGGAGTGCTGGACTAATCGCACCGCTACTTTTCTGATGTTAGGTGGGATTTGTACTCGCGCATGTGCTTTCTGTGATGTTACCAGTGGCAAGCCCGACCCTTTGGACTACGAAGAACCGCGCAAGGTGTTGGAGGCGGTTAAGTTGATGGGCTTGCAGCACGCCGTTATTACCAGCGTTAACCGCGACGATTTGCCCGATGGTGGGGCCGCGATTTTTGCCGAAGTTACCCGCCTGATTCATCGGGAAGTGGCGGGTTGTGCGGTGGAGTTGCTTACACCGGATTTTATGGGCAATTGGGACGCGCTCCAAACTGTGCTGGATGCTCAACCCGAAATTATGAGCCACAACACTGAAACTGTGCCGAGGTTATATAGCAAGGTGCGTCACAAGGCCCGCTATTCCCGCACTCTGGAATTTTTGCGTCGCACCAAAGAGCTAGGCCGCCATTATAATGTGGTGTCGAAAACTGGGTTGATGGTGGGGTTGGGCGAGACTAAAGAGGAATTGGTTGAGGTTATGCACGACCTCCGGACGGTGGAGTGTGATGTATTGACCATCGGGCAATATTTGCGCCCATCGCCCAAGCACCTGCCTATCGAACGTTACTATACCCCCGCCGAGTTTGCTGAGCTCAAGGAAATCGGTTTGGGGCTGGGTTTCAAGCATGTCGAAAGTGGCCCGTTGGTACGTAGTAGTTACCACGCCCACGAGCAAGTGCCAGGAAAGAAGGAGTCAGAATTCAGGAGTCAGGAGTCAGAATAAAGCAGGGAATTTTTGTAGGGGTAGACCTCTGTGTCTACCCTGACTTGTATCATTTCCAATTGTAGGGACACGATGCATCGTGTCCAGGGCTTCTTAACATCCTGTCCATCCTTGTAAATTTTCTTACGAAGGTCGTTCCCTGAGAAAACCGTGATTATAATCAATCCAGTTAAAGAGAGCAGCAAGCCATCTAGCCAGAAATTTCGCTGGTGGCTACTGCTCTATTTTGTGGTGCAAAACGGCGTTATTATTGGCGGGCTGGATTGGCTGATTGCCCAGCTTTTGGGTGGGCGGTGGCCTTTGTTCAGCACTTATTTTTTTGTGGGGTTGATTATCATTCTGACCGTGATTGGTTATATAACCGCTACTTTCCCTAAAACCCAACGTCGCCAGCCTAATCCTGATTTTGAAATCCGCCTTGCCCCAAAGTCCCTGACGTTAGCTCATCCTGACCACCCGCTCCAGACCGTCCGTTGGGATGATATTGCCCGGATAGATTGGCAGGAGAGCCATTTGCCCCCGGCGGTTTTGTTGCTATTTCATCCTGGCTCGGCAACCTATAAATTTTTCG
>Ga0209724_1002193_pt1 | contig 16900 bp, 16 predicted proteins | sample grotaG_FD_184143 | JGI IMG/M metagenome (GOLD analysis project Ga0209724, IMG submission 184143) | Glacier valley bacterial and archeal communities from Borup Fiord, Nunavut, Canada, to study Microbial Dark Matter (Phase II) -... | ecosystem: Environmental > Aquatic > Freshwater > Ice > Glacier ...
CTTTGATTGATGAATCACTTAGCGACCATTTATTAGTCGTAAAACTGAATTTGCTAATTTCGCTATTACTGAAATTATAGGACCAAAGTTCATTCGTAAATTTGTTGTAGATTATTTGCTTCCCAAGCGCATTATAGGGCAGTCCGCCTGTGAATAGAAGCGTGTCAATAGAGGCTGTTTTAGTTGAAAGGATATAAACAGCGCGGTTATTAATAAAGAATATCCTCCCATTATCCTCATCTTTTGTGACCCCCTGAATACTATCGATTTTAAAATCTTTTAATTTTTGCCATTTTACATGCTTATCAATGTTCCCGATCGGATTTTCGACGATTGCTTCTGTCGCGTTAATCTCATCGTAAACTTTAGATTGACCATGTTTCGATAGTTTCCAGTCGCTGATTAGCTTGTTTTTCGCATCAAATATCCGAATGTTTTTTAACGACATGGGACAAACGTCAGTATTTAAAAAAGAAGCTTTATGGGATGCGCCAAAAACAATGTCAAAATTCTTCAATCCGGAAATATCAGGGACAATTACTTCTTGTTTATTCCCGTTGAACGAAACTACCAATTTTGAATTCCGGACATCGATGTCTACTTTTATTTTTATCCATTGGTCAAAACTGCCATTTGGAACATCGGCCCATTTGTAGGAGACAAGAACTTTGTCTTTCAGAACTAACCAAAAATTGGATGAAGTGGAAGCCAGGTTTGAAACCAGGTCAATATTAGTATGATCGTCACCAATAATTCGGAAAATATATCCATAGTATCCATCACCCCGACGAAAATTTGCTTCCATTTCCAATGAAAACCCATCTGGATATTTACACGCACCTGAAGGTGTCAGGTTTAACGAAGTGCGTTTTTCCTGAATGACTTCATGTGATGAGAAGAACAATCCTGACAATACCTCGTCCTGACAAAAAGCGGTCAATCCGTAAAATAGAATTGAAAAAAGAATTACTAAAAACCTCACGTAAATACTGATTTTAGATTACTCAAAAGTAACTAAATCCAAATCACAAATGTAATTGTTTGTTAATGTAAAGGAAAATAGAATTTAAAGCTGAATAGGCGGCAATTGTGATGATATATAATGACCTACCGTTGATCAGGTTCATTTCAAACGTTATTTTATTTCATCATTTAATAAAAAAGGCCGTTTTACAACGGCCTTTTTTATTAATTTTAAACTTTGTCTTAATTCTTCGCCTCTGACTTCGCTTCTTCAGTCATTTTTTGATTTGCAGTAATTGCAAACTCTACACGACGATTTTGGCTTTTGCCTTCTGTCGTTTCGTTTGATGCAATAGGATCCGCAATTCCCAAACCGGTCGTATTAAGACGACCTGAGGCCAGTCCTTTTGAAATCAGGTAGGCTTTCACAGATTTAGCCCTGTTTTTTGATAATGTCAAATTGGAATTTACATTTCCTGAACTATCGGTATAACCAAAAATATCAATATTGGTATCCGAATATTCATTAAATACAGGAATTAATTTATCCAAATTTGTTTTCGCCTGTGCTGTTAAAGTTGCCTTATTCACATCGAACCGTACTGCATCTTCTTTCAAAACCAAACGTATTCCTTCACCAACTCTTTCAACATCAGCGCCTGGTAACGCTTCGGTAATTTTGCGCGCCTGTTTATCCATTTTGTTGCCGATAATAGCACCAGTTCCACCGCCAACTGCGGCGCCAACGACTGCACCTAATACGGCATTTCCGCCTTTACCAACATAATTGCCTAAAATTCCGCCGACAAGAGCTCCGGCAGCAGCACCAATTCCAGTACCCTTTTGAGTATTATTTGCATTCTTAATCGAATTACAACTTGTTAGAGCTGACCCCATCACAAACAAAACCACTAAACTATAAATCGTTAACTTTCTCATCTTAAACATTTAAACTTCTTAATTAATTTTTTCGAATTGATAAACAACCTCCTTATTCTGGCCACCAACATTTATGACGTCAATCAGCTGGAAAGCAGTTTTGGTCTGGTTGGCAACTTTTAACAAAAAACCTTGCGTAACTTTTTTCGATTTTACACCCGCCTCAACAATTTTCAAACCGAACATCCCCTCTTTGTTGATACTCCAGACAATTGGCGAACTAAAGGCAGTACAGCCAGCTTGATTCAGGCTCATGCTTCCTTTGTTATTGTTCGAAATAAAAGTCCAGTTACTTCCAATAAAGCATTTTGAATCGGCTATTTGAAAAGTATTCACTTTAATATAGTCAGATCCGGGAAATGAAACATTGGTAATTTGCCAATTACCCTTTATCTCAACCTGAGAGCTTCGATTAAGCTTTGGAGATAACCCAGGAGCAGGAGCTGTTGACTTACAGGCAAATAATAGAATCGGCAACGTAAACATTAATAAAATTTTCCTCATAATAAATCTCGCATTAAATAAAATAAATTCGTTCTAATCTGTAACAAATTTCAACTGTGCAAAGTTGACACAAATGTTTTCAGAATGCGTTATAGAATTTGAGTAAATAGTTACATCATTCACACATTTCATACGAGAGGTAATCAGCTTTGACTATTTGGCATCTTTCATCAACTCAAGATGTTCTTTTTCAGCAATATTAATAGCGTCATGAAATTTCTTCGCAAGCTCCTTTAACTTTGCATCGTTCGTGTTTTCATTTCTCAGTTCCGCTGCCATCGCATTAGCAAGGCTCGTAGCAATGATATGCTGCTTGTCAATATTGTCATGGTGAACGATAGCAGCTGATTGAGCTTTTTTAGGTATTGACCTTTTCAACAGTGTATGTAATCTTTTAGCATCGGCAAAACTTTTTCTGGCTTCGTTATAATGCATAATCTGGTCATTTACATTCTTAGCTGCCCCTGATGCAATTGCATTGGCATGTTTCATAATTAATTGATGGTCAATAGTCATATTGGCCTGGGCTTCAGAATAGGTTTGGGCAAAAACATTGAATGAAAAAAATACAAATACCAACGCAACCACAGGAGCGGTCATGAATTTTATCATCTTCATAATATTACATTTTTTTAGTCTGTGAATGGTTTCAGAAAGTCATGCTAAAGTTAAGATTATTTCAGATGGTACGACATAACTTATTAAAATATTTGGTGCGTTCAAACGTGATGCAAAAAAGATATTGGGATGTTTTATACCGTGATTCGGAAAGGGTGAAAGCGAGGTTTGACCAGGAGGAATTCACATACCCTATCCGCAACAGGAAATGCACATTTCGGATAAGATTAAAATGAGCTAAACCGGTCGGGTTTAGCTCATTTTAATTTAAATATTATAACTGCAGCGATCCAACCTCTTCGGGATTGATCGGAATTCGCTTTCCGAGTATTCTTGCTCCGGTATCAGTTACAAGAATATCGTCTTCGAGACGTATGCCACCAAAATCAAGATATTTTCTGACCTGATCGAAATTAATAAAGGCATGGTTAATCTTTTCGTTGTACCATTTATCAATTAGCGCCGGAATAAAATAGAGACCAGGCTCATTCGTGACAACAAAGCCTTTTTGTAAACGACGACCCAATCTTAAATTAGCGGTTCCAAACTGGTCGATTGGACGTATTTCATCATCATAACCAACATAAACCTGCCCGTAGTTTTCCATATCGTGAACATCAAGTCCCATCATATGACCTAATCCGTGCGGCATGAAGAGCGCATGAGCACCACTTGCAACAGCCTCTTTCACATCACCTTTCATTAAACCCAGTTCCTTTAATTCCGTGGTAATCACCGCTGCAATTTTGAGATGGATACTCAGATAAGTCTCACCAGGTTTGATCAGCGTAGTAGCGGTATTGTTTGCCTTTAATACAATATTGTAGATATCAAGTTGCTTCTGCGAAAACTTTCCACCTACGGGAACGGTGCGTGTAAAATCGGAAGCATAATGTCCATTCGATTCTGCACCGGCATCGACAATCATCAAACGCCCGTTTTCGAGTTGAAATGAATGACTATGATTATGAAGCGTTTGACCGTTTTGTGTCAAAATAGTTGGGAATGAAGTACCGCCGCCATAAGCCAAAGCGATTCCTTCAATTGTACCAGCTATCTCCTGTTCCATCACGCCGGGTTTTGCCATCTTCATTGCAGCCACATGCATTTTATAACCTGTTTCGCACGCAACCTCAATCTCTGCAATCTCAAATTCGTCTTTAACGGACCGCATTGCAACGAGCGCATGAATCAAATCAATTGATGCATGCTTTGCCAGATGAACAGTTGGTATTACCAATAACTTCTCAAGTAACAGCTTAATATCTGAACGATAAGGAGGAAGGAAATGAACCTGACTTCCTTTGCTTACCTTTATAAAAAGATCGGTGAAAGGTGAAGAATTTGTAACACCGACTGAAGCAGCTAACTCCTTTATGGAGGGTTTTACTCCCGACCAAATGATATCTTCGATGGAATTATCGTTTCCAAAGAGTGTATCGTTTCCTGAATCTGCATCAATGACGCCAAATAACCCTGGTATATCAAGGCCGAACAGGTACAAAAAAGTACTATCCTGCCTGAAATGGTAAGTGTTGTCGGTATAATTCAACGGGGATTCGTTATTCCCGGGAATCAGAATGATCCCGCTTCCCATCTTTGCACGAAGGCGGTTTCTCCGTTCCGTATAAATTTGTTGATCGAACATATTCTAAAGTTTATATGATTATCCTGTAATTTTTGAAGGCAATCCTGATTTCATCACTTTTTTATCGTTAGCAGACCGTGGAAGAAAGATATCGTCAGCGGTTAATCCCAGCTCCTTAATCGCTTTCAGACAATACTCAAGACGTCCAAGATCAGTATTGGTCGTATTATTGGTTCCGAAAGTAAATTTCACACCAGCTGCCTTTGCCCGTTTGAGAAAAGCGATGCTTGGTATTTTGTACCGTGCGTTAATTTCCAATGCCACATCATTGTTTTTAAGAACATTGACAACGCGATCCATCCGCTCTGGAGTCCATAAGCGGTCGTAATCGCCGGCGATCTTTGCCGGAAGGAACGACGGATTTACATAGATATCGACGGGTTCATTCGCCATAACCGCTTCAATTTTGCCAACAAGCATATCCATAAAAGCCTGTTCATCCTCTACAAATGTCTCTTCGGGAATCCACAATCGAAGGCGACGGCCTTTATTATCAGTCCATGTCATGGCATCAGTAAAGATGTAATCGAACCGAGCGACAGCAGCTGGCGTAAAGAGCGTTACCCACTCACGGCCTTCGCATTGCATCACCTTAAAAACTGGTTCGCTGCTGATACCATCAAGATAGGCATTCAACGTTGAATCGCTGGTTACGGGGAATTTCAGTCCGCAATTAGCTGCGATTCCATAATTGTAACCATTGTCTCTTGCATGTTGACAAGCCTGATCCATCGTAAGACCGCCTTTGAGGTGTCCGTGGAAGTCGATCAACGGAAACTCTTGTTGATTAAGCATATCAACCACTTTCATAATGCTGTCGGGCTCTGCAACTGCAATATTTTCAGCTTTAGCCGTATCCACCAATGGGAGTATCGTCATCTCTGCAACCAATATTTCACCATCGCCATTTGTCATCCTGATCGTTAAAAATCCGGATGAAAGCACACGCCCGACAATGTCTCCCGAACGCTGAACGTTGGCAGGTTCGTTGTATTCGCTTATAGTTTTGTTGTTTACGCTTACTTTGATTTTACTGCCATTAACAGTAACAGCAACATTGAACCATTCGTTATCAGTTGCTGTTCGAACAAAATTATTCCTGATTTTAGATAAACTACCCGTTTTTTGCGGACTTCCAACCCGATAATCACTGTTGTTAATCTTTACTGTATATCCTTTTTCGGATCCGCTTACATCGGGAGCTGCAAAAGCCAGAATACCCTCTGCCCCCGGGGTAGTCTTCAATTTAGCGGTGAATTCGAAGTTCCGGACCTTAAAGTTCGTGGAAATTGTAGACAATTGATTTTTAAGCTGAAAGCCCTCGCCAGTTGCAGTGATATCAGTTTGAGAACCAAATTTTGCGACGTTTGAAGTGTCAATTTTAATCACTTCTCCTTTTTTAGGTCCTGTCTGACAAGAGAAAAGCCCAAAAGACAAAATGATAACTGGTAATAATTTTGTGAAATGCATAAATTATTGATTTTAGCTGATTTGATTTGTTTGACGAAAATACCAAGATTATCGCTCTTTCAGCTAAGATTGGAAAAGTTTTTAAATTTCAGCAACGTTTTTTAAGGGAATGGAAGCTGGGTACTGGCAACCGGCAACTAACAGAAGTTTCATTTCCAGGAGCATACATATACAACATTTCAATCGACCGTTGCAGATGCGTCTATAAATCACCACTTCGAGGGTTTGCAACCACTCGAAGGGTGCCGTCTTCCGTCTTCCCCATCGCCTTTGCAATTGTACTTCCTACCATCAATTGCAGCGCATGGTAAAGCATTAAAGGAAGTAAAACCACCCCAAGCACTGCCTGATCGGGAAATAAAACCTTTCCCATCACAGCGCCCTGAACCAATGATTTTTTTGACCCACAGAAGATGACCGCAATCCGGTCTTCCCGTTTAAATTTCATCCATATCGAAAGCTGATTCATCAAAGCGAAAACAGCCAAAAAGAGCGAAAGCATGATAGCACCTAAAATCACAATCTCGGAGATAGCGAAACCATCGAACATGTGGCCTGAAAAAGATTCACAGAAAGAGGTATAGACAATAAGGAGAATGATGAACTGATCGAATTTACCAAGCGTTGTCTTGTACCGCGTCACCCATCCACCCAATTTAGAATGAAGTAACAACCCGATAATTACCGGCAGTAGTACCTGCAAACAAAGTAAAAGAATCGTATGACCGATATCGAACCCAGCTTGTGATTTTCCGAGTACCGTACTCATTAACAATGGGGTGATGAATATTCCCAGGATACTCGAAATACTTGCATTGAAGATGGCGGCCGCAATATTTCCCCGGGCAATTGATACCATCACAATCGAGGAGGAGACCGTGGACGGCAAGGCTGCAAGGTAAAAGATACCAAGTCCGATATTGGTTGAAAAGTAGTCCTTGAAAATCAGCCTTAAAGCAACAACGACCAAAGGGAAAAGGACAAATGTAGAGAGTTGCACCGTCAGGTGAAGCCGCCACTTGCTCAATCCACTCAGCAGACTTTCGGGACTTAATTTTGCCCCATAGAAAAAGAAAATCACTGAAACACCGTAACCAGCAATCATTGGAAGGTGGAGCGGAGTTTCCTCAATTCCAACAGGCGGATAGATCCATGCGAGAAATATTACGCCGATCATCAGGAAGAAGAAGGGACCGAGCCCGACTTTTGAGAGTATACTAATCAGACTTTTAATCATTAACCAAACAGGATTCAGATTTATATAAAAATGGCTGCAACAAAACTGTGCAGCCATAAATGTAATGCTTTTATTAGAATTGACTCAACCAATGATTAACTCAAAAATTTCTTCCGAAGGTCTTCGATCTCCTCTTCACCAATCGGTTTTAGTTCGCCAATCGGGACGCCCATGGTGAGTGACTTAGCGCTGAATTCGGCAACTTCCAGTCGGTCAAATGTCTGGAGCAACTTGTCGCCAGTGATCAGAATTGAATCATTCTCAATAATTACCGCAGGCGTATCTTTGGAGATAAGGTTCAGGATCGTTTGCTCTCCCTGGAAGTGACTTCCAAACGGAACATTGTAGACATCCTGAAGGAAAATCCAGCTTTCGGGAATTGTACGAACATCGAACTTGCTGCCAGTTACACTAAAAGCCATCAGGTATGGTGACTGCGTGAGTATTATCGAGTTCACATGTGGATTCCTCCGATAGATTTCCTGGTGTAACCATGTTGCACGGCTTGGAATTTTCCCCGGCTCGCGTTTTCCATCTTTGATCTGGACAATATCATCCAAGGTGATATTCCACCTGAGAACATTGGTAGGTGTAATCAGAAAATCATTTTCGCGCCAACGGATCGAAACTGTACCATATGAACTGATCATCAATCCCTGGTCACAGGCCCGACGTACAATCCGCGTAATCTCTTCACGGCGTTCTCGTTCGTCCGACGGGTGTTTTACTTCCTCCGTCATTTCAGGTAGAAGTCTTGGAATCTGAGCCTCGAAAGCTTCAATTTGATCGTCTGTAAGCGTATTTACTTTGCCGATTATTTTGGCATTAATGATTGTTTTTGCACAAAACTCAAGGGTCTCGAAACGCTGATAGGCATCCTTCATATCGGTACCACCAACAACAGTTCCATGGTTTTCCATGATGACTGCATTATAGCCTTTGGCAAATTCTGCAGCAATCTTTTCACCCAACTCTTCGCTGCCTGGAAGTGCATAGCCCGCGTAACCAATTGGTCCGCAAACATTTTTCGCTTGTGGAATAACATTCGTGTCTGGTATAACGTGTGCAATACTGAACGAAACCAATGCCGGCGGATGCGCATGAATAATCGCCTTGATATCAGGACGCATCTTGTAAATAGCCCGGTGGAAAGGATACTCCGAAGAGGGTTTATGTTTTCCGAGCACAGTACCGTCAGCCTTGATACAGTTGATGTCATCAGGTCCCAGTGTGCCCTTGTCAACAGCCGACGGAGTAACCCAAATATCGCCCTGCTCGTCGATGATCGAAACATTTCCACCTGTGGTAGTGGTCATCCCATTGTGATAGATCCTACTAATAATCAGAACAATCTGATTACGTGGATGCATAAGGTCGATGTCAAGTAAATGCATAAAATATGTTTTTAAGATTTCGCCATTTTACGGCGGTAATTTTCTACTTCCCAGTTATCAATAAAGTCAATCTGAGCCTTGGTCATAAACTTGGGACCACCAAAGTTATCAGACAGATAACTGATTTTTAATATGTTTGAATAGACTTCGAGTACATTTAATACTGATTTTAGATTCTCTTCAACGGCGATTATTCCCTGTCCTTCAACTGCCAAAACTTTAGGAAGATAACCGTACGAATCTACATAACCAGCAATTTTTGCCCTGGCTGATTCGATTTGATCCTTCTCGTTTTGGTAAACAGGAATAAACAGGTAATGAGCCTTGCAGTAGACAATATCATCGGGGGTAAAAGCGGTATCAGCCTTTAAAAAGCTTTTTCGGTTTGTTGTAAATTGATGGATCAAACTGCTTTCAATTCCTTTTGCTGCAAAAGATTCGAATTCAGGGTGCAATTGCTGAATATTGTCAATGATTGATGATTCAAAAGGTTTTACATCATCCTTTGGAAGAACCGTCCTGATCTTGCTGTTAATCTTTTCAATGATTGAAAGATAGATCTCATTGATCACTGGAATTGAATTGGCGGCGACAAACACACCATGGTTTTCAAGAAATATAATTTGGGGCGCTTTCCCGAATTTTGTAGTAAAACGGGCTATTTCAGTTTCCACTTTTTTGAAGAGAATATAACCCGGATCGGTATAAGGAATAAAAAGCGACTGATCGCCAAAGAGTTCCAAGCAAATGCTTTTAGCATTCTTCGAACACATCAGTGCATTAACCAAAGTAGGATGCGTATGAACAACAAATTGATAATCAATTATCTCATGCATCGAAGTTTCAACGGAAGGGCGATTACCTCCCGCAGAGACAATTGCATTCGCCAGATCGGCTTTTACTTCAGCCTCACGTTCAGTCGCATCCTGACTATACGTTTTTGAAGAGACAATTTTTAGTTTAGCGCGCGAAAGGCAGACAAAGCCATTTTCATCGATTGTTTCAAGTGCGACTCCGCTGGCTTTGACCCAGATATGGCTTTCATCTTTAAACGACGTATTACCGCCTCCGGCAATCACAAAGGTTTTATCTTTACCGTAAAGCCGTGAAACATCAATTAGCTGTGTGAGGTTGTGATTCATTGTAGTCTGATTATTTCATTCATTATACAGGTACCAAAAGTAAATCAAAATAGGAACATGCCTGTTACAAATAGTGATATTTGATTTACACTATTTGTTATTACCTTTGCGGCTCAAATCGAGTTTAAACTCCGTGTGCTTGAACACCACGTAAAAAACAAGTAAAATGAAAAAGACCGTTTCCGTTTTGTTTATGTTTGCAGGCATCCTGTTTGCAATTTGTTTATTGATTTCCAATATTTTAGCCACCAAAATTATTTTGATTGGTTCCTGGGCAGCACCGGCAGGCGTGTTGATTTTCCCCATTGCGTATATCATTAATGATGTGATCGTTGAAGTATGGGGTTATCAAAAAGCCCGCCTCATTATCTGGTCAGGTTTCGCAGTGAACATCATGGCCGTATTGTTCTTTACGTTGGCGCTTGTAGTTCCTGCTGCCCCTTTCTGGCAAAACCAGGAAGCCTTCGCCACAATTTTGGGAAGCACTCCCCGAATTATTGCCGCCAGCTTATTGGCCTATCTTACAGGGTCATTCCTAAACGCCTTTGTGATGAGCAAGGTGAAAATCCTGATGAAGGGAAAAGATTTTTCAGTCAGGGCTATTCTCTCAACCTTAGTTGGTGAAGCAGCTGACTCCTTTATTTTTATAATCATCGCTTTCGCCGGGAACCTGCCGTTTAACGTTTTAATTGGAATGATTCTCACCCAGGCATGCATTAAAACGGTCTATGAAATTGTGATTCTTCCGTTTACTATCATAGTTGTCAAATGGGTTAAGAAAGTTGAAGGTGTCGATACGTTTGACGAGTCGATCTCCTATAATCCATTCTCTGTTAATCAAATTTAAAGTATATGTCTAAGGCATTGGTAGTTTATTCAGGCGGCCAGGATTCGACCACCTGTCTTTTCTGGGCGAAGAGAAATTTTGACGAGGTTCTTGCGATCGCTTTTGACTATGGGCAGCGACATATCGTTGAACTTGAGGCAGCAAAACGAATTGCCGCTGAAGCAGAGGTTCGGTTGAATATCTTTAAGATTAATCTACTAAGTGAAGTGTCGCATAATTCATTAACAGATAACGCGATGGAGGTTGAAACAAACCAGCCTGATCACCGCCCTCCAAATACGCTGGTTGAAGGAAGAAATATGTTGTTTCTCACTTATGCTGCAGTATTTGCGAAAGCGAATGGAATCAGCGACATCATTACAGGTGTCGGACAGGCCGATTACAGCGGATATCCCGATTGCCGGAATGAATTTATTCTGTCACTCAATCAGACGCTTAACCTGTCGATGGATTTCGGGTACCATATCCATACTCCTTTGATGTGGCTCGACAAATCTGAAATCTGGCAAATGGCTGACGAACTGGGTGTATTTGAAATTGTGCGCGATCAGACGATCACCTGCTATCATGGGATTTCGGGCGAAGGTTGCGGAACATGTCCATCGTGTAAATTAAGAAACAGAGGATTGGTAAAATACTTAAAATCGAAGAATAATGGATGATTTAAAAAGTCTTGGAAAATCAACGGGATATGAATTCAGTTATTCGCCTGAAGTTTTGGAGACCTTCGAAAACCGTCATCCGGGAAACGACTATTGGGTGAAGTTCAATTGTCCGGAGTTCACATCTTTGTGCCCGATTACGGGTCAGCCCGATTTTGCCGCCATTTACATCAGTTACATCCCTGATGTGAAAATGGTTGAAAGTAAAAGTCTGAAGCTCTATCTTTTCAGTTTCAGGAACCATGGTGGATTCCATGAAGATTGCGTCAATATTATCATGAAAGACCTTATCAAGCTCATGGAACCAAGGTATATCGAGGTCTGGGGGAAATTTACACCACGCGGCGGGATCAGCATCGATCCGTATTGCAATTACGGGAAGCCTGAAACCAAATTTGTGGCGATGGCTGAATTTAGGATGATGAACCACGACCTTTATCCGGAGAAGGTGGATAACCGGTAGAATCAGAACATCAATACCTTGCTTACGTTCAAAGACTTGAAATAGATATCGCCACTATGTGGCTTCGTCTTCTTATCACATTTATTTCTACGAAGATCTGGCAACTACGTTGCGAAGAAAGGCTGCGTAGCAGCCAAATCTTTGTAGCTGAATGCATTTAAATGTTCAAGAGCAACGTAGTTGCGACATCTTCAGTTCATCAATTTTGCTAGAACAAACTGAATTCAAAGTATATAACTCAAAAAAAAGGTGCCCGAATGAGCACCTTTTCTAATATATTTCAGAAAGTAATTATCCTTTCTTTACTTTTTTAACGCCATAAACAGCACTTTCGCCCAATTCCTCTTCGATACGGAGCAACTGGTTGTATTTCGCGATCCTGTCTGTGCGACTCAACGAACCGGTCTTGATCTGTCCGCTATTTGTAGCTACCGCAATATCGGCGATGGTTGTATCTTCGGTTTCGCCTGAGCGGTGTGAAGTAACACTTGTGTAACCTGCACGATGAGCCATTTCGATGGCATCAAGCGTTTCTGTCAGTGTACCAATCTGATTTACTTTAATCAGGATAGAGTTGGCGGCGCCTAATTCGATCCCTTTTTTCAGGTATTCAACATTGGTTACAAACAAGTCATCGCCAACAAGCTGACATTTGCCACCAGTTTTTTTGGTATGAAGCACCCAACCTTCCCAGTCGCTCTGGTCGAATCCATCCTCAATAGAGTCAATCGGATATTTTGCAACAAGATCAGCAAGGAAATCAACCTGTTGTTCACGGGTTCGTTTTGCTCCATTCGCTCCTTCGAATTTAGTATAGTCATAAATACCATTAACATAGAATTCTGAAGCAGCGCAATCAAGTCCTATCGAAACATCACCGCCATCTTCTGCTCGTCCAGGTTTGTAACCAGCTTTTTTGATCGCATCAATGATGCTGTTTAAGGCATCTTCTGTTCCGGCAAGTGCAGGTGCAAAACCTCCTTCATCGCCAACAGCTGTACTGAGGTTCCGATCGTGAAGCACTTTTTTAAGACTATGGAATACTTCAGCACCCATGCGAAGTCCTTCACGGAACGATGTTGCTCCAATGGGGCGAATCATGAATTCCTGGAATGCAATCGGGGCATCAGAGTGTGATCCGCCATTGATGATGTTCATCATCGGAACTGGTAAAGTTTTGGCATTTGTTCCACCGATGTAGCGGTAAAGAGGCATATCAAGATAAGCAGCAGCAGCTTTGGCAACAGCCAGTGATACGCCTAAAATAGCGTTTGCACCAAGATTCGATTTTGTTTTTGTGCCATCAAGTTCGATCAGTTTGCGATCCAATGCAACCTGATTAAGTGCACTCATTCCAACTACCTCTTCTGCAATCGTTGTATTGATATTTTCAACTGCTTTGAGAACACCTTTGCCGAGGTAACGTTTTTTATCTCCGTCACGAAGTTCAAGCGCTTCGTTTTCGCCGGTTGATGCACCCGATGGTACAGCCGCGCGTCCTATGATTCCACTTTCAAGTGTAACTTCAACCTCAACGGTTGGGTTCCCGCGAGAATCGAGAATTTCTCTTCCGATTACTTTGTAAATTAACATTGTTTTTTGGTATTAAATAGTAATAAAAATTAATGTTGCTGTCATATTAACAGTTTGATACAAAAAATAGTTTTGAAATCGTTAAACCATACAAATATAAACATTCCGGAAATCATAAACTTGACAAACTCCGGAATGGCTGTTAAAAAGAGGTTAAATTTTAGAGGCGATGTGAAATAATCAGCACAAAAAACCCCGGAAAGATTTCCAGGGCTTTTCATGCTGATTATATGGAACGAACATAGAATTTTAAAATCGATTTCGTTAATGGACCATTATTACATTTTGGCCTTTTCAAGTTTTTTTTGTATTTTTCGGATGGCCGTTTCAATCGGTTTTTCCGGTTCAATTACATTGTATTCTCCCCAAAACTCACGATCAGCAAATCCTGAAATCTCATCTGTCATCACAACACTGGTTTTCATTCGATCGGCCATTTTTACCGGTTTATCTGTCGTCTTTTCCCAGTCAGTAACTGCCATTTCGATGGTTGATTCATAAACTGTATTGAACAACCGCTTATTCCAATCTACCTTGAAAGTAATCTGGCCTCTGGAATAGCTGTAGTACCATTTGCCGTCTTTCTCGCGGTAATCGATGTGGTAAGCTGCCATTGTCGGATAAACTTTAGCACCGGCCGGTTTCTTTTTGATAAACATATCACTGACCAACATTTTGTTTTCGACATTGAGGTTAAATGTGGCACTTGTAATGGCCAGACTTTCAGTATCAATAAACAGTTTTCCAAAATAGAGCGGTTCTGTAATGTGTGACCGTTGTTTGAACGATAGAACATAAATCAGACGGTCATTAATCTTCGTAATGTTTTCAAGGCTGAATTCATAATTGCCGATCATATCTTCCGTGAAAATCATTTCTGGATTTTTCATAATATCCAGATATAAAGTGGTATATGGCCCGCCTTGAAGTTTAAATGTCAAAGTATCAAGTTTGGTATAATCGGTACTCTTCCTGGCTTTGAAAAGTTGAGCAGCATCACTTCGCGACGACATATAAGGCTGTTTATGTATTTCAACAACGGCTTCAGAAAGCGACACATAAGTCCTTCTCTTTTTGATTGTTTCACGATAGAATGCTGACATCAGGGTTTGATCATTGAAATAGTTCTCTGACCTCTTATTCATCACAGCACGGATCAGCAACTCGGGATCTTTTGGAAAAACACGAACCTCATTCAAGGCAATAATCAACAATTCAAGTTCAATCCTTGTTTTTTCGGGTTTAAATTCCGAGAGATTTACATTTTTGTTTTTGTACCCGATGAAAGAAACAGTGACTTTTCCTTCTGTCAGATTTTTAGGAACTTTAAGTGAGAATTCGCCCTCTGAATTTGTGATCGTGGCAATATTGGTGCCATTCAATGTTAATGCAGCAAATGCAAGAGGTGATCTTGTCTCCTGATCGGTTACCGAACCCTTATACTGGACGTACGTCAGTGTATCTGGCTGGTTTGACTTTGGGATAGCCGGAGAAGCAAGCGCCGCTCTTGAAAATCCCATAAAAATCAAAATAATAGCTGTTACTATTGTTGATCTTTTAACGAAGTGGAAAGTTTGTGTTTTCATGGCTTAAATATTTAAAATTGGACTTTATACTCTTGAGACAGCCAGTCCTTAAAACACCCTTATACAGGACCCATCATTTTTTTATAAAATGTGGTCAAACAAGTAAAATCAGGTTTATTAAAATATACAAACATCAAATATTCAGAGATTTTAATTATTTTGGCAGAGAAAACTAAATAAGGGTTCATAAACTGATAGAATTTGACACGAAAGATAATTATTGGATTTTTAATGGCGTTATCTCTTTTAAGCCAGGTGGAGGGATCAGCAAAAAGGCACAAAATTGGCCTGGTTCTTTCGGGTGGTGGTGCTAAGGGATTTGCCCATGTTGGCGCACTAAAAGTGATTGAAGAAGCTGGAATACCGGTTGATTATATTACAGGGACCAGTGTCGGCAGTATTGTTGGCGGACTTTATGCTGTTGGCTACGATGCGACCATGCTTGAGGATGTGATTAGAAACCAGAATTGGGCGGAGTTATTAAGCAACAGTTTTAAACGAGAATACACCCCGACGATTAACAAGGAAGAACAATCACGTTATCTTATTTCACTTCCAATTGAAACACGAAAAATCAGTATCCCAATAGGTTTGCTAAACGGTCAGAATGTAATGGAATTTTTCACCTATCTCACTTATGGATACCATGATGTAAGTGATTTTTCCAAGTTACCTATTCCATTTGAGTGTATTGCAGCCGATATATCTACTGGCGAAGAAGTAGTTCTCAAAAGTGGATACCTTCCAAAAGCAATCAGGGCAAGTATGGCCGTTCCGGCTGCTATCGCAGCTTGCGAGATCGATGGTCGGATGCTTGTGGATGGCGGAATTGTAAATAATTTTCCGGTTGATCGTTGTCGCGAAATGGGCGCTGATATTATTATTGGTATTGATATTCAGGATGATTTATTATCGAAAGAAAAAATCAGATCCATACCTGATGTAATTTCCCAGCTTACCAGCCTGATGTCGATCGAACGGAGTGAAAAGAACCGTAAGAATGTCGATATTTTAATAAAACCCGATATATCCGGATTTTCTGCCTCAAGCTTTGATACCGAATCAGCAATCGCTTTGATGAAACGTGGCGAAGAGGCTGCCCGAAAAATATTGCCTCAACTCATCAGGATGCGCGATTCACTCGGCATTGTCCCTGTAATAAAGAAGACTCGGGAGTTGCCTGATGAGGATGCAATTGTTATTGTAAGTAAGATTGAAGTTGAAGGAACCGAAAAAACAAATATCGTTTCTTTTTTGGGAAAAATGGGAATTGGAAAAGACAAAAAGGTTACCTTAGCACATATACGTCAGAGTGTTTCAAGGATTTATGCTGCCGGAAATTACGAAAGTGTCGACTTCCGGGTATCGGGTGATGCTCAAAAAACAATCTACATTACAGTGAAAGAAAGTTCGACACAACGGTTAAATATTGGTTTGCATTACGATACAGATCTTAAGGCTTCTGCACTTATCAATACAACAGTTTACAGCGACCGAATCAGCGGTTCGAATCTCTCGCTCGATGCAAAGTTGTCATCATTTCCGATGTTTTCAGCAAGGTATTCGCTCGACAGAGGTTGGAAGCCCGGCTTTACAGGAGCAGGTTCATTTACCGCCGACAGAATATGGGGATACGAAAATGGTCGTAAGACATCCGAAATAAATGTTCAGCTGATCAATTTTCAGGTAGCCACCCAGGCTGTTATCTCCGATGCTTTCAGAATCTCAATTGGCGCCTCACTCGAACATTTTCGTTTTGGCACTATCATTGGCACGCAAGACTATACAGATTTAAAAAATGCTTTTTTCTATAATTATTTTGCAAAGTTTAAGC
>Ga0209724_1002195_pt1 | contig 16883 bp, 13 predicted proteins | sample grotaG_FD_184143 | JGI IMG/M metagenome (GOLD analysis project Ga0209724, IMG submission 184143) | Glacier valley bacterial and archeal communities from Borup Fiord, Nunavut, Canada, to study Microbial Dark Matter (Phase II) -... | ecosystem: Environmental > Aquatic > Freshwater > Ice > Glacier ...
CGACTTCCGCGATAACTGGACGATGGGCTATACCGCCAACGATATTGTGGTCGGCGTGTGGGTTGGCAACGCTGATAATACGCCGATGATCAATGTACAGGGCGTCACAGGCGCGGGTCCGATCTGGAATGACGTCATGACCGCTGCCACCAACGGTAAGCCGGTCGTGAATTTCCCGGTACCTGGTAACGTCGGACAGACGACGATCTGCGCTGACTTTGGCACGGCTGACTTTCCGCAGTGCCAAAATCGCCGCCAGGAAGTATTCATCGCATCACAACCGCCGCCACCGATCACGAGCATTTTGCAAACGCTGACGGTCGATCAGTTCACGGGCTTTATTGCGAATGGCAACTGCCCGGATTTCACGACTCAGCAGGTGTTTTTGAAGATCAATGATAACGCTGCGATTGACTGGCTCAACAATAACGCAACGGGTCAGCAGTGGGCGCAAGCGCAAGGGTTGACGCTCCCCATTACCACGCCGCCGACTCAGCAGTGCGACGCCAATACGCCCAAGCCGCACATGGTGATCGCCTCACCCGCGCCGAACCAAACGATCAACGGCTTGATCCAGATTTCGGGCGCAGTCAACAACATCAGCAACTTCAAGGAATATCGGCTGGAGCTGGCGCAGGCTGCTAATCCGAACGCTATTGCATCGCTCGCTGCGCCGATCCGTTCGCAATCCCCAACTGGCAACGACAGCGCCTTTTTGGGCGGTTGGGATACCAGCAACGTACCGGATGGTCAATACCTTTTGCGCGTGCGAGCGTTCGATAATGCTGGACATTCGGCGCTTAAAACGGTGGCGGTCACTGTGAATAACGCCGCTGCGCCGCAGCCTGTCGCGCCGACTCTCGCCCCCACTTCGGTATTCGGCAATTTCCCAACGCTGCAACCGCCGGGCTTTGCGCCAACATCCACGTCACCCGCGAGTGGTGGCAACCGTCCGTCCATTGGAGCAACGGCTATCCGTCCGCTGTTTCCGCCGACGGCCACCAAGAACAGATAGGCAAATCGTTTATGGGCGCTGACGATCATCGCGCAAAGGCGGGCAGAGGGCCAGTTACGGTAGCGATCGTGACGGTGAGCGATACCCGCACGCCGGAAACCGATCAAAATGGCATTTACCTGCGCGAAACGTTGACAGGTTTAGGGCACAGCATCGCAGGCTACCGGATCATCAAAGACGAGCCAGATCAGGTGGCGGCGGCTTTGCACGAGATGGCGGCATTGCCTGCTGTACAGTTGATCCTGTTCAATGGCGGCACTGGAATCGCACCGCGCGATACGACGTTCGACGTGATCGCGCGAATGTTGGAAAAGACGCTGCCCGGCTTTGGCGAGTTATTCCGAATGCTCAGCTATCAGGAAGTGGGCGCGGCGGCCATGCTCAGCCGTGCCACAGCAGGTACGTATCGCGGCAAGGTCATTTTTTCGACGCCCGGCTCACCAAATGCGGTACGCCTCGCGCTTGAAAAGCTGATTTTGCCAGAGATCAATCACCTGGCGTGGGAAGTGGCGCGCCCGCCCTGATAACATCGGTTCGTATAGCGCTTTAGGGTTGCGCTCGTCTAGACTTTTGTGATCTTGCCCGGCGCATCACTGGTAGACGCGCTGTCCTGTGCCAAAATTGCGTGAACGTCCTGGTTCGCTTTGATCAGCAGTGCTTGCACGGCTTCAGCTTGCTCTGGTGTGCCATAGCGCGCAGCTTGCATAACGCTCTCGGATAAGGCCATGGCGCTGCGCCGTAATTCATGCAGGTGACCCATATTGCCACCCTTGGGGCCATCTTGCCACGGGCCGCCCCGTCCGCCTCGGTCACCCTTTTCACCCTTGGGGCGCTTGCCACCTTCGTGCTGATCCGGTTGTCCTTCGGCGCGCTCGTTCAGGATACGCTTGCCCGCTTCGGTGATCGTGTAGATGCGCTTATCATCGGTCATCTGACTGGTGACGCTGCCTTCGTCTTCTAACAGTTGCAGCGTCGGGTATACCAGTCCCGGACTTGGCCGATAAAAGCCTGCCGACCGCTCTTCCAGCGCTTTGATCAATTCGTAACCATGCCGGGGCTGCTCATTGACCAGCTCCAACAGTACGAACTTGACATCGCCGCGCCGTTGACGGCGACGCTCGCCAAATGGACCACCGCCACCACCGCCGAAGGGTCCGGGGCCGCCGCCACCGAACGGGCCGCCATGCCGAAACTCACGCCCGAAATGCTCGAAGCCCGGAAAATGTGAATTGAACTGCGTTTTGAAATGTGAATTGAACATCGTTATCCTCTTTACTGATATATCTTAGTGATATATCGTGATGTGTTCATCATAATACGATAACGATATATCGTCAATAGTCTTTTGAGGAGTCTGATACGTTTCTAACAGATGCCCTGCCCTAAAGGGACAGAACATATACAGAAGATAAGAATACGGGGCATTTGAATTGCAGCTAATCCCCTGGCATCAAAGTCAGAGGGATTAGCGCTTGGAGTGACTAGAAAGCGGCGGTTGATTGCGTAGTAGTGGCTGTTGTCGCGCTCGGCGTTGCAACGATAGCAGCATTCATAGTGGCTGCGGTAGTCACATTCACAGTAGCCGCGCTCGACGTTGCTACGACAGTCGCGTTCAGCGTGGCAGCCGCAGTAGCAGCGATGGTGGCGGCGGCGGTTGCTGCCGGCGGCGGATTTTGGCCGGGCACTGCATCCAGCGCAATGTTCAGTTCGAGCACATTGACATGCGGCTCGCCCAAAACGAGTAATGAACGACCCGTCGTGTGTTGATCGACCACCGTTTGCACGACGCTATCGGCCAGGCCACGCGCTTTTGCCACGCGATGTACCTGGTATTTGGCACCTGCCGGGCTGATGTCCGGGTCGAGGCCGCTCGCTGAGGCGGTCACCAGATCGACAGGAATCAGCGCGGTATTTTCTGGATCGGCGGCGTGCAAGGCATCGATTGCTGACTGCACATTGCCTTCAGGAATTGGCGTACCGTTGGCATCCTTGTCTTTGCCGGATGCGATCAACGCCGGGTTGAGTGGCCCCAGGTTCGATCCTGCTGAGCCGGTCGTGTTGCCATTCGGATCGCTGTAGAACGGCGAATACGGCGCACTGTACGAACTTGAACTGCCATCGGGCATGGTGACAGCGACCGAAATGGCCGACGGACGCCCCCAGAAATACTTCGGATCACTGAACGACTGTCCGATCAATTCTGAGCCGATCGCCTGCCCATTTTGCATGATCAGACTGCCATTCGCCTGTTTCGGGAACACGACTTGCGCGATCCCCGTGATCAGTGCTGGATAGGCCAACCCGGTGAGTACCGAAAGCAGCACGAAAGCGACGACTGCTGCACGTAATTGCTTTAGCATCACAATTTGATTCCTTTACCTACAACACATGCAGCGCGGACAAAATGACATCGATGACCTTGATCCCGATGAATGGCGCAATAATGCCGCCCAACCCATAGATCAGGAGGTTGTCACGCAAGAGTATCGAAGCACCGACTGCACGATAACTAACGCCTCGCAGCGCGAGTGGGATCAGGGCAATGATGATCAAGGCGTTGAAGATCACTGCGGATAAAACAGCCGTGTTAGGGTTCAAGGCCATGATGTTGAGCCGCAGCAGTTCCGGGTAGGTGCTCGCAAACGCCGCCGGGATGATCGCAAAGTATTTCGACACGTCATTGGCGATGCTGAATGTAGTCAGTGCGCCGCGCGTCATAAGTAACTGTTTGCCGATCTCGACTATCTCGATCAGTTTGGTTGGATTTGAATCCAGATCGACCATGTTACCCGCTTCTTTGGCGGCTTGCGTGCCGGTGTTCATGGCAACCGCTACGTCTGCTTGCGCCAACGCCGGAGCATCGTTCGTGCCGTCACCCGTCATGGCAACCAACCGCCCGCCCGCTTGCGTATCGCGAATCAATTTGAGCTTGGTTTCGGGGGTGGCCTGCGCCAAAAAGTCGTCAACGCCAGCTTCAGCGGCAATCGCAGCGGCGGTCAGTGGGTTGTCGCCCGTGATCATGATCGTCTTGATCCCCATCCGGCGCAGTTCGTTGAAGCGCTCTTTGATGCCGCCCTTCACGATGTCCTTCAACTGGATCACGCCTAACACGTTTTTATTGTCGGACACGACTAACGGCGTCGCGCCTTGTTTGGCGATCATATCGACTGTTTCGCGCACTTTTGGCGGAAACGTGCCGCCCTGCTGATCGATGAAGGCGGCTACTGCATCCGATGCGCCTTTGCGGATTTGATGCCCGACCATGTCAACGCCGCTCATGCGCGTCTGCGCCGTGAAAGGAATGAACGTTGCACCGAGGCTTTGTACATCGCGTTCACGAATGCCGTACTTTTCTTTCGCCAGCACGACAATGCTGCGACCTTCGGGCGTTTCATCCGCCAGGGATGAAATTTGCGCGGCGTCCGCGAGCGCGCGTTCGTCCACGCCTTCCGCCGGAAAAAATGCCGTCGCCTGACGGTTGCCGAGCGTGATCGTGCCCGTCTTATCTAGCAGAAGCACGTCCACGTCGCCCGCTGCCTCAACCGCACGCCCGGACACGGCGATCACGTTGGCCTGAATCATGCGATCCATGCCCGCGATACCAATGGCCGACAGCAAGCCGCCGATGGTCGTCGGGATCAAGCACACCAACAGCGCGACCAATACGGTCACCGTGATGGCCGTGCCTTGCCCTGCCGCGTTGACGCTGAACAGTGAGAACGGCAGCAGCGTTGCAGTGGTCAGCAAAAAGATGATCGTCAGTGCGGCGAGCAAAATTGCCAGCGCGATTTCGTTAGGCGTCTTTTGACGCTTAGCGCCTTCCACCATCGCGATCATGCGATCGAGAAACGACTCGCCGGGGTTGGCCGAAATTTCGATGATCAGCCAATCCGACAAGATGCGCGTGCCGCCCGTGACTGCGCTGCGATCGCCGCCGCTTTCGCGAATGACCGGGGCGCTTTCGCCTGTGATCGCGCTTTCATCAACCGAGGCAACGCCTTCTAAAATCGTCCCATCGCCGGGGATTTGATCGCCCGCTTCGACTAGTACCAGATCACCTTTGCGCAAGGTGGCCGCGCTGACTGCCGTGACGGGTGAGCCGCGCTGCGGTTTGCTCAGCTTTTTAGCGCTCACATCGCGGCGTGCTTTGCGCAGCGAATCGGCTTGCGCTTTGCCGCGCCCTTCAGCCATCGCTTCTGCAAAGTTGGCGAATAACACTGTGAACCATAGCCACAGCGTGATCCAAACGATAAATCCGGTGGGCGCTTCGCCTTTGCCGGTGATTACAGCCTGAACTGCCAATACCGTGGTGAGCACGCTGCCAACTTCGACGCAAAACATGACCGGATTGCGCGCCTGATGGCGTGGGTCAAGTTTCACGAACGAGTCGACAATGGCGCGCCGCAAGATAGTTGGCTCAAACAAAGGCCGTGCTTTGACCTTTTGAATTGTCATTGTTTTTTCCTATACCCTATTAGCCGTTACGGACTGAAGAACAGCTTGATATGCTCGACCAATGGACCAAGCGCCAATACTGGAATGAACGACAGCGCGCCTACGATGAACACGACGCCAATCAGCATGACCACAAACAGGGTGGTATGCGTGGGCAGTGTGCCTGCTCCGGCGGGTACCAGCTTCTTGCGAGCCAGACCACCCGCTAAGGCTAATACTGGAATGGCAAACCAGAAGCGCCCAAACAACATCACAATGCCGAGCGCAGTGTTGTAAAACGGCGTGTTGACGCTGATTCCAGCGAAGGCGCTGCCGTTGTTGTTGCCCGCCGATGTGAAGGCGTACATGATTTCGCTGAAGCCGTGCGGGCCGGGGTTAGCGACACCCGCCGTCCCGTTGTCGTTGGCAAGCACGGCGATCGCCATGCCGAGCAGCACGATACAGGGCATGATCAAAATGGCGATAGACACCATCTTCATCTCGAACGCCTCGATCTTTTTGCCCAGATATTCCGGCGTACGCCCGACCATCAGGCCAGCGACAAATACGGACACGATCGCGAAAGCCAACATTCCATACAATCCCGATCCGACGCCGCCGAGCACCGTTTCGCCCAGATGCATCCCGAACAGCGGTACTAATCCGCCGAGTGGCAGCCACGAGTCATGCATCGAATTGACCGCGCCGGTTGAGGTGACTGTCGAGGCCACGCCCATCGTCGTTGAGCGCGCAATGCCCAACCGGACTTCTTTACCTTCCATATTGCCGCCAGGGTTCGTATCGCTGGCAACTGCATCGACGCCCAATGCCGCGACTTTCGGATTTGGAACCGACTCGGCGGCATACGCGCCAAATTGCAAAATGACGAAAAAGGTCATCATCACGGCCAGAATCGCCCAACCTTGCCGCGTATCCTTGACCATCTTGCCGAACATGTAGGTTGAAGCGGCAGCGATGCACGTTTCCGCAAGCACCAATACAAAATCGGTCAGCGGATTAGGGCTTTCAAACGGGTGGGCAGCGTTAGCGTTGAAGAAACCGCCGCCGTTCGTGCCCAGGTGCTTGATCGCAATTTGCGAGGCGACCGGCCCCATCGGGAGCGTTTGCTGCGTTATATTGAGCGTCGTTTGCTTGGCTGCGCCGCTCGCGTCCAGCGGACTGGTATAACTTACGGGTTGCAGCACGTTGACGGTTTTGTACGCATTGAAGTTTTGCAAGCCGCCTTGCGATACCAGAAATACCGCCAGCACCATCGACATGGGCAGCAGAATATATAGCGTGCTGCGCGTCATATCGACCCAGAAGTTGCCGATGGTTTGTACGCTGTGCCGCGCCAAGCCACGAATGAGCGCCACCAGGACGGCCATACCCGTCGCCGCTGACATGAAGTTTTGCACCGCTAAACCGAGCATTTGGGTCAGATAGCTCATGGTAGTTTCGCCACCATACGCTTGCCAGTTCGTGTTGGTCACGAAACTGACCGCCGTATTGAACGACAAAGGCGGCGTCAATCCGGCAAAACCCTGCGGATTGAGTGGCAGTGAGCCTTGAATGCGCTGCAAGATATACAGCACGACCACGCCGAGTCCGTTGAAAATCAACACGGCGAGCGCATAAGTTTTCCAGTTCATCTCGTCCGATTCGCTGGTGCCGCACAGCGCATAGAACAGCTTTTCGATCGGCTTCAACACGCGGTTCAGCACGACCGGTTCATCCTGATACACGCGCGCCATATACCAGCCGAGCGGCTTAGTAATGAGCACCAGCAGCACCAGGTACAACGCAATTTGCAGAATGCCATTGAGCGTCATAGTTTAGAAAATCTCCGGTCTGAGCAGCGCCACGATCAAATACCCTAGCAAGGCTAACGCAAGCAGCCCGCCTACGATGTACAGAAACGTCATTTCCCCTCCCTCATTGCTTTCACTCACAAATGGATCACACTACAAACGATCACAGGCTTGTGCCAGTCCCCACGACAGGGCGAAGAACACGAGAATCACGATCACAAACGCAATATCGGCCATAGCTTTTCTCCTTAAGCATCCCTATGAGACACCCAAACGCATAAAGAAGGTATAAAGAAATGCTTGTTGCACGTAAAGAAAGCATAAAGATTGCCCGCATCATAGGTGTCAGCTCTGGCCAGGACAATACTTATCCGGTTTTGACACTTTCTTGATGCCAATCGTTCTTGATGCCAATCGTTGTAAAATCAGCGCTCAGAAACATTGAATCAGGTGTAATGCGTTGCAGTTAGCGTGAGGGCTATTTAGCGGGTGCGATCTGATAGGTATTGATCAACGCGCGGCTGACGGCGCTCACCACGTTACCCTGAATATCGACCGCATCAAACGCCATCGCCGTGACGACGTATTGCTCGCCATCCGGCAGGGTGAGCAGGCCGCCATCATTGTTCACATCGTGCCCCAGGCTGTCGGGGCTGTCCGGCGCAAAATAGCCGATCTTGCTGGCGGCTTGAATTCCGGTGTCTGACGAATAGCTTTTGAGCATACTCAGAATGTCAGTGCGCGTGCTGAGCAGTTCCGAAACGGTATCATAATAGCCGCGCTGCTTGCCAACGGTTGCCAGCCGCAAATAGTACAGCGCCAGATCGTGCGCCGAATAGGTGTTGTCGTACGGAATTTGCTTGTCGCCTACCGTGATCGTGTGATTGTCGCGCTTATGATCGATCACGCCGACGGCCCAGGTGCCGCCCGCCTGCCAGCGATGCAAACCCGATGCTGCGCTGACGCCTGCCTCCTGTTGACTCCACTCGTTGAACGCAGTGATCGCGTTGGCTGAGGAATGCCACTTGGAGTGCGTATACACGTATTCGAGCACGTTGCCCGCCTCATGATTACCACTGAACACGGCCATGACGTACACCCAACGCAAAATCTGGTTGTTTTGCAGCCAGAGTTTTTGATACTCCAGCGGGACGCGCCCTACGCTGCGCAAATTCCAGTAGCGCACCGGAATGCTCGTCCAGATTGCCGGATCGATGTTCTCAAAAAAATAGAGCGTGCCGCCGCCTTTCCAGGCTGATGCGATCGGGTTCTGCAAATCGGCGTTGACATCCACTTCATCGGCAGGGCTGCTCACCGGAATGACCGTCACGCCCAAGCGCCGCTCACCAATAATCGCGTGCAGGTTGTTCGCTAAGATCAGCGCTTTGTCGTGAAATGACAGCGTACGCGAAGGTGGTGCACTTTGATCGAAATAATTGGCGGTCATGGAAACGGTAGCGGCACTCGCATCAAAAACGATGGTGAGCGTGGGCGGCGTGCCCTGATACGTGGGGTTGAGCTGCCACACAAAATCTTGCGCGTTCTTGCCGGATGAATCGACCGTAATGTTGACGCCATACACGCTGTAGCTGCGATCGCCGCGCAGCACTGCCGCGCGCACCTTTTGCAGCAGCGGCTTCTCGATGCCGTCCGTATCCCAAAAAGCAGTGTTCACGATCAGGTTATTGAGCAGTGAGGCCGCGCCGCTGGTGCCATAGCCAAAGCCATTGGGCGTCCCGATGTAGCCTTGTTCGTTCGTGAGCGTGTTGTGCAGCACGTCGTTGATGAATGAGTACGGCGTACCGCGCTGCATCGGCGTTTTATCAAAGAAAGTTTGCAGCGCTTTGAACGCCACTTTCGCGTTTGTTTGGCGACCGGGGTACGTACCTTCGTCTACGTAAGTCATGGTGACCGTATGGGTACGGGCGAAAGTCGCGAGCGTCGAATCATTGGCAGCGCGACTTTTGAGCGGACTCGGCGCACTGATGGATACCAGCAAGATGAGCGTCAGGTAAATACGGAGCGTTGATCTGTGCATCTTTTCACGCGTGATGGTGTTATCCCGTTTAGACTATAGCGCTGCAACGGCGCGCCTTCTTGTTGTAAAAGTCAGAGCCAGTCCACCCACAGTTTAGCGCGTGTTTGCCCAAAGGAAGATTTTATGTTGAAAAAGAAGAAATTGCTGACGATCCTTGCCACGCTCGTTTTGCTGGCAGTGAGCGTCTTTGGTGCGCCCAACGCGCGCGCCGCACAGAACAGCGTCGAGCTTCATTTTACCTGGTATAACGATGGCGTAGAAGGTCAGGTCTTGCGCTCCTTGCTCGATCAGTTTGAAGCGCAGAACCCGGACATCAAAGTGGTGATCGATACGGTCGCCTTCAAAGATTTGCACACAACGCTTTCGGCACAAGTGACCGTCGATCAAGGCCCCGATCTGGCACGCGAAACCGCGCCGCAGCTTTATTATGGCAAAACGCTCGACTTGACGCCCTTTGTCAGCGATGCTAAAGCGCTCCGCGCCGCCTATTCGCCATCGGATTTCGATGTGCTCGGCGGCTTGACGGGTTACCCGTTGGATATTTCGTCAAGCGGGCCGTTCGTGAATGTGTCGCTCTTCAAAAAAGCGGGCGTACCAATTCCGAGCGACACCAACGCTAAAGCGACATGGGAAGATTGGGTCACTGCCGCCAAAAAAGTGCGCGATGCAACCGGCGTACCATATGCCGTGGCGATCGATCGCAGTGGTCACCGCTGGTTCAGCATGGTACTTTCCTACGGCGGCCATCTGTTAGACGCCAACGGCAAGTACACGATCGATACGCCCGCCTTCCGTAAAGCCGCCGAGCAACTGCTCAGTTGGCACAAAGACGGCCTGGCACCGCTCGAAGTATGGGTGGGCGGCGGCGGCGGTTATGCGGCAGCGACCGACTTCTTCATCAACCAGCAGGTGCCGCTCTATTATGCCGGAAGCTGGCAAGTCTCCAACTTCGATAAAGTGATCGGTGATAAGTTCGAGTGGAAAGCAGTGCCGAACCCGTGCGAAACGATCTGTACCGGAATGCCCGGCGGCGGCTTCGTGATCGCCTTCAAGAGCACCAAACATCCCAAAGAAGTCGGTCGCGTGGTCGATTATCTGACCAGCCCGAAAGTCGCCTCACAATTCGCGATCGACTCGCGCTTGCTGCCCGCGCGCCTTGATCTGGTCAAGACCGGGCTGACGTACAAGACGCACAACGACGACATGAACGTCTACCTGAAGAATGTTGCGCAAATCCCGGAAGAAGCGTTCCGTCTGCAAAACAATCCGCTGATCAACCAGGTCAACTTTGAAACGCGCGATCGGTTGAGTCAGGTGATCGCGGGCGAAATTTCGCTGGACGAAGCGATCAAAGACATTCAAAACAAGATGGATGATCTGCAAGTGGCGACGCCGGTCGCTACTGCGGCGGCAACTGCGGCAAAATAGTGCGTACTCGCAAGTTTTTGACCCCTAACCCCAACCCTTCCCCGATTACAGGGGAAGGGAGTCAGGAGCAAGGGATTTGCGGCGCGGAATGTGTAAAGATCAGGTTTTGAGTCGCGTTCGGATCGAGCAGCATGAGGCTTTATGCAGTTTAGCGCAGCACTGACCAGACAATTCGCCAGAAGTCGGACAAAGGGACGCGCCAGCCGGGGGATCAAACCACGGTTTGCGCCGTACTTGTTTCTAGCGCCAAACCTGATCATCTTCGGGATTTTTGTGATCTTTCCGGCGCTGTACAATTTCTACCTGAGCTTGTATCGCGGCTCGTCCATGTCGTTATCGGATATGACATTCGTGGGGATGCAGAACTATCAGCAGTTGTTTCAGCGCGAAGATTTGTTCTGGCGCGCGGTGAGCAACACGCTGGTATTCGTGGCGGGTGATGTGGTGGCAACCGTATTGCTGTCGCTGGCGATCGCGATGATGCTCAACCGACGGCTGCGCTTCCGAGCGTTCTTTCGCAGCGCATTCTTCTACCCGGTACTGCTGTCGCCCGTAGTGGTGGCGCTGATCTGGAAGTGGATTTTGCAGTATCAGTACGGCGCGCTGAATGCCATGCTGACACAAATCGGGCTGCAAAAGATTCCGTGGCTGCTCAACTCACATTGGGCAATGACCTGGACGATCGGGATCAACATCTGGTCGTCGGTGGGCTTCTATTCGCTGATCCTGATCGCGGGCTTGCAATCGATCCCGTCAGTATTATACGAAGCGGCGTCGATCGATGGTGCTTCATCGCGCGAACAGTTCTTCGGGATCACGCTGCCCATGCTCATGCCGACGATGCTGGTGGTCGTGATTCTCAGCTTGATCCGCGCGTTTCAGTCGTTCGATCTGATTTATGTGCTGACGAACGGCGGCCCCGGCACTTCAACGCTGCTGTTGGTGCAATATATTTTCCGCAACGCCTTCGAGTTTCACCAGTTCGGCCTTGCGGCGGCGGCATCCTTCATGCTGGCCGTGGTGCTGTTGATCCTGACTGGCGCACAGTTATTTTTAGGGCGACGAGTCAACGACGCCAGCTAACGACAATAAGCTCGCCAGCAAGGATCAGAAAGAGGAGTCATGGCAACACCACAAAGTACCGCACAGGCCAGCACGCGCGTCGTCCGCAAAGCGCAAGGGACAGGCATTGGCGCTTTCCTGTTGACCCGTCAGGGCGCAGAAAACGCGACGGCAGCCGATATGGTGACCTATGTATGTCTGGTCGTCGGCACGTTCATCATGTTTGCGCCTGTGCTGTGGCTCATCCTGTCATCGTTTAAGACGCCGACCGAATTGTACCGCCTGCCGCCAACACTGTTACCCGCCCAAATCAACCTGGACAACTATATCGGCGCGCTGCAACAGTTCCCGTTTCTGACGTACTTGCGCAATTCGGTGGTGGTCACCACGGCTTCAACGCTGCTCACGCTGTTGATCAACTCAATGGCCGCTTTTGCGCTCAGCAAGTATCGTTTTCGTGGACGCAATGCGCTGTTCATGACGATTCTGGCAACGCTGGTGGTGCCGATCTCAGTGATCATCATCCCGGAAATTGTGATCGTCGCGAAACTCGGTCTGACCAACAATCTGCTCGGTTTGATCATTCCGCCCGCTGCCACCCCGACGGGCGTTTTCCTGCTGCGCCAATATATGCTGACCATCCCGGATGAACTGATCGAGGCTGCGCGTATCGATGGGGCTGGCGAATGGCGCATTTTCTGGCAATTGATCCTGCCACTTTCGCAGCCAGCGTTAGCCGTGCTCGCGATTTTTTCGGTGATGTGGCGCTGGAACGATCTGCTATGGCCGTTGATCGTGGTCAACCGTTCAGAGTGGTTCACCCTACAGGTTGGCTTGTCCAGCTTTCAAGGCGATAACCTGACACAGTGGCAATACATTTTGGCGATGACGGTGCTCAGCCTGATCCCAATGACGCTGGTGTTTTTGTTCCTGCAAAAGCATCTGGTAAAAGGCATTGCCAGCACGGGCTTAAATGGGTGAGTGAACGTGCAAAATCGTTGACCCCTAACCCCTGCCCTTTCCCCGATTACAGGGCAAGGGAGTCGGAAAGTCCCTACCTCCTTGTGGAGGAATGCTCCTTACTCACAATTGGGGAAGGCCGGGATGGGGCAGATTTAAGGTGGGGGAATTTTACTCTTTTACACCATCGGGTGATGAAATGCTGCTGAATAACGCCCCGTAATGTGATGCTCCAACTGCCGTTCAATGTCCGATAGCAAGCCGCTCGCGCCGATGCGAAACAAATTGGGGCGCAGCCAATCATTGCCGAGTTCCTCTTTCATCAGGCTCAACCAATCCAATGATTGTTTTGCACTGCGAATGCCGCCCGCAGGTTTGAAGCCAACCTTATAACCCGTCAGTGCCTCGTATTCACGGATCGCACGCACCATCACCAGACCGACGGGCAGCGTTGCATTGACCGCTTCTTTACCGGTGGACGTTTTAATAAAATCAGCGCCCGCCATCATGCACACCCAACTTGCCATTGCCACGTTGCGCAGTGTACCCAGTTCACCCGTCGCCAGGATCGTTTTCATGTGTGCCACGCCGCACGCTTCACGGAAGGCGCGCACATCGTCGTATAAAGCGCGCCAATTGCCCGTCAGGACGTGCGCGCGATGAATCACAATATCGATTTCAGCAGCGCCATCCCGTACGGATGCAGCGATTTCAGCAAGCTGTTGATCGCGTGGGCTTTGTGCCGCCGGAAAACCTGTCGAAACTGCCGCCACTGGAATCCCTGACCCGGCCAAGGCTTCAACCGCCGTCGCAACCAAACTATGATAGACGCACACCGCGCCCACTTTGATCCCGGTCACATCGAGTGCGTCGAGCAGTTCCTGGCGGACGGGCTGACGTGCTTTTGCACATAAGCGGCGCACATTGCCCGGCGTATCATCACCCGCCAGCGTGGTCAAATCGATGCATTGAATTGCTCGCAGCAGCCAGGCCGCTTGCCATTCCTTCTTGACAGTCCGGCGCGCGGGTAAGGTAGCCGCACGTCGTTCAACCGCGCTCCTGTTGACAATCTGCATGAGCACCCGATCCATATCCAGAGAAGTGCCCGGATTGCGTGGCAGCGCGTCGTTCAGCAGCTCATGATGGGCGCGTGTGACCATGCCGTTCGCGGTCGAGATGGGTGACAGTGCTGACGATACGGCGGAAGGCGGCTTATTTTCGATGATCATCGCAAAGTGTCCGAAATTAAAGGCTGATGGCGGCACATTGTAGATCAGTTAAAGCCAATGATCGACAAGCAATTTCCCCTAATTTTCAACCCCTTTCTCCGTAAAGAGGACAAAGGGGGTCAACCCGCAGCTTTGCTCAAAGTCAGACGCTGTATCAGACTTGATCCCGCACCACGAAGTACAAGCTGCGTAATGTTGGCGCTCGCGGGCAGTGCTGAGCCGTTCTCTGGAAGTGTGATCGTTTGCATTCCTGGCTGTGCAGCGGTCACTTTTGCATTGATCGCCTTGCCGTTCGCATCCAACAGACTGAGCGTGTAATCGCCTGCTTTATCGGCCATAAAATCGATGCAGGCCGTGCCGATTGGCTTGCTGAATGCAACCGAAATCGGCAGATCGGCGCAGGTATCTTTGCGCCCCGGCAGCCCGGTGATCAGTTGATTTACGCCGGACGGCTGAACCGCCAATTTGACGATGCCTTGTGGGCACAATGGGTTCGTGCTGCCATCCGCTTTGAAGGTCAGCCCCCATTGCGTGAACTCGTCACCGCGCAAATCCTGTGAAACCGAGAGCAGCGTATTGTTGGGCAATCGCGTAAAATCGATAATAAGTGGCTTCTCGGCAGCCAAGGTAATGTGTCCCGCGTCCGGGTTGCTGAAATTGTTGAGCGTATTCGACTCGGCCACTTTGCCGTCAAAGTTAACCCAGGCAACCGTATCATAAGTGTCCCACAGGCCAAATAAAAATTCACCTCTGACCGTGAGGGTAACGCCCGGATCGATACTTTTAGCGTCATTGACCACATCGGGCGTGCGATTTCGTGAGTTCGTCTGAAACCAGGCCCATTTGAAAGGGCCGGATGGCGATGTGCCTAGATTCTGAATTTGAATGGCGATTGTGACCACCTCACCGGGGCCGGGTGTCTGTGGCAGCAGGTGAAGGCCAGACACGACCAAATCAACGTCGCTCGGTGGCGCGGCAGCGATGCGGGTCAACGCAATACCCGCGATACTCGCAATGATCAGCGCAAATAACAGCAGCACCAAACGCGGATCGCGGATCGCTTCGCGCAGGCCGCCGATCGCGCGCGGCGTGAACGGTACGCCGATCGTTTCGACGGATAACAGGCCATTCACCGGATCGCTCAGCAGGGACCACGTAAAATCTGCCAGCAATCCGGCGCGGCTGAGATCAACGCGAATGGTGAAAGCGCCGTGCGTGCGCGTGGTCGCATAAACCGTTTTGAGTGCCCCGCCAAAAATCGCGTTGAACAGCTTTTCGCCTGCATCACGCGCTGCTTTATCGCGATCGGCGGCGTTTGCACCGGCGCGCCCCTCCAGGATGTCGCCTAATTCAGCAAGATCGGCCAGCGTGAAAGGGGCAGCGATCTCATCGGATGCTTTGCCACCCGGTGAGTTGTTCACGGTAAGGCGATAGCGATTTGCCGCCAGCGCCTCAATAGTCAAATCCAGCAATACGTTTGTGGCTGACACTATGCCTTAATGTACTTTCATCAATGCTTTCATCAATTCAGTGCAGGTTATTCAGCAGCAATCCCGACCTGTGCGCGCAAATAGACTTCCATGAATTCGTCCAGATGTCCATCGAGCACGGCGGCGGTGTTGCCCGTTTCGTGATCGGTGCGGTGATCCTTGACCATCTGGTACGGATGCAGCACGTAGGAGCGAATTTGGTTACCCCAACCCATCTCGACATGTTCGCCCTTCATCTTCGAGATTTCTTCCTGCTGTTTGCGCTGTTCCATGTCGAATAGACGGGCGCGCAAGACGCCCATCGCGCTTTCCAGGTTTTGGGCGCGGCTGCGTTCGTTCTGACAGGTGACAACCGTGCCGGTGGGCAAATGCGTAATGCGGATCGCCGTTTCGTTCTTCTGAACGTTCTGGCCGCCCGCACCGCTCGACCGAAACGAGTCGATCGTGATGTCTTTATCCGGGATGTCGATCTCGATCGTGTCCTGCACATCCGGCATGACTTCCACCAACGCGAACGAGGTATGCCGCCGCTTGGCCGAGTCGAACGGACTGATCCGCACCAAGCGATGCACGCCGCGCTCCGATTGCAGATAGCCGAACGTGTACGCGCCTTTGAGGGTCATGGTCACGCTCTTGATGCCCGCTTCTTCACCGTCCATCTGATCCAGAATTTCGGCTTTGATGCGGTGCTGCTCTGCCCAACGCAAGAACATGCGCAGCAGCATCGACACCCAATCCTGCGACTCAGTGCCACCCGCACCCGCATGAATGGACAGGATCGCGTTGGCTTTGTCGAATTTGCCGCTCATGAGCGCTTTGAAGGACAGATCGTCTACCAGTGCGCGGATGGCTGCCGTTTCGGTGGTCAGATCATCGCGCAAGCTCTCGTCGTCCATTTCGGCCAATTCGATCGACTCGGCAATGCGCGTTTGAATGCTGCGCCACCGATCGACTTCTTCCTTGAGCGTGCTCATGCGCTGCATCGTTTGCTGTGCGGCGCGCGGATCATCCCAAAAGCCGGACTCGGCAGATTGCGCTTCGATGTCCGCGATTTCGGTCTCTTTGGTGGCTACGTCAAAGACGCACCGTGAGATTTTCGATCGTTTCGCGCATTTCGTTAAGCTGTACCAATAAATCGTCCATACCAATAACTCCCAGAGACTCAGACAATCGTGTGTGATTTTACCAACTGGATTTTAACGCATTTACGCACATTGCGCGACCCGCGCTTACATTATCAACAGGGCGATTGCATCTAACTAAGGGTTGACAATCGGGTAAACTTATGATGAAGGAGACCTTGAGCATGACTGTCAGCAAGCCGACCAGCCTATTCGAACATTTTCAGGAAATTGAAGACCCGCGTGTGGAGCGGACAAAAGACCATGCGCTGCTCGACATTATCACGATTGCGGT
>Ga0209724_1002196_pt1 | contig 16882 bp, 11 predicted proteins | sample grotaG_FD_184143 | JGI IMG/M metagenome (GOLD analysis project Ga0209724, IMG submission 184143) | Glacier valley bacterial and archeal communities from Borup Fiord, Nunavut, Canada, to study Microbial Dark Matter (Phase II) -... | ecosystem: Environmental > Aquatic > Freshwater > Ice > Glacier ...
GATGTTGTATCCTTCGACATCTTCACCAAATTTTATTATTTTTTTCATTTTTCTTTAAGTATTCTTCGTTCAAATAATTTGTTCATTTCTGTCATTACGAATCCGGTCAATAAAAGTTTCTTCCATATGAAATGAAATCCTTTACCGATCAATTGCATATCAATACTTTAAAAAATAAATTAAAAATAGTTTCAAAAAAGGGGTAACAATTAAAAGCCCTTTCCTATTAACACTCAAAGATTAAAATATTTTCAAATCCGAAGCAGTAATTATTACAATAAGAATTGTAAACGAGTACCATAAATTTGCAAATACACCCATAAAGCGAACCATTCCGAACATTTTCAAACCTAACGACCTGATTTTAAAAAAAATGCTAAAAGACCTATTTTCCTTTCTTGTTCATCCCCGAATAAATGATCAACCAATCTCCCTGGATCTTAACCAATCTGCTATACTGGTTACGAAGATGATATTATTCTATTTTGGGATTGCGATCTTGTCGATGGCTTTGTTCCACCCAATTTTAAAATACTTTGATTTATTTCCGGAAAGAAGCTTAATATTATCAAAGATCCCTATTTCGTTTAAGATCATTTTTTTCGTCCCCGTTTTTGAGGAAATAATATTCCGACTTTCATTGAAATTCTCGAAGTATAACCTATTTCTGTCTTTGGCAACTTTACATTTTACGCTTTTTTATCACACCTACAGCCTGCTTGTTTTATCCGTCATTACATTTACGATTGCGTTGATTCCAAATTTGAGAATGATCCCGGAAACATTTTTTTCAAGATTGGAATTAATATGGACTAAATATTTCCCTTTCGTCTTTTATAGCCTGGCCATCAGTTTTGGATTGGTGCATTTATCAAATTTTGCAAACTTAAGGTTGGCTCACTACCTTCTATTCCCTCTGATTGTTGGAAATCAGATTTTAATGGGATTAATTTTCGGATATGTCAGGGTTACTTTTAAGAATGGGTTTATTTACGGTGTTTTGCTTCACTTTCTGATCAATTTACCGTTTTTATGGCTTGCACATCAGTGATGATTTTCGATTATAAAGGTGATTAAAGATTTATTGAGAAATTTAACAAATGCAATGTTTCTTTGCCTAATTAAGATAAATTTGCAATATAAATAGACCACACTTTAAAATGGTGGATTGTTCATTAATAACCAGGCGAAAAGGAGAAGAACATTTTTTAAAACCATGAAACAATATGCTTGTAAATTATATAAATTGGAATGTCGACCCGGAGATTTTTAACCTGTTTGGAATTTCACTTCGATATTACGGGCTATTGTTTGTCGGCGGATTAGTCTTTTGTGTTTACGTTCTGAAGGGAATTTTCAGGAATGAAAACATCCCACCTGACTACCTCGATAAATTAACAGTTTATGGATTTATTGGGATATTTGTTGGCGCACGATTGGGTCATTGCTTGTTTTATGAGCCATCCTATTATTTAAACAATCCATTGGAAATAATTTTACCCATTCAGCCCACGATGGATGGCGGATATAAATTTATCGGCTACCAGGGATTGGCAAGCCATGGCGGTTCGGTCGGATTGATCATTGCCTTGATTTTATACTCAAAAAAGACAAAAGAACCGATCCTTAAAACGCTCGATCTGATTGCAATTGTTGCACCGCTGGGTGGTTGTTTTATACGTCTGGGCAACCTGATGAACTCCGAAATTGTTGGAATTCCTACAAATGTTCCCTGGGCTTTTGTTTTTGTTCGTGAAGATAATTTACCACGACATCCCGGGCAACTTTATGAGGCCATCATCTACTTAATGGTTTTCGGACTGATGTATCATTTATACCGGACGAAACGCGAAAAATTGCAAAACGGATTCTTTTTTGGATTGGTAGTCACCCAGATTTTTGTAGCCAGATTTTTTATCGAGTTTATCAAAGAAAAGCAGGTGCCGTTTGAAGCGCAAATGCAATTCGATATGGGACAATTATTAAGCCTCCCATTTATTGCGATTGGGATCGTATTTATTATTTATGGAATCGTAAAAACTAAAGAAGGAAATCCGGTAATTAACGAGAATAAATAAGTGACCTGTTTCCATATTTAAGGTTTCTTTAAAATAGCAAATGAGAATGCCACCAAATCTCCAAGTCACAAAATTGCACCAAAGCTGATATTTAATACTTTAACTTTGGTGAGATTTGGCGTTTTTGTGATTTGGTGGCAAAAAAGACTTTATATCCTCGCAAATTTGAAATATTGAAATACGACATTTCACCGTTTCCATTACTTAAAGGATAGTTCGGGTCCACCGAAATGAAATCACTAGAATAAATACGCGATTACAATCGAAGATCGGTGTAGCCAAATCGCCTTACCCGCATGATTTTCATCGAAGATTTCAATCTAAAAACAACAATTCCTGTTGCAATCTGTGTCGAAACATAAAATTCGCCCGACAAACATTCAAATAGATGAATTAAATATTTGTTTTTATGTTTTTTAATGGGTTCCTTTGAAATAGAAACATTTGTTTCTCAAATTATTCACAAAATTGGCTCTTTGACGTTTGGTATGGGTAATTTAATCACCATAAGAACTAATTATTCGAATTATTTCTCCGTAGGAGAACCCTGTAAATAACCCCCAGATTTATCTGGGGGAAAGAATAAGTAAAATAAAAAACTCTGTAAGAGTTTCCCTACATATGTGTATTAGCTTTGCGACTCTATCATTACAAATATAATACAACACAAAAACAATAATAATGGGTAACTCTTACAGAGTTAATATTGTTATTATTTACGCCTCCCCCAGATAAATCTGGAGGTTATGCACAGGAAACTCTTACAGAGTTAAAAAAAGGTTCTTACTTATTTTTCAAATTAAATGCAGTGTGATTAATTGCATAAAATTGGACTACCCAAACGATCCGCCATCGAGCCACAAAATTGCAAATACAATAGAGGCTTTTGTACCGTAAATTGGGATTCATCAAGAAGGACAAAATTTCGTGCATCAACATCATTATCAATCGAATCATCGAAATAAAACCAACTAATATGACTAAATATTTAAAGATCGGAATCTTACTGACTGGATTATTGATTTTAGTGCTTGGTTGTAGTGAAAAAATCGAAATTAAACAGCAATCAAAAATTCTGAATTCGTTCAGCATGAATATCAATGATCAAATATGGCAACCATCTGTAATTGGAAACGATTCATGCTCGGTGGCCCTTCGGTGCGAGATGTCGACAATCCACGGAGATAAAAACTTTTATACGATTACGATGTACAAGGATTCGAATTCGAGAACGGATCTTGAAAGTGAAAATATTTTTTATCTGCAAATTATGGATGTAATTAGTACCGGCACATATGTTATTTCCGATCCTATTGGCAATTTTAAGTCATATGCCAGGTTTGTGAAAAATGAGTCCGGTAATCTTCGGATATATGATAACAGTACAATCCATGCATCATCCAAGGTTCAAATAGTGGAATTGATCCCTAAAATCGGTTCTGCGTTGATTGGTATTAGAGGTTCATTCTCAGGAATATTATATAACAAAGCCAATCCGAAAGATTCGATTGTAGTTGATAATTGTCTCTTTAATTTGAAAAAATTAAACCGGAATAATTTTTGCCAATGTGCCGAATAGATTTCGGCTATCTAACATCCAAACCGATAACCGATTCCCGATTCAGTATTCAGCAATTTTGGTTTTGAGGGTTCATCTTCGACCTTTTGCCTAACTGTTCCATAAAACCTGCAGGTATTGGTTCCGAAGAAGCACATTTAAATAGGGCCTACTTAAAAATTCATTAATTATTGATATTGAACACAATAAATACCTGATTGACGAAAAGATGTGCAACGTTTTATTGTGTTGTGAAAAGCTTGCACTTTAAAAAAATGGGAGCCCCGAAAAATTATCCCAGCGGGATAAAATGTTTATAGAAAATGCATTGGACAACCAAATATGCGACCCCTCGGGGTCGAACACCTTATTTCGAATCATTTTCTATAAACATACGACCTCTCTGAGGTCTTCCAAATAAAATTTGAGTTTTTCAGCAAACCCTACATATTAAAACCGATTGAAATCAAACTATCCCGGTTCTGCACAAATTTGCCAGATATTATTTTCCTTCACCGCCAAATATCATCGATTGTAGATTACACGCCTTTTGCATATAAGGGGGCAGACATTTAATTCCAGCTTTTCACAACAAACCCCTCATCACCGAAGCGAAGAGGGGTTTGTAATATCAAGGTATAACAGGTTTGGCCTGTTTGCCTGGGAAGAGAGAGCGGTATTTTATAAATCCCAATCGTCAGACTCACATAGCACTATGCTACAACGTGCATAATCGGATCGCAGTAGGCCAAAGTCCCTTCTGTGGTAACTGCTGCCACACGAAACCAATACCGTGTCACAGGGGTAAGGTTCTCGAGTATTACATTTGCTTTGCTTGTGGCGTCAGCAAAGACCCATTGCGATTCGGATTCCGGAAATGTATTGATACAATATTGCCAAACATACGATTTGGCACCCGGTAAGGCTTGCCGATGGAGCTTTACTGTGCCCGGTTGGTCGCCAGCTTCGGCCCAAAGCTCTGGTTTTGGATTAGTAACAGGCTGTTTCGAAACATTAAAACCTGCACTTTTCATAATTGCTTCGTCGCCGTCAGCGATCCTGTCAACGTATAAGGCCTCGAAGCGCATTAATTTATCCCATTCTTTTTCAACCCGATTTAGTTCTGCTTTTTCGGTCTTCCCATCGTTGAGCGCTGCTATTAATTTTTGCTCAAGCTGATCGGTTTTCTCTTTTAAGACCACTAATGCAATATCAGGATTCGGAAAATATTCATTCTCCGACATCGATGTGTATATATGCCTCCCAAATACTACTTTAACCGAAGGCACCGTGGTTACAAAATCGAATAAAACATGACTTTTACGCATGATATTTGTTTTATACAGTTATAATCACATTCAAATTTATCACCATTAATTTGACTGCCTGATTATTGGGTATCTATTTTCAATATGTCAAGGAACGCTCAATTGACAATTCTATTTCGATTCAACGCACACGCCGCGTGTTTTGCTTCATCGCTCTGATTTTCGAAAACTATTTCACCGTCGGTTAAAACGATTCCTGTTTTTCCGTTGAATTCGGGCTTCTTTTCGCGGATTCGACCTTCTTTTCACAGATTCGGGCTTCTTTTCGCGGATTCGACCTTCTTTTCACAGATTCGGGCTTCTTTTCGCGGATTCGACCTTCTTTTCACAGATTCGGGTTTCTTTTCGAGAATTCGGACTTCTTTTCGCGGATTCGACCCTCTTTTCGCGGATTCGGGCTTCTTTTCACAAATTCGAGCCTCTTTTCACAAATTCGGGCTTCTTTTCGCGGATTCAGGCTTCTTTTCGAAATTACAGTTGTCAATTTCTGTCAATGAACAATTTATCTTATAATTATGTGAAACATTTATGGTTTACAGGCTGTTTAACTAATGTTCGGATTGAGATGAAACGCTTGTAAACCGATCTTTTTAAAAGATGGTAACACTGCGTTAAATTAGTGTACTACATTCATTTTCGAAATACCACCAAAGTGGTATTTTTTCGCCTAAACTTAACAGATTAACCAATATGGAAAAGAAGAAAAAAACATCGGCAAAAGTGGTTAAAAAAGAGTTGGAATATTACAAAAAGATTCTCGATTCGATTCCGGCTGTGGTCTATATCAACGAATTGAAACTGTCGGGTGATATCAGCTCTTTCAAAAATGAGTGGATGAATCAGCGCGGCCACGATTTTTTAGGCGCTACGCGCGAGGAAATCGAACTGTTAGGGTTTGATTTTTTTATAAAGATGGTTGATCCGGTCGATCTGCAACTTTTATCGGTCGGATCGAAGGTTTTGTGTACGATGACACCGGAATCGGATACTACTACGGTTCTCAGGATCAAATCTAAAATTCAGGGTGAATACCATTGGTTCTTTTGTTTAAAAACGGTGATGGAGGTTTTCGACAACGGAACAATGCGAAAAATACTGACCGTTGCCAGCGAAATCAAAGAGATCGTCGATCACGATCATCAAATCTCATTGGCTCTGAAAGAGTTTCTTCGCCGGAATAATCGCCTGAAGGCATTGAATATTACCCTGCGGGAATTTGAGGTGCTGCGCCTGATCGCAAGGGGTAAAACCAACGACGAAATAGCAAAAGCATTCAATATCAGCCTCCATACAGCAAAGAAACACCGTACAAACCTGATCCGGAAAACGAGTACGAAGAACTCCATCGGCCTGGCTGCACTGGCTATTGAAAGCGGCGAATATTAAATGAATGTGCGAAAATTTAGTGAAATAAGCTGCTGTCTGCCTAACACCCAAACCGATAACCGATTCCCGATTCCGTATTCAGCAATTTTGGTTTCGAGGGTTCATCTTCGACCTTTTTACGCAACTGCGCCATAAAAACCCGCAGGTATTGCGTCTGTTCGACATATCCCATGCCCCAGACTTCCTTTAAAATATATTGATGCGTTAAAACACGTCCTTCGTTTTTGGCAAGGAGCGCCAGCAGCGAAAATTCGGTGGAGGTTAGTTTAAGCAACTCATTGTTTTTGCGCGCGGTATGATTGGCTAAATCGACTGTTAGAGCACCAAATACGAGGATCGGATTGTCAGGATTGCCCTGGCTCTGCCGGATGGCAACACGGATGCGCGCGAGCAGTTCGCCGGTGCGAAATGGCTTTGTAAGGTAATCGTTGGCGCCGTTATCGAGCGCTTTAATGATATCGTCCTCCGAACTGCGGACAGAAAGGATCAGGATGGGTTTCTCGAACCATTCGCGAAGTTTTTTGAGTATTTCAAGGCCATCGGCATCGGGCAGACCCAAATCAAGGATAATCAATGCTGGCTGACGTGTAGCGGCCAATGTCAGCCCCTCCTTGCCGGTTGATGCTTCCGAAATCTTATAACCACTGGCAGAGAGGGTTATTTCGAGCAACCGCCGGATCTGGACTTCATCATCGATGATCAAAATTGTTTCCTGCATAGATTATAAATTTACCACATCGTCACATAGAAAACATAGAAAGAAACAATGCTGTTCAATATTTTCACAAGATAGTTCTCTTTTTTAAAACCCTACCGTCACATAAGTAATGAATATCACTAAATGTTGTGTTTTTACAAGAATTGAATTTAATTAAGTTGATAATGCCGAAGGCATGATAGGATTATCGCTAAGTCGGAAGAGAAAGCAATAAAATGCCGAAGGCATGACAGATTTATGTCACCAATTCGTGGTTTAAAACAGCTTTCTCAAATATTTTCTACAATCATTATAACCTTTCGGGTTTAAAAAACCTATACTTGATTCGCGTTACTTAGCAACAACTATTGTTTTTCTTTGATATTATGAGCATACTTTTCCACCCTATGTTTTCTCTGTGACGATGTGGTTCAAAATTTTCACAGGTATCTTGATCGTAAATATTGCACCCCCATTCTGCCGGTTTTCGGCAATTACCGTGCCCTGATGCGCCTCGATAAATCCTTTCACAATCGAAAGACCTAAGCCAGTCCCACCGGTTTTGGCATCCTTCCCGCGATAGAACTTATTAAATACCAACTGAAGATCATCATTTGGAAATCCGGCACCCCGGTCCATCACCTGGATGGTCAGAAACCCGTTGTCGTGAAAGAACTTGAGCCTGATGGATGTCCCGGCCGGGGTATTTTGGGTGGCATTCAAAACAAGATTATGCAGCACCTGTTCAATCAATCCAAAGTCGATTTGCACCAAAGGCATACTCGCGGGAATGACAATGTGAAACTTGAAAGGGAGTAATTCCTGTTTAAGGGTATCGGCCACTTTATTTGCCAGATCAGTCACATCGCACCAGTCAAGACGCGGGGATATACGACCCGATTCGAGCCGCGACATATTCAGCAGATTTTCGATGAGCTGATTCAATCGGATGGATGCTGTATTAATCTCGGTATAGAGTTTAATTTTTGTCTCTTCGGGATAACTCTGCGATAAAAGGGTGTCAGACGCACCAATAATTGTGGCTACCGGAATCCGCAACTCGTGCGAAATGGAATTGAAAAGCGTTTTGTAGAGTTTATCCGATTCATTCAAAATATAGGCTTTTTTGGCAGCATTTCGCAAAAACTCACGTTCGTATTTGCTGGATATTTGCGCCAGAAATGCTTCCCAAAATTGTCCTTCACCTTGCGTAAATACTGTTCCATGTTCGACCGCGATGACCCCCATATTTTCATTGACGCCGGTTAAAGGATAAAATGTATAATCGGTGGATGGCAATGTATCGGTATGTTTCCCGGCCTTCGCCGAATGTTTAAATACCCAGTCTGCAATGCTTAACTCGTTTTCGGTAAGTTTAATTTTAGTTTCATGATTTAATTGATTTTCAAGATTATTCGCATCGTTCCTGAGAATGATTGCGCAATCTAACCCAAAATATTTTTGAATGTACCTGATGGCAATATTCGTAACATCATCGATTCCGGGGGCCATCGTCAAATCGCGGGTCAGCTGGTAAAGTGCATGTGTACGCTCTTCGCGTATCCTGATTTTCTTCTCCTGATGCCGCACCCTTGATGTTAATATGCCATTCAACAACGCAATGATAAAGAACATGACAAGCATCAGAATATCTTCGGCCTTTTCGATATGCATCGTAAATTGCGGGGGGATGAAAAAGTAATCCCAGATGAGTGCGCTCAATGTCGCAGCAAGCAAAATAGGTCCCGTTCCATAAAACAGGGCAAGTACCGATAATATAATCAACAACCCGAAAGAGACAACCTGGTACCCTGCGTAATCTTTTATAAGATAGAAACCAATTGAAGACAATGTGACAAAAAGGGAAACTAACAGGTATTGCTGGAGATTTGATGTAAAAGACGGGGCAGATATTTTTTCCCTGTATTTATCTTTTGTCTCAATGTCAGAACCAAGAATATAAACGTCGATGTTACCACTATACCGGATAAGCCTGTTTACGAAATTGCCAAGCCGCAACATTGATAAAATATTAATAGCACGTGGCTTGCCAACAATAATATGCGTTACATTCTCTTTTTGGGCAAAATCGACAATTGCTTTTACAACATCGTAGTTGGTAATGATTCTGAATTTGATCCCAAGGTGACCAGCGAGATTAATATTCTTGTCGAGCTGCTCACGTTCTTTGGAAGTCAGGTCGTGCTTATTTTCAACATAGATGGCCTGTATGGAGGCGCCCATTGAATAAGAAAGGTTCTTTGCCCAGCGAAGCAGTTTTGTTGATTGCTCTGTAAAACCAATCGCCACTAAAAGGTGTAACCCCGACTTCCACGGACCTTTTATCCGCTTGAGTTGCATATAGTCGTGCAACTGCTTATCAACACGATCGGCAACAATCCGCAAAGCCATTTCACGCAATGCTGTAATATTTCCTTTGCGAAAGAAATTCTCGATCGCCTGGCGCGAACGTTCAGGCGCATAAACCTTTCCTTCGGACAATCGTTGCAGTAATTCATCAGGAGTCAGATCAACGAGTTCCACTTCATCCGCATTCTCGAAAATCTCGTCCGGCAGCGTTTCGCGCACAATAATACCCGTAATCTGGGCAACGGTTTCGGAACGACTTTCAAGGTGCTGCACATTTAGCGATGTGTAAACGTTGATCCCATTTTCGAGAATCTCCTGAACATCCTGGTACCTTTTGGCATGACGGCTTCCGGGGGCATTGGTATGTGCCAGTTCATCGACCAGAACTACCTGCGGTTTGCGGGCAATGATGGCATCCAGATCCATTTCCTGAACCTGCCGCGATTTGTAATCGTAGATTTTGCGGGGAATTATTTCAAAACCCTCAACTAATTCGGCTGTCTCTTTTCGGTTGTGTGTTTCGACATAACCAACGATAATCTCGTTACCTTTAAGCTTCTCAGCCTGTGCAGTCTGCAGCATCGTATAAGTCTTACCAACGCCGGCACACATACCGAAAAATATTTTCAGCTTGCCCCGTTTGCTTTTCTCCTCTTCATTGACAAGCGAAGCTAAAAGTTCATCAGGATCGGGGCGGTTGTCGTTTAAATCGTTCATTCTCTTTTATATTTACCACATAGAACGCATAGTTTGTTTATTTTCCCTTCTATGTTTACTATGTGACTATGTGGTTTTCTTGTTTTCAAGCTTCGAAATTAACACTTCCCTTTGTAACTTCCCGGATTTTAAAATCGCTTTTGGAAATTGCTTTGAAGAAAGAATCAAGCTCTCGTTTTATGGAACTTTTGAAGTTGATGATCAATACTATTAAATTGCTGCGTATTAATTTACTATCGCGAATAAATACCTTTACAAGATAAACAAGTTTTCTTGAATTACAAACTTTTCAAAGAACGATTCTGGTGTTTAACCTAAATTAAATCAGGTTTTTATAAAGATCCATTAACTAAACGACATTGGAATAAGATTTCAAATTATAAATGGGGTGATGCCGGATAATCTTTGAAAAAGATAGGCCAGGTAACCGGAAGAGGACCATATACCCCTTTGTTGTAACCACGGTATTTCCCGGTAGCATCAACATCAGGACCATAATAATACATCGGCCAGCCTTTATAAGTCAATTGTTTGCGGCCAAACACCATGATACTCCCAAATAATGTTTTATCGAGAACGGAGGGCACTACAATCTTATCCGTTTCGTAAAGAGGCCAAACGCCATTATTTGAAAAATCAGCTTTGGTGAAATTATTGTTATTGGTACTGTCTCTGAAAAATGAATACAAGGTACGTCCCATTGCATCTGTAAAATACGTTGTTGCTCCTACTCCTTCAGAGTAAACGTTTGTAGGGGAAACTACATAATTTTTCAAGTCCTTACCCGTCAATTGTAATTTGGCGATCATAATGGAATAATCAGGTTTAGCCACAAACCAGACACCACCAACTCCTTCACCAGTTGTTTTTCCGGAAGCTTCACGAACACCTGCAGGCGCATAATAATACAAAGGCCAGCCCTTGTAAGTCAACTGTGGTCCATTGGCAGAGGTAATCGAATTAAAATCAGCCAAATCCAAACCATTGCCTATTTGAGTCTGCATTAGACCTGTAGCATTAAATACTGGCCAGGCAGTAATACAACCTCCGGTACAATTGTTTGCACCATTGGCATCATTCGAAAAGAAATACAATGTATTTCCATCCTTATCTGTTAGATAGCTACCTAATGTAGTAGATGTTGCCAGTTTTATAACATACGGATCAACAACTACATCATCCGACTTTTTGCATTGAGTAAGCACGAAGCCCGTTGCCATGATCACAACGAAAATCAATAAAAATTGTATCTTCTTCATCTGAATAATTTTTAAATATGTAAATAAGAGCTCTTTGTTATTTAGAACGTTTATAAACAACAAAATGTTTCAGAAAAAAGCAGAAATATTTATAGTCATCAAAAGACGCTATAACTGATTATATTTTTTGGATCTATAACGGATCGTGTGGATAAAATTTGTAGATTTTAAAAAAAATCGCCCCGTTTTATAACGGAGCGATCTTCACTTTAGAAATCTTTCAGCTTATAAATCCATTTAAAATGATCTGCCAAAATCTACTTATTCAGCAATTGATCGGCAGCAAGCACCAGAAACATAAAATTAGAAGATCCACCACCCAACACATATTCAGTTTGTTGCCATAAGTAAGGAAAGTTTTTAAGTTCAGGAAAATCAGGACGGATTAAGGCTGTTCCAGAAACAACGCCACCTGGAATATAACTCCAGTCCGCACGATTATACCCATAAGCCGTAGTCACCGAACGCGAACCTACACCTGAAGCGAAAGACGAAGTGTTTACACCTGGATGGCAACCTAAAATGAAATTCAAAGCATTCATCATATATTCCTTGCTGACAACATCCGGGAATCCAGTATGTAGGAAGTATTGCTGGAAACCAAACTCCTGAATGTTCCATCCGGCACCCCAGATAACCGGTTTGTATGGAATTCCAAATGGATTCTCTTTCTGGTCAGAAGCCACCTGTTTGGCATATCCCGCAACAGCTTCATGGATGGATGCTGTAAAACGGGCATCATTCATTTTAGGCAATGCCCTTCCAATCACCCAGCCCATTGATGAAATTTTTGATTTAATCGTTGATTCATTCGCCAAAATATACTGTTTGTATTGATCTTTGGAAGTGGTCAAATACAGCTCAATCGCAGCATGAATCTTATTACTTTTCAATTTCTGATCATCATCATTAATGGTAAGCCATAAATTCTCAGCCACCGTGATACATTCTAAAGATAGCTCATCATTAAATCCTTTTAGAACCCGAGAAGCGGCAGCAATGTTAGAAATCGTCGAAAGGTCACGTGCCGGATTCACTTCCGTAAAAGCCCACCGGTCATCGGATACACCCGAGTGAGTTCCCGTTTTTTCATTTGCTTTCAGATTTGGATCAAAAACCAGGTTATCAGTCTGATTCGAAACATCGCCCACCAATACATATTGTTTCAGCGAAGGACTCATGATTCCACGATAAAACCTACCGAGGTTCCGATAACCCGCCATCACACTCAAAGCCCCATTTTCTATTTGCTGCAATAAATCAGGCTTTCCATCAGGCTGATGAATTTCGACAAGGTGATTTTTCTGATCAATGGTTGTATTATCATGATTGACTTTAAAGGCCTCGTAAGCAAGCGTAAGAATGTAAGTCTCCCCGGCCTGCGATTCAATACGAAGATCATCATCACCCGCATCATGCCAGCCACCAATGGCAAGTCCGGGAACAGGTTCTAAGGGTTTATACTTTGTAAGAGTAGAAGATCCCTGAACGTATCCATCGTAATGATTGGTATCGACCTGGGCCATCAATGCATCATCCATATGGCACAAGCCATGCCACACTTTATATTTCTCATTCACACGCATGTGACACATTTGAACAGGAAGAAAATATTCAAGTGTTGGCTGCCAGACATGCCTCTTGAAAACCTCTGTCGAAATCCGGAAAGGTTCTGTTTTGGAATCACTATATTGAATCAAGTAAATTCCTTCACGTTTGACCGAGCTGAAATCGAACTGAAAATAATTATATCGCAGGAATTTTCCCCATGTTTTTGGAATACTTTTCATCACTTGTTCAGGCGATCCTGTTTCTGATACCCGCAGTAATTTGGCCTCAACAGCGACATTATCCTTGCCATCAAGTTCAATAACCGCAACCTTTTCCTGATCAGGATGATATCCGATTTGCGATACATGAACAACCGGCTGATATTTCCAGTCAGAAATCGCATTAGGTGAAATAACCCATTCGATCGCTTTTTTTGTGGCGCCTTCCGGAACAACAGAACGAACAACAAACCACCCGTTATTGTGCTTATTCCGGCCATCAAGCAACAGAATATCTGCGTTTTTACTTTCAATCACCATGCGTTGCAAATCCGATTCGGGTGCAATTACCAAACGTTTCCCAGTTGCATAAGGGATTGCCTGTGCTTCACCATTTGTATCAAGACTTGTAGGTCCATTGGGTTGACGCGGGAATATTCCGGACTGATTGTCGAGGTACCAGGCTTTTCCAAAAAGTACGGTAGGATAAAGTTCGAAATTAAAACCAACCTTTCCGATAAATTCTTTAGGCAATGGCCGATCGAGATCGACCGTCACCCTGATTGAATTTCCTTCGGCTTTTACCGTAACGTCGTAATTGAAATAGAGGTCTGGATAAAAAATAGGATTAAAGCCCTTTTTGTTTTTGCTCGAATCGGGATAGGTGAGCGTAACCTTGATCAGATTATTGGCTTTATCTACAACACGTTTACCTTGTTTCGGAATCGGTTGCCATTGACCCGGAGTTGCTTCAAGACGCAAATCGCCATTTGTCGCTACGCGCTCCCCATTTTGGATAATACCAACACCTCCCTGGTGACCTTCGGGATAAATATCCTGAAAAGCCATCACATTCAGGCCCTGTATTTCAAAATATCCAAGATCATTTAATTGAAGTGTCTGTTTATTCTGACCAGTGGAAATATAACCACAAAACGCAATAAAACAAAATAGTACAACAGCTCTTTTCATCTTTAAAGTTTGGAATTATTGTGCAAAGTAGTAAAAATTTGTCGCTATGACGTTTGGTATTGGTAAATAATCTTTTGGGATAGTGACCGGGTGACTTTTCATGATTTGAACAGTCACCCGGTCACTCGCAACATAGAGACAAGGCAACAATTGTTGCCTTGTCTCCACAAATGCCCATCCATAATAAAGAGGCTGCCCAACCGGACAGCCTCTCAATTATGATGTATAAAAAGAATTAATTCCAGTTATTGGTAACCTGAGCGTTCAATGTTGGATTCGCATCTCTTTCAGCCTGTGGAATTGGAAGAAGGATGTGATAATCTTTTACCGGACTAATACCAATTGCTGCCTGTTTTTCAGCATTAATGGTTTCTTTAAGAATTCCCCAGCGAACAAGGTCAAAATATCTTGCCTGTTCACCTGCAAGTTCCATCTGACGTTCTCTTCTTAGAATAGTCCTGGCTTTTGTCTGATCGCCAAGCGTTGTAAACTGGAAAGCGCCTGAACGGGCACGAACCTGATTAATCAAAGGCAAAGCTAAAGCAATCTGGTTGCTTTCAATCAACGCTTCAGCCCTCATTAACAGAACGTCTGCATAACGAATGACCTGACTGTTAATATAACTATCTGGCTGACCGTAATTGTTTCTGCTTTCGTAAAGTTCATACTTACGCCATGATTTTTGTCCTTCTTTTACCTTCTCGCCATACTGTTTAATTCCATCAGGACATTCATCGCAGAAAGTAGCGTCACCACCTTTTGCACCAGCTGCTGAATAGAAAGTTTTGGCTGCACGTGGGTCGGTATAACTAACACCACTTTCGTTCAAATAAGTAAATGAGTTAACAACTGCTTCAGAAACCAAAACATTCCACCAGTCGTTAAATCCATATTCCATAGCTCTACCAGTAATGGTTGCTTTTCCACCCCAACCTTCCTGACCACCAAACATATAATAGGCATTTCCAACACCCCAGCCCTGCCATTCAGCATGCATTACGGCAAAAATTGTTTCTTTAGTTTTCAAATCCTTTACAAACAAATCATCCAGATTACCTGTCAATGCATAATCATAAGGGGCAGCGCTAAGCAATGCAAACTGAGCGGCAGCTTCGGTATACTTCTTCTGAAACAAATACACTTTTCCAAGCAATGCAATTGCAGCACCTTTTGTTACGCGACCATAATCAGATGTATTCGAATAAGTCAATGGTAATTTGGCAATAGCTGCTGTTAAACCAGTTTCAATAGATGTCCAGACTTGCGCTTTCGGAACTCTTGGAGATTCAATAACATAGTGATCGGCTAACTTTTCTTTTAATGGGACATCACCAAAACAGGTGACCAGCCAAAAATAGGAAAGTGAACGGAGAAATTGGGCTTCACCAGTAATTCTGTCTTTCAAAGCCACATCAGAAGCAAGGTTTGAATTCCAGGTCTGAAGCTTATCTATTACAAAATTGGTTCTGAAGACCATCTTGAAACAAGAGTTGAAAAAATAATTTAACTCACCACTATTCGGCGTGTGCGTATACAGCGGTAACTCGAGTAAACTGCCCTGAAGCGGGAAGTTCTTTTCGGCATCGTTACCCAAAAGGTCAAAAATAAAGTAGAATTCACGACTGTACATTCCCTGATATAATAATGGGGTATACATCGCAGTTGATGCCTCAGAGAAGGCAGTTGCACTGGTAAAGAAAGTTGAACCATCGTAGCTGTTCTCATTTTTAACGTCCAGCACTTTTTCGCTACAAGCTACAAACAGCAGCGAAAGTAGCAACGAATATATTATAGTCCTTTTCATGATTATGATCTGTTAAAAATTTAATTGTAAACCTAATCTGTAAGTAGTTGGGTTAGGACGCTGATTACCACCCTGGTCAATTCCACGTGTGAAAATAAAATTGCTATTGTCATTTGGAGAACCTGAGGAGATTTCGGGATCATAACCTGAGTATTTGGTGATCGTAAGTGCATTCTGAACTGCAGCATAAATCCTTAATTTGGTAAATGTACTATTAAGAAATGCCTTTGGAAGTGTATAACCTAATGTGATATTCTTTAATCTGAAATACGAACCATTTTCAACATACCAGGTTGAGAAGGCCATATTTGAGCCTGAATTTTGAGCGGCAGCAGGAACATCAGTAACATCGCCATCCTTTTTCCATCTTCTTAAAACAGTCGTCGTATTATTAAACGGTTTTGTCATCCCTTCAAACCAATAACGATTTCCGTTCACAACATCAACACCGGCAACACCCTGAAACTGCACCTGAAAATCGAAGCTTTTATAGGTAGCGTTCAACACACCACCATATTGCCATTTTGGTGAAGGATTACCAATATAAGTACGGTCAGTATCATCGAGGTAGCCATCACCATTTACGTCTTTAAAGACAAAATCACCAGGTTTTAATCCTGCCCTGTATTCAGTCTTTTTACCACCTGTCGCAGCAACTGTTTTGGCATTTAATGCACTAACCTCTGCAGCGCTGACAGCTACATGGTCAACTACATAACCAAAATAAGAAGCTAACGGATGGCCGATATCTGTGCGGGTTGGATTACCAACACCATTAAAGTCACCGGTTGAGATCGGAATATTACCTAACGTTCCTAATGCTGTTACTTCATTAGTGCTGTAAGTGGCATTCAAAGAAATGTCCCATTTAATTGCTTTCGAATCATCACCATACGATACAGTAGATTCGAAACCGGTATTTCTCATGCTTGCTGCATTTACAG
>Ga0209724_1002197_pt1 | contig 16874 bp, 12 predicted proteins | sample grotaG_FD_184143 | JGI IMG/M metagenome (GOLD analysis project Ga0209724, IMG submission 184143) | Glacier valley bacterial and archeal communities from Borup Fiord, Nunavut, Canada, to study Microbial Dark Matter (Phase II) -... | ecosystem: Environmental > Aquatic > Freshwater > Ice > Glacier ...
TGCCATTTACACTATTGAGTGCAGGGTTTAAAGAAGACTTCACTTCATCCATTAAGCCCAGCTTAATGTTGGTGTTGAGGTAGTCTCCGTTGCTGGTTAATTGTTTTGAATCACCAAGTGCAATATTCAGGGAAGCTGTCCCCAGCAAATCCTTTTCAATAAAAGCCAGCGAATTAACAGGTATATTAATTTCTTTTGTGAAGTTTATGGTAACGATAATACTGTCAAGGTTCGGGTTTTTTTCCATCATTTTATAGACAGTGCCCACCTGGAGGCCGTTTATTGTTACCGGGTTGGAGGTGGTAAGGCCTTCTACCGAATGAAACACCGCGTAGAGTTTCCTGCTTTTATCAAACAGATCCCTGCCTTTAAGAAAATTAAATCCTAATATAAGAAGAGCAATAGCCACAACAGCCAGTATACCAATCTTGGTTTCATTGTTAAGGTGAAATTTCATTCAGGTAATATTTATCTATTCGGTAGAAATTTATTCCATGGCAAATGTATAGAAACTTTGCTTGTGAAGATAGGCTTTCAGCTTTCGGCCCGATATCCTGAGAATTATATAATATAAAATAAATTCAATTGGTGAAGACGTTTATACTGCAGGTTATAATTTAAAATTGTTTACCGTATAGCTTCACGCAAAACAATTTGCAATTCAGCTAACGGCTTACAGAATCTGATGGCTGACAGCTAATAGCCTCTCGTAAATTACCTTCCTGCATTCACCGGCGGGTTCGCAGTGCCGGGTCTTGACGACTCCATCTCTTCCTTATATTTCTTTAAGGCGCCCATGATGTTTTCTACAATCTGGTTCTGACCATCTGCACTGTTAAGGTATTCTTCTTCTCCTTTATTTGTAATGAAGCCTGTCTCAACCAGGATACTTGGCATACCGGTAGCCTGGAGTACCCAGATGCCTTTGTCATTTCGTTGCTTTACACCACCACGGTATACGCGACCGGCTTTCTGAAATTCCTCTTCCACGTACTTACCAAAAGTATAGCTGTTCTTAAAATAAAATTTAGTGTACAGGGAAGCTCTGATCTTCGCTTCAGGAGAATTTAAATCGAGAATATTAAGAGAGTCTTCTACTTTCTCACCACTCGCCTCTTCACTGGTGATATAGGAACTTTTTGCCTGGCTTCTGTCTGCGGCCCATACATACGTCTCTGTCCCGGTGGTTTTATTTTCCACATAATAATTTTCATATACAGGCAGCTGTATAGTTTTCTTCTTCTTCTTTCTTCCCTTACCCGTATAAACAATTTTAGCGGTATGGCCTATTATTCGTTTCGCATACCAACCGCCTGCCCTTGCGCCTGTTGCATTACAATGGATGCTTATAAAAATATCTCCGCGTGCCTCATTGGCCATAGTAGCCCTCAACCTTATCGCCTGGTCTTTATTTGAAAGATTGCCGGGTAATACATCGGTGGTGCGGGTGAACACCAGTTTAATTTCAGGGAATTCTTTTTGAATGGCCTTGCCAAGTTTTAAACCTACTTCCAATGCTACCTGTGATTCAGTAGACATCAAACCTCTCGCTCCAATATCTTTACCTCCATGGCCCGGATCAATAATGATCGTCCTGATAGTTGCTTTGGCTTTTGGGTTGATGGGTTTTTCAGGTAACCGGACAAAACTAATACAAGAAATAAACAATAAAGAAAGGGATAACAACTTTTTCAACATACTTAAACAAGTTTAATAAGTAACAGTCAATCTTCACAAATACTTAATGACTGAATCACTATTTTTGTCCAACGTAAATTATGAGACCCGGACGCAAAGTTAGCCTAAAATTTCATGTGCGCTGGATAACAACAGTGTTTATATGCTCTATAACGCTATTTGCTTCTGGTAATTACACGTTGCAAAAAGATTTTTACAAGATATTAACGGTCATCAAAGACACAGTACCTACCGGCCTCCAAAAAAAGCCCGATACTATACCCACGGGTTTTAAAAAGAACATTGACACGATCCCGGAGAACGTCCCCGATACGAATGTAAAAAAATTTCAGAAGATCGATACGATGAGTATAAAAGTTTCCAAAGATTCTTTGGACGCCCCCGTATCATATGCGGCTACCGATTCTATGGTCTTTGATGTGGCTACAAAAAAAATAAAATTATACAACACTTCCGAAGTCAAGTACAAAGATATTGTGCTGGATGCTTACCAGATTACATTAGACCAGCAGCGTCAATTGGTATACGCTACTTATTTTACTGATACCGCCAGCAAAAGAATAGGCCGGGTAAAATTTGTGCAGGGAGAAAATAATATGGATTCCGATTCTATCACTTATAATATCAAAACCCAGAAAGGTATTACCAGCAGCACCTATACCACACAGGGAGAAATGTTTGTTTATGGCGAGAAGATAAAAAAGATTTCACCTAATGAATACTTCGCTTATCGTGGCCGGTTTACGACCTGTAACCTCGATACACCTCACTTCGCTTTTGTAACTAAAAAGTTAAAGCTGGTTAATAAAAAATTAGCCATCAGCGGACCTATTCACCCGGAGTTCGAAGGAGTACCGCTGCCTATTTATATTCCTTTCGGTTTTTTCCCTTTGTCGCAGGGAAGACATTCAGGGATGCTTCCACCGCAGTTTACCGTTAACGAACAATTTGGTTTAGGACTGGAAGGCCTTGGTTATTACAAAGTGATCAGCGATAATTTTGATGCCACCCTCCGTTCAGACATATATTCCTATGGCGGTTACCGCCTTAACTTCACCCCTACTTACAGGGTCCGTTACCGTTACCAGGGACAGTTTAACCTTGCTTACCAAAACACGCGCTTTTTAAGCAACAGCGGCACAAAGGAATATGAGACCAACAAAAGTTTTAATATCTACTGGAGTCATTCCGTTGACAGCAAAGCCAGGCCCGGAACAACTTTCTCCGCCAATGTAAATGCAGGATCAACAAAGTTTAATAAGTACGTTACCAACAACCCCACATTGAATTTTCAGAACCAGTTGAGTTCCTCTATCAGCTATTCAAAAAACTTTGATAATAAATACAATCTTAGTATCAGCGCCAATCATAACCAGAATAATCTAACCCGGTTAGTAAACCTTACGCTACCGACAATTTCATTTACTGCTACTACCTTGTATCCTTTCCAGAAAAAAGAATTTGTCGGTGAGCCGAAGTGGTATGAAAAATTAGGTATCGGTTTGAATTCGAACATCTCAGGTCAGTCATCTTTCTATGATTCATTGTTCAGTTTCCGCAAGCTTATAGACACTTTCCAGTGGGGTGCTTCTCATAACATCCCGATCACGCTATCACTTCCTTCTTTAGGCCCCTTCCAGGTTGCACCCGGAATTAGCTACCAGGAGAAATGGTATGCACGTAAACTGTACCGGTCATGGGATAAGGCCGCTCAAAAAGTTGATACCGCTATCCAGAATGGTTTCTATACAGCAAGAGATGTTTCTTTCAGTCTTGGTCTTAACACGGCTTTATTTGGAACCTATACATTTGGTAAAAACAGCAACATCAAAGCCATTAGACATGTTATGCGGCCATCGGTCAGTTTAAACTATAAACCGGATCTTGCCCGTAAGGATTACTATGCCACCCAGACAGATACTTCGGGAAGGATTACCCGGTTTTCGCCTTATGACGGTAGTCTCTTTGGCGCTTTCAGTGAAGGGAAATTTGGCGGGATAGGATTTGGAATTGATAACAACCTCGAAATGAAAACGCGTTCAAAAACAGACACCGGCCAGGTAGGTGATAAAAAAGTGAAACTTATCGATGGCTTCGGATTCAACAGTGGTTACAACCTGATGGCGGATTCTTTTAAGCTTTCTCAATTTAGTCTGTATATAAGAAGCACGTTGTTTGAAAAAATAAATATCACCATGGGTGGTGTGCTTGATCCATATCAGGTAGATAATAAAGGGTATCGTATTAATAAATATGCCTGGTCGGCAGGTAAGTTTTCTCCCGGCAGAATTACCAATGGCAACATCGCTATTTCAACTTCTTTTAAAAGTAAAGAGAAGGGCGATAAGAAAAAAACGGCTGACTCATTGAACAAAGCGCAGGGTATGCCTATGACCATGGAAGAGCAGCAGTCGGAATTAAATTATATCAGGAACAATCCTGCGGAGTTTGCCGATTTCAATATTCCATGGTCAGTCAATCTTTCTTACTCGCTTAATTTTTCCAAAGCTATTAAGCCGGATTATAGTGGCTACCAGACACTGATCAATTCTAATTTAAGTGTAAACGGCGATTTCAATTTATCACCTGAGTGGAAGTTAGGTATGAATAGTTATTACGATTTTAAAACTTCTTCCATACAATCGCTTACCATGTTCTTGTCACGGAACCTGCATTGCTGGCAGTTGTCTATAAACGTTACACCGGTTGGACCAACGCGTTATTTTAATATTACCATCAATCCGAAGTCTACACTATTAAGAGATATAAAAGTAAACAGGAGCAGGTACTTTTATGGGAATTGATTTTTTTTAACCGCGGAGAATACAAGAGTTAACTCGGAGGGCCACTGAAATCGGCTTTCTCACGGTACTCCATGTTACCTCCGGTTGTTCTTTGCGGTTAGAAAAAACTAAATATTTTTTGCCACATAGTAATCAGTCATAATCTTAAAAATTTTTTCTTTCAACTCCAAAGAGCTTACACCTTTTTCAGCAACTACCGGTGCCAGGAAATGCATCTCCAGCCGGTGCGGCCAGATGAAAAATGATTTATCTCCCGGCAGCACCTTTTTTGTGTTGAAGATTAAAGTAGGTATGATTGGCTTGCCTGTATCCAAAGCCAGTCTGAAAGCCCCGTCATGAAAAGACTTCAGTGGTTCGCTGCTTTTATTACGGGTTCCCTCAGGATATATGCTCATGTGTAAACCCATGTCAAGAACCTGTTTCATTCGCTGGTAACTATCACGGCGACTTCTTTCACTGTTCCTGTCAACCAAAATACTTCCCATAGCATATAATATTCCAAACACCGGTGTTTTCGCCATCTCTTTTTTAGCAATGGTTTTATTGCCGCCGGGAATATAAGGACAGGATACCGGCACATCCATCAGTGAATTATGATTGCAAACAACAATATAATTTTTCCCTTCTTCAAAATTTTCTTTTCCCACAACGGTAAGGTGACATAAGATACCATTTAAAAAAATATCCATCCATGTTTTAGAAAGCGCTATGAAGCGCCTGGTCATTTTTGGTTCAGGCATTTTTCTTATGATAAGAAAGGGGATCATAAACAGCAACATCGTTGTAACAAATACAGTAGCGGCCCATGCGGCCCATATCCTCCCAAAAATTTCTCTGAATAATTTCATAACGTAATGATTAACCTTCTTACCCATACCTCATACCTCACACCCTCAAATCTCTTAAGGCAACTTCCAGTCTATCGGGTCAAGACCATTCTTTGTAAGGTATTCATTGGTTTTAGAAAAGTGCCTGCAACCAAAAAAGCCTTTGTCAGCGGAGAATGGGGAAGGATGCGCAGCTTTCAGTACCAGGTGTTTTGTTTCATCGATAAGCGCCTGTTTTTCATGCGCAAATTTACCCCATAACATAAACACAACGTTCTTATCCATAGCAGCGATTTTTTCGATAACCGCATCTGTAAACTGTATCCAGCCGATCTTTGAATGACTGCCGGCTTCCGTGGCCCTCACCGTTAAAGAAGCATTGAGCAGCATCACACCCTGTTCGGCCCAGTAAGTAAGGTTACCGGTTTTTGAAACAGCAACCCCTATGTCACTATGCAACTCCTTGAATATATTGACAAGAGAAGGAGGGGGAGGCACGCCATCAGGTACGGAGAAACTTAAACCATGAGCCTGACCTTTTCCATGGTAAGGGTCCTGGCCCAGTATCACCACCTTAACAGTATCGACAGGTGTTTTTTCAAAGGCGTTGAAGATAAGTTTGCCAGGCGGGTAAATAAGTTTACCGGCTGATTTTTCCGTTTTTAAAAATAGGATGATCTGTTGAAAATATGGTTTTGTAAATTCGGCTTTCAGCGCTTCTTTCCAGCTTTCTTCAATAATGATATCCATTAGTTTGTTTTTTGCAAAAGTAAATGAATATGAGGTGTGAGGTTATGAGGTGTGAGGTGTGAGCAGCGCCGACAGATATTTACGGCAGACATCGTGAAAATTGAATATATTTCCAACCTCATACCCCATACCCCCATACCTCATACCTCACCCCACACACTTGTTCATCAATACACTATTTCCGGCAGGTTCAATTTTTTTATCCTTTCATTATAAAGGCTATTGTATTTCTGACTTCTCTTTGCGCCTACGCTGCTTGCTGCCCCACTGGCGATCATCTTTACCAGATAATTAAAAAATGACCGGTTACGACTCCGCTCGTAATATATTTTGCCAACCCGGTTTGTATTTTTTGTCCTTATAACAAAACTGTTTGCGGCAAAGGTAAGCAGGCTCGTTAGAAAGGTCTTCCGCTGATCATCCGCAGCTTTTAAAAATTCAACTTTAAGATCATGGTAATAAAAACGCATCTCACCCAACGATAAATACTCCCTGCCTATAGCTCTTATAAATATTGAATCAGCAATACCGGATTTAATCCTTACACTCATTACAGGCAACAGGAAAGGATTTAATATTTTCATATCGAAGGGCCGAACTTGTATAGTAACAGGAAAAGATGCAAGACTGTCACCGTACGATTCTTTCAGGTGCAGCCTTATGAAGGCAGCATCCATAAGGTAACCGGTAGCCAGCAACTGCAGACTATCACCGGCAATAAAATTATAATTTTTTATATTGCTGACAGTAGCATTTAAACGAGTGAAACGGATGTTGCCGGTCTGATTTGTTTTTTCACTTATTTCATGGTACCTCACTCTGCCGTTGGTAATAGTTACGGAATCTATTCTGGTCTTTACAGGTATGTTTTTTATAATGGTAACAGGCAATCCTTTTATGATGTCTTGTTGGAGCGGCAGGTGTTTATCACGCGTGTCATTCAGCAACGCATCATGTACCTGAACATGTTCTATCCTTAATACTGAATCTCTCAACCAGGCAGCGATATCAATATTATTTAAAACCACAGCACCTGTTTCAGCCGTAATATAATCTTTCTGAAAAGCCTGGCCCGCCATGAATGCATTTCTGTTTAGTTGCGGACGGTATAGGAACGAGTCCAGGGAAACGTTGGTGGCACTGCCTTTCAATCCTTTGATAATAAACCTGCTTTTTTTATTTTTATAATTTAAGGTCAGGTTGCTAAAGGTTACAACCGGCTTAGTTATAAAATAATTTACCGGATCATTTATATTGGCTTTATTTAATGAAAAGTTTCCGGCGTAAAATGAAGTGACCTGCAAAGTGTCTTCCTGGCCGGAAGCACGTTTGTTCAACATGGTTAAATTAGGAAGATCAATACTCCCATCATCGAGTCGCCAATCGCCATTGCCTGATGATTGGCCGGCATATAAGCGGATCGATTTTGCTGCTAGTTTTAATAATCCTTTTGAAGAAGATATCCGCAGTGAATCTTTATTATTAAAACTGAAATCCTTTGACAGAACCCGCAAGCCAATCAAATCAAGTTGTTGACCGTCATCCGATGTTTTTACTGACGTGGCTGAAATGTCTGTATTGCCAGGGTTCAATGCTAAAGGTTCATCTTTAGTGTTGCTTTTAAAAGAAATCAGGGGATCCGTGATTTCTATATTCGTAAGATCAATTTTTGGAAAAGATTTTTGTCTGTTGATACCGGGTAGTACAATTGATGCGTTTTTATTTATGTTGATTGCAGGATTGACTATTTTAAGCCAGCGTATATTCAAAGGACCCGATAGCGATTGTTGTATGTCAGGTTCGAAATTAATTTCAGGAACCGATACATTGAGAAGATTTTTATTCATTGGAAAGCTTGCCGTCAACGATGAAATCTTTGAAGATGATTTGTCTTTTAGCATAAATTTTCCGCTATGAAATTTAGCTTCATCCGTTGTTACATCGATAAAAGTCCCTTCCGCATGTATATCGTGCAGTTCTTTTGGCTTACCATTTACGAGCAGTATTCTGCCAGATTTTAATATAGAAATTTTCGCGTCAAACGTTGTTTTGCTGCCGACGATTTTTAATGCTGTAGTGCTGCCATTTATTCTGCCGACGGAGAGTAATGAATTATTATCTGCAGAGACTTTTTTTGAAAGATCCATAACAACGGTAGCATCTTTCCAGGCGATTTCTTTTATTGTAAGCAGATTCGATTTAGCATCGAGCGACATTCCTTCAATGTTTACATTGTTAGCATTTAAATGCAGGTTGCGTTGGTTGTTCGTCAGGTTGATGTTTGCGGCGGAAAGACTATTGTTCCTGCCATATACAATTTGCTGAGCTGTCATCTTCCAACCGTCTTTTACGTACTCAAATTCACCCGTATCAAAATTGCGGATCATTGCAGGCAGGGAAGTTACCAAGCCAGTTGTGGAAAGGTCAGGTCTTATAAACGTGTTTATATTCTTTACACTTAGATAATCATTAGCTGAAAAGTTGTAGTGCATTGAGCCATTCAATACGGTAATATTTTTTATAACAAACATCTGTCGCAGCAAGCGGTCAAGTCCGGTGTTTTTTTTCTGCTTCTTATGGTGAGGATCACGGGCAGCTATGATCGAAACAAAAGGATTGTGCAAAGTGAAGTTTGAAGCCACCAGTTTTTTATGAGAAATCAATTGGTACCAATCGATACCCTGTATCTGCAGGACGGGTATGTATATTTTTTGATTTCCTTTTTTTACTCTCGCCGTTGATTCAATATTTATATTGAATAAGGAGAACTGGTCGTTATTTATTCTTACACTATCAAAGTGTACGAGGTAGGTACTATCTCTGAAGTAATCTACAAATTCCTTCACACCGAATCGTATACTGGAAGCGCTGATTGGCATGGAAGGAAACAATCCCACACCAAGGTTCGCTACCACCAGGCTGTCCTGTACAAAACGAAAAGTGCTTACCTTCTCTTTCCTTTCAACTTCAATATCGAAATCAACATTGTTAATGCTTACGTATCTTACCAGTAACCTGCCAAAAGCTGCTGAAGTAATTTTTCTTATCGCTGCTGCTATTGTTTCCGAGCTGTCCCTTGCATCTTTTATCTGGATGGAAAAAGATACTTTGGGCCTGGTAAAAAATAAAGAGTCGATCCTGTTATAATCGGTTGAATCGTTAACGGCAAGGAAAACATTTTTGATACGCATTTTTGTTGCATAGAGATTGAAACTGGATTTGGTGCTATCGTTGTCACCGCCGGAGATGCTGCAGCTGTCGACTTCGAGGTTTCCTTTGTTAGCAATAAAAAGGAAAGAGCTAAAACGGATTGCTTTATCACCATCGGGAAAACGGATAGTTTGTCCGCCGATCCTTAATTGTATGTCTTCGGTATAAGAATTCGGATGTAATGAGATACTGGACGAATCGATATTAAATCCCTTGATATAAAAATCAATGTCTTTAATTTTCAGTGGCTGGATGTTTCTTTCCGAATTGCTGTTTAGAGTGAACACGCCTTTATTAATTCTGAAATTTCCCACCTTCAGCGTGGTAAGAACCGATTGGATCGATTGATATAACTTCTCCATTTCAACTGATAAACTGAAAGCCGTTCTAATTTGCTGCTTGCTATTTCGCTTTTGATGACTTAGATTTACGATGGGCCTATCCAATAAAATGGAATCTATTAAAAGTCGTCTTCCGTAGATCAATGGCCAGAGTTCTTCCAGTTGAAGTATGATTACCTGGGCGTGCAGCTCGAATTTGTCAGTCGGGTTACTGGTATCAACATCGGTAAGTGCTGGTTTCTGTATCTCCAGTCTTAGTTTCAGGTAATCGTAGGTTACTTTCTTCATATCCAAATGATATTTACCCTTGGATTGTACACGTACAATCTCTGCCAGTATATTTTTAGCATGCGCAATTAACCAGAAATGAAAGCTTACCATCGATGCCACCAGCAACAGGAGTGTTAAAGCAAAAATTTTTAATATTTTACGGAAGCGACTCAAAAAACATTCTGTTGTTACCAATGTAACATAATAAATTAGTAGGAGATTGCAAGGAATAGCTAATAGCTCCGGGGTATGTGGTGTGGGGTTATCAGGTATGAGGGATTCGGTGAAAGTTTGCCTGATCATCAATGAGATCTATAACAGGTGATGTTTGTTGTCAGGAGCTTTAAACCGGTGACTCTCTATGCTCATATCAGCGCTTAGTAAATTTATAAAGTAAATGCAGTAAGATTATGATTGGCGGGGTAATGAAAGTACTTGCCGCCAACCGGTAACAGGCATGACGGTGGAAGACTTACAGGGGGAATTAAAATTGAGTTAAAAGACTGTTTGCAGACAGCTCAGCGCTGACAGCCATACATAACATATCTCAACTTACAACGTTATAAAATCAATATAAAATTTAATGGCATGGAAATCATTCATCCTAATTATGGATTAACGATAAGCAAAGAAGAGAACGGTACCGAAGACATCATGAATAATCCTCTACCCCGTGCCGTATTACGGCCTAACAGTTATGAACTGCTTGATGGTAAATGGCGCTTTGCCATAGATCCAAACGACACCGGAATTCAACAGAGCTGGTTCCTGGGACATGACTATGAAGACACCGCTCACTGGCCCGGTTCTATCGAAGAACACATGGCGGCGGCAAAAGGAGACATATTGAAAACGGAATGGAGTGATACCGTAGTTGCATGGTATGAGCGTGACTTTATATTGCCCGCACGCAAAGAGCAAAGTTCGTCTCCTTGTACTATGCTGCAACTTACCTTCGGCGCTTGTGGTTATGAAACACAGGTGTGGCTCAACGGTCATCTGCTAAAAACAATCGAGGGTAATGAAGTACATATAGGGGAGTACACTTCTTTTTCCTATGAGTTGACGGAAGACAATCTTCAGCCGTCAAACCGGCTTACCGTACGTATCTCTGATAACATGGACGCTGATGTGCCCCGCGGTAAACAGGAGAGTTATGTTTATAAGAGGGGTGGTATCTGGTACCAGACATATTCAGGTGCGGTTCGCAGTATTTGGCTGGAAGTGGTGGAAAGAAATCGCCTGCGCTCAAGGGTGGGCGTGGTAAGTATTGTGGAAGATAATCTTGTCCGGTTCAACCTTACAACCCGTATCCATGATCCTGGTAGTTATAAATTACGGCTGAATGTTTACCACCGCAAACAAATAGGTCAGCCTATTGCATCGGATGAATTTCCTTTCAAACTGGAAGCCGGACAGAAGCAGCAACGGGTGGTGATTGAAATACCTGACGCAAAAAAATGGTCACCCGACTCTCCGCATCTCTACAGGCTGGTGGCACAATTAATTGATGACAAAGGGTATGTTTCTGAAATAGAAACGCATTTCGGTCTTCGTAAAATAGAATCAAGAGGATGTTGCGTTTACCTTAACAATAAAGCGATCTATCTTGACGGTATTCTTTACCAGCCAGGCATATCGAGTTATGAAGAAATAAAAAAGCACATGTATGCCATGAAAGAGCTTGGTTGTAACCTGGTGCGCATACACATAGCCGGTGTTGACCCGCGAATTTACAACCTTGCTGATAAGATCGGCCTGCTACTGTGGGTGGAAGTCCCCAGTCCGCACCGCTCAAATAACAAGAGCCGGCAAAACCACAGGGAAGAACTAATAAGAATGCTTTCTTTAATTGAAACGCATCCTTCGGTTGTGATCTGGAGTTTATACAACGAAGACTGGGGCGCGCAGGATATAGCTACCAGTGTTGAAACCAGGCAGTATATTATGGACATGTATCACTATATGCTGATCTACCATCCGCAATTTTTAGTGGTTGACAATGATGGCTGGCAACATGTATCTTATGAAGGCAGGCTGAAGTCAGATCTGCTTACTGCGCACCTTTATACAGACGATCTGAAAAACTGGAAGGATCAATTAGACAAGCTGGTGGGCGGTGATATTGATGGCGTGGCTGCTTTTCCACTGGTAGTGGGTGATCCATTCTTTTTTAGAAAACAGGTACCGCTCGTTGTAAGTGAATGGGGTGGGTTTGGATTTGTTAATTATGGAGGTCCTGAGGATTCTGTTGACAAGGCAGGATTGATAAAGTTATATAAAAATGAATTGCGTGGCCGGGCTATAGCCGGTGATGTTTATACCCAGGCAACCGATATTGAAGACGAACGTAACGGATTGATAAATACTGCAACCGGAGAGTTAAGGGTACCTCCGGGGTTGCTTAAATCGCCAAAAAAAGGATAAAGTGTTTGGTAAGAAAAATAGGGCGCCGATACTTTTTTGGTGTTACCGCTAAAAACAAATCTGTGAATTTATTCGTAGGTTTTTAACACATACCGCCACATGTCTAAAGTTATATTTATTACCGGCGCAGCGGGCGGTATTGGTTTCGGATTAGCAAAACAATTTGCCGGTGAGGGAGCTACTGTTGTTATCAGTGACCTGAATAAAAATAACATGGAGGCTGCCATCGACGCATTAGAAAAGATGCAACTTACTGTCACCGGTATTGAATGTAATGTAACAAATGAAGAGCAGCTTAAAGCAGCGATAGACACTACCGTTTTAAAGTATGGCCGCATTGATGTTTTGATTAACAATGCCGGTTTGCAATACATCTCACCAATTGAATCTTTTCCAACAGATCAATTTGAACTGCTGATAAAAGTGATGCTGGTGGCTCCTTTCATAGCTATCAAACAAGTGTTTCCTGTAATGAAACGTCAGGGTTTTGGCAGAATCATCAATATGGCTTCTATTAATGGTCTTATCGGATTTGCAGGTAAAGCCGGTTATAATAGTGCCAAGCATGGTGTAATCGGTCTTACTAAAGTGGCTGCTTTGGAAGGAGCTGCTTATGGAATTACCGTCAATGCAATTTGTCCTGGTTATGTAGATACGGCGCTGGTAAGAAATCAACTGGCGGCTCTATCAAAAGCAAGAAATATCCCCGTTGAAAAAGTTCTGGAGCAAGTCATCTATCCACTTGTGCCACAGAAGCGACTGCTTACTGTAGAAGAAATCGCCGGCTATGTTTCTTTCATCGCCAGTGATGCCGCAAGCGGAGTAACCGGTCAGGCCATTGTAATTGACGGAGGATATACAGCGCAATGATATGATTAATGTTTGATTGATAAATAACAACAAACAAATGCAAGGGAAGAGGCAATTTTTTTTCTCACACCTGATAACCTCACATCTCACACCTGGTAACTTTCTTATTCAACAAACACTACCTTAAAATCATCTCTATTTATAATAGCTTTACTATTTAGTATGATCATTTTATTTTCAATCATTGCCCTTAAGGAAAAGCGTACATTATAAAATACTTTCTTTAATGTATCTGTGGTATGAACCGCTTCAAGCATCAAATCCATTGAGTCATTTATCGTGTTCCAATCCCGTTCGTTTTGTTTCAGAACCTCGAGGCTTTTATCCAGGATTAATTTATTGTTTTCATCCGAATGATCACTATGCTTGTCAACACTTAAAAATTTATTCAAATTAGATTGAGCCATGTTTGTCCTTAGCTTGGCCATCCTTGAAAATGACTCACTCTTTTCTTCCAGCGAAGTCAGATAGTGATTGAAGTAAACTGTAGAATCGATCAATGAATATTTAACACTGTCAATCTGTATCGAATTCAAGTCTTTATTGTGCTGACGGGTATAAGCAAAAAGAGATTCTTTTATCTTACCCGATGTATTACCACCGCAACTGCATAGGAGCAACAGGAAAATCAGTAATGGTAACAGGTGTTTCATAAAAAAAAGTGGGTGAGATTTTTTTAAGAGCTTTTGGCTGCCAGTGCAATAATATCTTTCACTTCAAGTACCTGCTTATCATACCCTTTAGTTACCGTATTGATCATAGCTAAGCCTATATCTTTTAAGGTGCATGCATATTTTGAAAAAAGTGTTTTCCATAAAGGGTATAACCATGAAAACAGGTAATATACCTTATTAGTATTTTTTAATCCTTTCGTTGGTTGTATATAACCCGGACGAAACATAAAAGCTCTTGCGGAAAATATGTTGATAAGCTCATTTTCTGTTCTGCCCTTCACCCTGGCCCACATGCTTGTTCCTTTTTCCGAACTGTCTGTACCAACACCCGAGACATAACAAAAAGTTAAGTCAGCATTAACCTTCGACAACGTTGCAGCGACATGCGTAGTTAAATCATAAGTAAGATGATAGTATTCCTCTTCTTTTTTGCCGACAGAAGTTACACCAAGGCAGAAGAAACAGGCATTGTAATTTTTTAACGATGCTTCTAAAGAAGAGATGTCAAAAAAATTGCTATGAACAATTTCAGTGAGTTTAGAATGTTTCAGCCCTATACTTTTTCTTGTAATTACCAGCACTGCTTCAACATCAGGATGCATAAGGCATTCATGTAATACCCCTTCTCCCACCATCCCGGTAACACCGGTGATAATTGCACGTACTTTCATACGGATATTTTAAATATTTATTTAAATTTAATGATGATACTATCCATGCTTCAAAGGGTAAAGATCAGCCTTGTTGATTCTTCTTGTTTATTTAATGATACTCAACGATCATTCGCTATGGCGATCAGTTCTCAAAAAAAATCAACCAGGCTACTTGTTCCCAGAATGATTATGACTGTCGTGTTATGGAAATATAAATAATTAATTTTATGGCTGCCCTAATTATTTTTTTCATTTCCGGTATATCGTGATTGTCCCTAATTCAGGCGCATCTGTACGGCTTTATGTATTATACTGCAAACCCGCATTTTTTCGTTGCATTCTTTTGCTGTAAAGGGTATCGGTAATTGTGCGGCACCTTCCTGTTAAAATTTTCTTGGGTCTGATAGTTATAATAATGGAGAAAAGCAGAAAAAAAGAAGCGCTTACAATTTTAAAAAATATAACATGAAATCAAAGTTTAGTGTTGCAGTCATGATGATAGTGCTAACTATCGGGGCGTGTAAAAAAGGCGTACAGTTAGATCCAAAGAAAGAGGCTGCTAATTTAATAGTTGAAACAGCAGTGGCTCCTTTCGTGGCTAAGTCAACACCAATAAACGCAGTGTTGCCTGGCTATTGGGTGGCGTTACCAACATTGTACGATTCAACATCCAAGTATTACCCGCTTTTAATTTCGTTACATGGCGGCGGACAGATAGGCAATGGTACAACCGATCTTCCAAAGATTTTATTAGAAGGTGTCCCAAAGCTTGTTTCCCAGGGAAAATTTCCGCCGAGTTTTATCGTAAAGGGACAAAATTTTTCCTTTGTAATTGTTGCTCCACAGTTTAATTCTTATTCTTATATACAGGATATTAATGCAGTGATAGAATTTGCAAAAAAGAATTACAGGATAGATGCATCACGCGTATATATGACAGGTCTTAGTATGGTTGCCAGCTAAATATGGAATTTTTCTGTCAATTATCCAAAGTCTGTAACTGCTGTAAGTATAATGTCCGGTGTACTAACAGCTGTCAATTCTTTTGCAGCAAAGTTTGCAACTTCAGGAGTTCCGATGTGGGCATTTCATAAAAATAAGGATGATATTTTTAGTGTTGATATCATTAAATTACTGGTTAACAGGATAGATGCATTAAAACCTTTGGTGTTACCGATTTTAACCCTTGGTGACGGCGGCCATGATTTTTGGACTAAAGCCACTGACCCGGCGTACAAAGAAAACAATATGAATATTTACGAATGGATGCTCCAGTATAAAAAATGATAAACCGGTTGATTGGTTTGCCCGGTTATTGTTTAATTTAATTTGCAAGATACAATGCGAAAGCAATGCTATCCTGTTTTTGTATTTGTAACGGTATAAAGCTGATGTCATACACCTTCATCTTCTTATTTATTTTCAGGCATAACTACCTGTTAATACCCCGGAACATTAATCCGCCTGTAATTGTTATAACATGATGGCAAACAGAAAAATAAAATTAAGTGTACTTGATCAGTCGGTTGTGCGCAAGGGCGGCAGCGCATCACAGGCGATCGCTGAAACAATAGCGGTTGCGAAACTTGCGGATAAAGCAGGCTATACCAGATTTTGGGTATCCGAACATCATAACAGCACCATGATTGCAGGGTCTGTGCCTGAATTGCTAATGGTGAAACTGGCTGATGAAACAACACGCATCCGCATCGGCTCGGGTGGTATCATGCTTCCAAATCACAGCGCACTTAAAGTTGCTGAAAATTTCAGGATGCTGGAGACACTCTTTCCCGGGCGGATAGATCTGGGAATGGGCCGGGCGCCAGGAAGTGACAGGATTACTGCATCATTATTAAATCCCTCTAACACCTTCAGCGAAGAAAGTTACCTCCGGCAACTGGAACACCTGCAGGCATTTTTTAATGATGAAGCAGCTTCACAATACGGACCTATACTGGCAGTTCCCCAGTCTGCCACTATACCGCAACAATGGATATTAAGTTCTAGTGGTGGCAGCAGCGCTATCGCTGCCCGCTTTGGTTTAGGTCTGGCTGTAGCAAGATTTATTAATGGAAATGCCGCACCCGATATGGTTAAATCATACAGGAAAAATTTTCAGGCTTCTCCATCTTTTTCAAAATCTCATGCTTTGCTGGCTATACAGGTACTGTGTGCCGATACCGAAGAAAAAGCGCGCCGGATGCGTAAAGCCGCTGACTATGTTTTATTACAATTTGAGAAAGGTATATTTGAACCAATGGGAGGCTTCGAAGAAATTAAAGATTACCAATTTTCTAATGTGGAAAAGGAACGTATTAAAATTAATGGTGGCAGGATAATATCAGGCACA
>Ga0209724_1002198_pt1 | contig 16869 bp, 11 predicted proteins | sample grotaG_FD_184143 | JGI IMG/M metagenome (GOLD analysis project Ga0209724, IMG submission 184143) | Glacier valley bacterial and archeal communities from Borup Fiord, Nunavut, Canada, to study Microbial Dark Matter (Phase II) -... | ecosystem: Environmental > Aquatic > Freshwater > Ice > Glacier ...
GATTTCTGGCAGGAAGTGCCGCCACTTAAACAAGGATTGGGCAACCATTTAAGATGAGACGAGAGAAAATTGAGCCTTCCAACCCTATCATTTTTGCGACACAACCAACCTGGCTGCGTCGCCCAACTGATGCGTGTTAGGGCTGGTTTCCAGTCATAGAAGAATCGGACAAACTGCTCATATAGCCCCGTCTTTGTCTCTGGCAGTTCTGCTTCTGGATGGCGATGCACCACCTGACACAGCAACGCTAGCCGCAATGGACTCTGCACCAAGTGCGCGATCCGCTCTCGTTGAGGCTCCTGTAACTCCTCAATCAACCTCTCCCCACCCAACAAGTCTTGTGCTTGAGTAAACCAATCACGAATAAACTGCTCAACTTGCTCCGGGCGAAACTCCTGAGTTCTATAAGCCTCAAAGTCTTGCATTTGGTTATTTAGGCTAGCATCCCAGACATTTGTCCGACAGGTCGATATTGATCTCACGTTCCAACTGATAGACAACTCCCGCACCTTCGCTAACGCCTTTGCTGGGGACTCCTCACCCATCTCATCGACCCCATCTAGAAGCAGCCACACCTGCCCCTCGCGCAAGCGTTTTTGCAGTGCCTCAATGGGTTGATTTTCTAGCTCTGTGTCGAGATCGGCGATCGCCAATGCCTCTGGCAACCAAGTGCTCAGAATGTATTCCTTCAGTGATTGCCCTTGCAATCCTGCCAGTGAGATGTAGATGACCAGATTTTGAGTATGGGTCTGAATATATTGAGCAATCCGACTCAACAACGTTGTTTTCCCTGCTCCAGGGTCACCCACGATCGCGATATTCTTTCCGGTCTGCCCTATCACCTCGCGCAGAAACTCATCATGCTCATAGCACTTGGTGATCACGTCCTTCTCTCGCTGCACTATCCCAGATCTGGCAATATCTTCTTGGCGCTCCTGCTGTTGACGATTCACCAACCCCAAGCCCACAAAAACGTTCAGCTCAAAACCTTTTTCGGTCGCTGGCTGTCGTAAAAGCCGTTGCGCCTCCTGCCGATTTAGCATTGCCGAGCAGACTTTTCGCCAATCAATAATTTGCGAGCTTGGCTGCTTTGTGTCTTTGGCAGGTGGAATCCAATCATTGCGATCGATAAAATCAGTGGGATCTATTTCAAGAACAGACGCAATCTTTTCGACGGTGCTACGCTGAACGGCTTTTCCTAGGTATGGACTAAATAGTCGCTTAACCTGTGCCATATCCATTCCAGCTAATGCAGCTACTTGCTCAAACGTTAGGTTTTTAGCCCTGCGAGCCCTGTCGAGAACTCCTGCCCCTTCTGTCGTTGCCAAAAAACCGCGTCTACGTTGACCAGCCATATTTTTATCTAAACCTGTACGAATATTCTTCCCAAATTTAGTCAATTCAGTCGCGAATAGGAAGGGTCAATAAGGGCGGTTAAGAGCAGTTTTTAACTGCCGATACTGGCTCTGGTGCTGTCATGTGAGCCAACCTACGCTAATGACATCAACTCTTTGAGGCTTCACTGATGTCATCACTTGCACTCCAACGCCCAGACGATTCATTTAACCCTAAACAGAACTTGCGGAGCGGTGAAATTCTCAATTCCTATGAGAATACGATGCTCGAACTGCTCGAGTCTCTCTTGGGCAGCCAATACCGTTGCTTTACTCAAATTTCCCTCGAACTTATTTGCCATCGCCGAGAAAATCATCGGCTTTCTAAAGAAGACTGGCAAATGCTCGTCAGTTCCCGCGTTGATATTGCCGTCATTGATCGCACCCTCGGCACCGATCGCCAAGCTAAACTTGTGCTTGAATGCCAGTCTCACTTTCACGATCAGTTGGCGACCCAAGCCCGCGATCGCCGTAAAGCTAAGTTTCTCTCTGCCGTAGGTGTTCCGCTGATCTACGTTCGATACATTGACAACGACAGTCGCTTCTACCGCTTCTATACGCCCAACGGATCTCAGGAAGTGGTTTATAACCTTGTGACTCAAGAGGGATGGCAAGAAGTAGCGAGCTGGTTGCGATCTCAGATTACTGAACACCAGTAGACGAATTATCACATGACTAAAGCCAAAACTGGCGGTCGCACTCAGGCACATAAACCCCATTCAACCGTAAGTCTGCCAATCGATCAGCACCATGCAATAACATTGGCAGTCTTGGTGGTTTTAGAGCACCGTGATGTAGCAGAGTCATTTTCAAAGTCGCGTCTAAGACTTGTTCGATGGATACTTGATGCCCTTCTGGACGGATTGTTAATCGGATTGGGCGAGGAACTCCAATTCTTTCAACAACTTGCGTGGTCACTAAAATTGCTTCGTTCTGAGATAGCTTTAAGCCAAGTCCACGAGTTGGAGCTGTGATGCTGCGACCAAGGCTAGATATTGTTTGTGGGAGACTGTAAAGCCTTGATGTGCCTGATTTACGGCACTCAACTAGAATGAACTGAGCTTGAATCGCTCGTGCCCAGTTTAGTAGATGAGTCACTTCATTCCCGCAAAAGCGTCCATCTCGGTAGATCAAAACGGTTTTACCTCTAAGCTCACCTGTTGGCAATAAAGCCTCTAAAAAGCGTTGGGGAATTTCTTCTCCTTCGATCGCAGCATCTTCTGACTTTGCCCGAATAAATTCGCCTCGGTTTCCATATAAACAAACTCCAGCACAGGCATTCATACTCCCGGACAACCGCTTCTTCTTAGAACGGGCTACGTCCAGCCCAATGAAAACGTCAGCCACTTGAAGTGGAATCGCTAGGACGAAAGGAATGTTTCCTAATTTAGCCAATAGTCCCAGCATGACCTGATTGAGAATGTATCGCGCCTCTACCTCTCGTAGCGTGTCTTCGTAGATAAACTGGCTAGCTATCTGTCGCCGGAGAAGCTTGGAGTAAATTCGATGATAGAGGCTGCCGCTATCATTGTCATCGCTGCCGCGATCGTTCTGCGGCAAAAACACAAACACGATGTCGGGTCTGACTACCATCAGATCATCAAGTCGTTCTTCTAAAACTGCCCTACCTTCTGGGCTGCTCCAATCCCCAATAGAAATTGTCTCAGTATCTGGATTCAGGTGCAAACTCTTGAATCCATAGCGTTCAGTTTGTTGCTTAACTTGTTGGATGAACCCATCAACTCGTATCTCAGGGTTCAGTAAATTTAGAACTGCAATCCGAATCGGTCGATTGGCTGCTCCTTGATAATCGCGGTGTCGTTGATAGACACTACCCCTTGCTAGTCCTCTCAGAATGCTGCTATAGGTTTCTTGCACACCTTGCCCGAATAGAATCGGCGTTTGCTCAATCGGTTGAGCAGGTAACCAAAACAAATCGCTATTCTCTTTACCATTAATCGCTTTAAGAAATTGAATTCCATAAGGACGCAATGATTGCTTTGCTGCTGTACTGTATTCTTTCAAAAGTGTTTGCCGTTCTGAATAACGTATCTTGGCTGCTTCTAAGAGAGAGCCAAAATCGATATCCAACTGGTTAGCCGTTTCAGCAGTAACACAGGGGCGCAAAGCTGCCATTGCATAGGGATAGAGCCGTTTACTGTTTTGTCCAAAACGTACAGCAACTACGGGTTGATCATCCGGAGCATCTTCTAAAGCCTTGCGGCTGATCGCTCCACTAGCTTTTGCTAGTAAGGTATTGCGATGTTCTGCAATCGTACCCACAACTTCTTCGATCGTGGCAGTGCTATCAGTATCTAGAGTTTCAACCTTTAAGCCGACCAAGAGCTTCTCAAGGTTTTGACGATAAGGGTGATTTGCTAGAAAATCATTCAGCGTCCCTCGAAAAGTCATTCGACTATGCGGAGACAACGCTAACGCGGACTGAAGCGTTTGACCTATCTCAACAGTTTCGGCACCAAAGTCTGCTTTGCGCTTAACCTCCACCCTTTGCTCAGAAAGGACAATCTTTGGTTTAAACGGCTGGCTCACGCTCAAAATCTGCTCGGCAAACTCGGCAAGGATGTCTGGAGTCACTTGCGGATGGAGCGATCGCTGTAAGCGCCACTCAGGATCAGACGATTCAAAAAATTCACGTCGAATGTATGCAAGTGCTTCTACCCATTCTGCCTCAGTCGGTAAAACTTGTTCCTGTTTGGCAATCCCGAAAAAGAGACCCTCTTTCCAAACAACCGCAATATCTGGAAAGTGACGTGAGAAACGGTAACTCAATCGCAACCCATCTTCGCGATCGGTGCGCGGTGATAGTCGAAAGCTGACCAGATTAAGTTCGTGGTTGAGGAAGATGGCAGCATCCTCACCTTTCTAGCGGGCTTCCCCGACTCAGTGATTGAGCAGGCAAGGGTAGCTTTAGAGCAGCTTGCCCATGAGTTGTATGAACCGATAGAAGGAGGGTGAGTGGTGTAGTGCCCTGATGTAATAGAGAAAGATCACCCAAAAACGGCAGTCCAGGACTGTAAAGACTCTAGCGATGCCTTGGTAAAAAGCTGCCCAGTTCGCTTTGGGTGCATATATCGGAGATCGAGGCCCTCGACCCGCTGTTACACCTCTATGAAGGCTGTGTTTCGCGGACGAACACGCTTCGGGTGAGCCGAAGCGGTCGTCCACAAGAGGCAAATGTGGTCAAGTTCCACTGCCGCAAGCCCAAAATTTCTTACCTAGTCTATCCAGATTTTGACGCTGATCCCCATCCTGCACTATGCACGAGTATGCAGGTTGACTTGCGGAATTTCCACATCAGCTACCGCGACTATGACCCAGAGGATAATTCACCTGTGCTGCATCAAAAGGATTTGCTGGTCATGTCAGACTACTTACTCCAGGAGAAGTTTACCAAGTTGACTCGGCAGGAAGAGGATTAGGGCTATTTGGAGATTGGGAAAAGATTCGTGATCGTCGAGGCTGGCTTGACTGCCTGGAAGACCATTGTGCTGAGTTGAAGGGGCATCGGGTGGTGTGGCAGAAAGATGCTGATCCGTGTCGCGTGAAGTTGGTGCAAAGCCAAAGGCTTAGCAAAGCTGTTCGATAATTCGGGCGAGACAGGTAAGGCGGAAAAACGAGAGATCGTGATGTTTGATTTAGCTAGAGTCCAATTTGTAGGTGTGGTTGACTCGGGGGGAGAGAATTCTGCAACCGTAAAGCAAGGCTTAGATTAGAAAAATCTGCTAGTTTGCCTATTCGGTCGATGGAGTTTGGATAATAGCGGTTAATTACCGATCGCGCTGCGGAGAAAGCCTGTGATTGAGCTAGTTAAGCTGATCGATATCATTGTCGGGTTTGCTAGTCCCATTGTGCAAAACAATCTTCAGCGCAATGAGCTTCTGATCAAGCTGCTGAAGCAACCAAACCTCGATCCCGATCATCCCTCAGCAGACTTCACAGCCGTTTACCAGTATACCCTGGTTGAGTATGGCATTGGTAAACCAAAGCCCGTGCTGGAGATTTTTCGCCAGTTGGAGATTCAAGCGATCTTCCGCAAGGCACTCGATCAAAACAACTCGGCGCTGCTGCTGCAAGAAGGCGAGAGATTTCTGTCAAGCCATGCCCTGGGTAATCAAATTGGTCGTGTTCTAGACATGTGGATGGCTTTCTAGGAACCGCTGTCAGAATTGGATTTCACTAATCCTGATCCACATGTCTAGAACATCACCCTCGACAGACATTCCCGGCAATAGAACGTTGGGTAGCCGAGACTGGTGGTACCTTTGAGTTGAGTCGTGAGTGAGGAATGGCAGTAGGGATAGTTCATCAAATCGATGTGAGGATTCGGTTTCAAGTCGGTCCCTAGAGTATCAGAAGAAGTGAATTTCGTTCAGCATTTAAGTCTTAATTCTGACACTTTCAAGCCAGAAACCTGAGAGTGTTTCTTGAGCGTTGACCTATGAATTGAGCTTTTTGACAAATTCGGGGAAGCTGTTAGAACCTTTTATTTCAATTCGAGGTAGAGAGAGTAAGGAGTTGTTTAGACGGCTGTGTCCCGGTTGGCAAGTTAAGCCATAAATATACCCGCAGGCTCCAATCAGGTGTTCAACGACCTCGTCAAAATCACCATAAGGGTAAGCAAAAGCTTTTATCGAAACTTGCAGTTCCCGTTGCAGGATGGTTCGAGATCGCGCTCCTTCCTTAACAATTTCGGCCAGTGGCAGCCCTGTAAGGGGTGAATGGCTGGCAGAGTGAGAGCCAAATTCAATCCCTTCTGCTTGAAGCTGACGGATTTGTTGCCAATCTAAGAGCGGTAGTTCTTCACCATAAAACGTATCCCAACTGTTAGATTGTCCCACTTTGTCAGTAACCAAAAAGACGATCGCCGAGAAGCCATATTGTTTGAGTAACGGTTGAGCATACGTTAAAAAGTCAAGATAACCGTCATCAAAGGTAAGCAGCACGGCTCGACCTGGCAGAGGTTGCTTTGCTGCCATTGCAACACGCCACTCTTCCAGGGTGACGCTATGGTAGCCAGCATCCCGCAGATAGCGAAGCTGTTCCTCAAAAGCCTGTGGAGTGACTCGCCAACGATCCATTGCAGAGGAACCTGTTGGTGCAACGCGGTGATACATCAGAATTGGAAGCTGAGCCGTGACAGGTGTGGGAATGGCGTAGCGTTGGGGAGAGCCACCATTCCATAAAACCTTGTGAGCAACGTGTCGTGGAGGGGAAGTCGGCTGCGGTAGCTCAATGATCTGTGGAGCGGAGTAACGGAAAGGGTTCCAAAAATGGTGCTCTCGTTGAAAGAGTTGGATGCGGTAGAGCGGTGTTTTCAATTCCTTCATTAGCCGGAGCGAAGGAGTACTAGCGAACGTTTCACCAATCACCTTGGCACCAAAGGGATGATCCCAGTCATAACCAGTGTGATCAGGATCATCCACAACCAGATTGGCATGGGCGGTGAGAAAATAACCACTTGGTTCAAGCGCGTTGGTAATCTTCTGGGCAAACGCTTGAAGTTTCTCCAATCCGCCAATGTAATATAAGACTTCACTACAAACAATAAGTCCAAACTGTCCTGGAAATGGATCTTTAGCTAGATCAAGGCACAAGAACTTAAGGTTTTCCAGCCCTGCACAGCGTTCAACCGTTCGCTCGATCGCAATCTGAGAAATATCTGTGGCAATCAGACGATCAACACACGGCGCAAGCTGAACTGTGAAGTGTCCCTCTGCACAGGCAAGCTCTAGTGCCCGTTTGATTTTCTTACGTGGCAGAAGCGCGATCGTTTGCTCATATTTAGTTTGCTCGTAAGCATTGGTGTACTTCCAGGGATCGGCTTGCTTTGCAAAGAGAGATTCAAAATAGCTGCGATCATAAAAGGTTGCTTGTCCAGTCTCGTTGGCTGAAGCCTGATCATGAGGAATGACGGATGCTTTTCTCTGCTTTAGTGAGCGTGAGATGAACTCTGGTGCATAAACAACACGTTCTAGTTGGTGGCTCAATCGTACTTGCTGAGTCGTCTGTTCTCCCGCGACTGCTGCTACTTCCTGCAATTCAGTGGCTGCATCAATTGGCAAGCTTGCCCGTCGAGACGCGCTGGTTCCCATCATGTCTGGTCTGCGTCCAAGCAGCAATGTGTTATCGGAAGTTTTAATGTGGGCAATCTGGAAATCGAATTCATTCAACCGAACAGGGATTATCGAAGTGAGTTGGGCTGTGGATTGGTTGTTCAAACGCTTCTGCTTCGTCGCTTCAGCTAGGCGATCGCGCAATGAGGAAGAATGATTGATCGGTTGTCCTAGAAAGCCTTCTCGCACACAGGCACGGCACAGCTCAAATCCACTATCTGTTGTCAACGCGACCCTGAGCGTCTGTGCGGAAACGAAATTTTGCTCAACGGGAACTGTCACAACACCAAGAGCAGAACCGCCTACTGTGAGTACCACATTTAACTCTGGCTTGGCGGTTTCCACATCGGGGAGTTCTTCGCTCACTTCTATAACAAGCCAGCCATCATCGCTATAGTGTCGCCTAGAAGACTGATCTACAACAGCAGGATTATAAAAGTCTTTGTCAGTCCAATCTGGACGGCTCCAAAGTTCCTGCAGAAACACTGTCCAGCCTGTCTGATTATGCTGTTCATGAATCGATAAATTTTGTCCGTTATTGAGTTTGCCATAGATTGTGTGTTCAAAAAACTTTCCAAGAATTGTCCAGGCGTACTTAGCTACGATCGCATCCCCTAATACATAGCTTGCGACAAGCCCATCACAGGCTGGAAGCTCAAGTTGACCAATGGGGGTTCCTTCAAGTTTAATGGTGCAGTGAACTCGCTGAATGGAGGCAGGTGGAACAATATCAGAGATTGGTTCTGTAACCTCAATGCAGATTGCATAAGTTGAGCCGATTGCAATAGGTCTTGACTCTGGGGTATGCTCCACAACTAAGCGTTCCAGAATAATCTGTGTGCGCCTTGCTAATGCAAATGTCTTCGATCGAGCTTCTAACGCTATCAGAAACTCATTGATAACTTGCTCAATCCTTAACCAAAGACTTCCCCAAGCATTAGGTGCTTGGCAAGATGGGCGTAAAGCAGCTTCAAACAAACATTCCGCAACGTACTGAGGATGGAGTTGTGATTCCCAATCTTCTGGTACGTCTAGTAAGTATCGCGCATCTCTATTACACCCTAATGAAAGACCCGCAGCCCAGATGACCAAATAGGACTTTGCAGCCAAAAGCTGAATAATTGGTTGACCGTTTGCATAAGTAGGGGATGGACTTGCTACACGTGAATCGGGTGCATGACCTTGGGCAATAACGCGCAAACCATCTCTACAAAACTGGTCACTATTCCTTGAAGCTGAATTGGGGCGAGCACGATAAAAAGCCAAGACTTCAGAAACGGCTTCAAAGTGCGCACCTGTGCGTGTTACTCGTTGCCATAAGTCCCAATCTTCACAAGCTTTTAAGGAGGGATCGAAAAGTCCGATAGTTTCAACTAATGATCTCCGAATAATACAGGCGTGAATTACAAAAGCACATTTACGTGCAAACAAGGTAAACAGATTCTCTATTTGAGGGCAAAAGTCTTGACTAATGAACGTTCCATCTGGAGCAACAAGCGCCCAACCACAATGAACCGCATCCAGCTTTGAATCTGCTTCCAACACACTGAACATTTTCTCCAGATGTTGAGGTGCAATCCAATCATCGGCATCGAGAAACAATAACCATTCAGATTGAGCTAAACGGATGCCAGTGTTTCGGGCTGCACTTACACCCATATTAGATTGGCTAGCAACTCGAATGCGGGAATCCCGTGAGGCAAATCTTCTAGCAGCTTCGACTGTCTGATCAGTAGAACCATCATCTACTACAATTGCTTCCCAATCTGCAAACGTTTGAGCAAGCAATGATTGAAGTGTTTCAGCGATCGTTTCCTCTGCATTATGAGCAGGTATAACAATAGATACTTTTATCATCGTTAATTAGTTATGCTAAGATTTCTGCTTTGCATCAGTGGAAAAGGAAAAATGACGTGGCTGACAGGTGACTCTAAGGAGCAGTGCACTACAGTCTTTTAAGCATTGATACTTGTGCTTGGCTGATTTCCCAACGATAGGGTGGACAGAGCAGACCGCTTTTCTGAATTGTTGAATTGATTAGCAGAGGATAAACATGCCAGTGATAGTCATAGGCATAATCCCAGTTTTTTTCGTAGATGCCAAGATTGATGAAATATTGGTCACCTGAGAGATCTAAGCGATCAAGATGAAGCGTAATTTTACCGTGTCCTTGAATCGATGAAAGTGATAGTTCCTTGGCTGAAATGCTGGTATCAAAACAGACCTCACCATCCTTTCGGCTAATACTAATACCGAAATTAGGTGCATCAATTCGCTGCGATGACAGATACTCAATCTCAATTTCGAGTGCATCTCCACTACGGATTTCTGCTGCAGGCAAAAGCCTTACGTCGGTAATCTCAGCTTCTAAAGAACCAAAACGGTTTTCATTAACTCGAAGTTCCACTCCAGTTTTTGACAGTTGTGGAGGGCGAAGTGGAGTGCGTTGTTGAGTTTCCGATCTCATTTCAGCGATATACTGTCCTGCAACCACTTCTGGCTCACCACAGGCAGCAATTTGTCCCTTCCGTAGCCACATTGCCTGCTCGCAAAGTTGCTCAACTTGTTCCGCGTCATGCGAAATCAGAACGATCGCGCAGCCGTCATTCTTTAATTGAGTAATTCGCTCCCTGCATTTCGCCTGAAATCGGACATCACCTACTGACAGAAACTCATCCACTAGAAGCACTTTCGGGATAGTGTGAACTACAACCGAAAACGCCAACCGCATGGTCATTCCAGTACTGTAGGTACGAACTGGGTTATCAATAGAATTTGCTAGCTCGGCAAATTCTACGATCGCCTCTAACCGTTGTGCCACCTCTCTTCGAGTTAATCCTGCGACAATAGCATTGACAAAGACATTCTCTCGCCCAGTTAAATCACCATGAAAACCAGCCCCTAGATCTAGTAGCGCTCCAATTCCGCCATTCACCCTAACGTGTCCTTCGTCAGGTCGTCCAACTTTACCAATCAGTTGGAGTAAGGTTGATTTACCTGCACCATTATGACCAATGATTCCTAATATCTCACCCGGTGCAACCGTAAAGCTAATGTGACGCAGTGCCCAAAAGTGCTCTACAGGCTTCATGCGTCGCAAACCCGATAAGGCAGCTTCCATGAAGGTAGCAGGTTTCTCTGCATGATAGCGATTGAAACGTTTACCTAAATCTTGCACAATAATAGCGTCACGCATTTAGAGATCCTCCACGAAGCGATCGCTCTGTCGTCGAAAAAACTGTAGACCAATGGGTAAACAAATCACCACAACGGCAGCCAAAATTAGTAACGGTTGCCAGTTAGGAGCAACCCCTTGGATCAGTACAGAGCGATATGCTGTGACAATATGCACCATTGGATTGAGATTATAAAAAAACTGGAAATTGGCGGGCACGTTTTTGATATCGTAGAAAATGGGAGTGAGGTAGAAAAATAGCTGTAGCACAACTCCAAGCGTGTGCTGAGTATCGCGAAAGGTGACGTTAAGAGCTGCCAGCACATAAGCAAGGCTGACGGTCAAGGCAAACTGAAGTGCTTGCAAGATTGGTAGATAGAGAATGACGGGCTTTAGCTCAATACCCGCTAATAACAGAAAAATGAGCAAGATAGGAAGCGCTAGCAAAAAGTGAACTAAACCTGTTGTAGTCGTCACGACCGGCAAGATGGCGATCGGAAACCCAGGTTGCCGAATCAACGCTCGGTTGGCAGTAATAACACCCGTTGCTTGGAATAAGCAAGTTTGAAACCAATTCCACACTAGCAGCCCAGTAAATGTAAATGAAGCATAGTCAGGAATTTCAACTGGAAGCACCAACTGGAAGACAAATGCAAAAACTGCTAGCTGTAGCAATGGGTTTATCAGTGTCCAAGCAACTCCCAAAGCCGACCGCTTGTAGAGCAATTTCATCTCACGCACCACTAGTTCGCGTAGCAGGTCATAGAGATAGACTAACTTCCGCTTAGACAAAGACGATCGAGTGTTTCTTTTAAAAAAGATTGTCATCTACTCTATTCAAACCTGCTGTAGATTGCTAACTGTAGGTGCCTGTACCGCTGGCAAAGATGGCTTTTGTGGTATAGATTCTTGCAGTGTGACTCGTTGACTAACAGGAATATAAACTGCACTACGACCTTGACGCTTAACTCGCAGGCGTGACTGTAACAGGCACCAAGGACCTAAGAAGTTTGCCAATAATTCTAGAAGAATCATAGGAATAGGATGAACACATTGACGCTGAAAGCGTTGTCGAATTCTCTTAAGCTGCCACCCTGGTAACCCAATGGCTGCCGCCCATAATCCTCGTAAATCCTGATCTTTTAGGAAGGTTGTGAGGTGATAAGCAATAATTCCTTTGCTGTAGTTGAAAAGTTGATGACGTAGTGCTGACATAGTTGAGCGGTGTTTATGCCAAACTAACGCTTCCGGCTCATAGATAATTGTGTAGCCTGCTTTCAAAACTTTGTAGAATGCGTAGATATCCTCACCCGCTCCTGAAGGCATACCAGGACCTAGTGCTTCGTCCATCAAACCAATTTCTGGGTGGCTAAAAATGCTAGCACGAAAAGCAGAGTTGGCTGTGCCGCCTAACTCCCAAGTCGGTACAGCATATAGCCAGGAGCGCTCAAATCCATCACTACTCATCTCAATTCGTTCAAAGCCGCGCCCTAACCCCCCGTTGCCGTATTGCTCAAACAAACGCTCGGATTCAGTACGCAACTCTCTAGGTAAGATATTGCCCGTCACGGTCATGACATCTGCTCTTGAGAAAGGTGCAACTAGCTTCTCTAACCAGGTCGGGGGCATTATCACGTCATCGTCAATAATAACGATCACATCACCTGAACTGGCAGTAATTCCACAATTGCGAGCATAATTTACACCTTGACGCGCTTCCTGAACCAAGGTGACTGTAGAAAACTCAGAAACTACTGTTGAAGTTAGATTCGAGGCAGGATGGTTGTCAACAACAATAATCTCTATTTCTCGGCTTGAGTCTTGAGCTAATAGACAGCCCAAGCACTCGCGCAACTCTGTTGGTCTGTCATAAGTTGCTATGACGATAGATACCAGGATATGTTCAGGTAAATGATCGGATACTGGTGAGATCTTATTTTTCTGAGTGAGCAAATATCTACTCTCTAAGCTTGTGATTGCTTTTCTCCACCGCTCGTATGGCTCCACTTGGTGATCGAATTGGAGCAATTTCAGAGCCAAATTCTCAACGATTGCCTCACATAAGTAGTTAGCGCTGATAGATTGGCAAAAATTTTGAATATCGAAACTGCCGATCGCAGAACCATTTAAGGTTACGTACACTCGTACATTTGAATGCTCTGCTAAACTCTCTAATGGTAGTATGGGTTCGGTTAACTCAACTCTACGTACAGCAATAGCACCAGAAGACAGTGTAGATGATATGGCAGGGGAAACTATCTCTATATCAGGTGACTCAATTACCGGTAATGGACCAAATTCTTGAGTAATTTGATCAGCTATCTTACTGGCTTTCTGATAGGTTCCTAGCCCCCGAAGACAACCCAATAGTTCAACCCAGATCAAATCACGAGGAAAGCGGGTTGGATGAATTAAGGAAATTAACAAGCAGCGTAGATGCCAAGACACTAGCCACACTAACCCTAATTTTAGGAAATTAAGTGTTTCTTCGGGATATGCCTGGACGCAGCGTGTAAAGCAGGCAAATACCCCACCATTGGCAGATAGCTGTGACCGTAATTTCTCATACTCGCGACGATGTCTGTGGCGAACCATAGCACTGGGTTCATAAACCAGTGTATATCCTTCCTTAATAACCCTGAAGAACATCTCTAGATCACCAGCACCATTCGTTACCGTTCCAACGTCTAAAGCTGGATCAAAACAGCCGATCTTTGAAAATATACTTCGACGGTAAGCCATATTTGCTCCCGTTCCATAGTTACCTGTAGCAGCGTACCACCACGGCATCTTACTACCAGAGGGAATTTGATACCACCTACGCTTGAAGCCTTTGCCAAATCCTCCATGCATTTCAAATAGAACTTGAGCTTCAGTTTCCAGTTCATAAGGCACAACTAAGCCAGTTACTGCCGTTACCCTGGGGTTTTCAGAAAAGACAGTTGCTAATGCTCTTACCCAACCTGAATCAACTATGACATCATCATCGGTGTAAGCAATAATCTCACCCTTGGCTTCAATAATTGCTCGGTTGCGTGCCCAATCTAAACCAGGTCGAGGTTCACAAACATAGCGGACTTGCGGATACTGCATCTGCACTAGTTGTTTAGTTGCCTGATTTGTGGGGGCATTGTCCACAACGAGAAAATCCAAATGAGGATAATCTAGATGAATGAGGGCATCTAGGCAGAGAGCAAGGTCAGTTGTGCGATCGCGCGTACATACTGCCACAGTTACCAAGGGTAAAGGGGCACCACATTCTGGAGGCGGCACATCAAACAAATCCTCAAGTCGTAAGTCTTTTGGTCGCTGCGGCACTGCTAACCCATTCTGAAGCAAGTGTTGAATAATTTTCCAACTATGTTGCTCCAAAATTAGCTTGCTAATAGTTGCAGCTTCACAACACCCCGCAATAATGGGTGCATGAATATAACCGATCGGTGTACCGTGAAGTCGCACTAACCCTTGCAACTTCATGTAGTCATCTAAACCTTCGATCTTTTGTAGGGGTTGGCTTAATTCGATATCTACGACCTTAACGGGACTCAGCATTTGAAAGACTCTCCATTCAGCGTTTAACTTATACTCAACTGGGCTACACGCTAGTGCTAAGCGAGGTTACTGAAAATTGAAAATCAGTAGAAAAATATTAAGAGGACTCATATTCCTGGGAGATAGAACTTGTCTCTATATCGTTAATGTTTGAAGCAATTAAAGAAATGAATGAGTGAAATAGATTCCCAATGATGACTATAAATTGAACGCGCATTTTTTGCTTGATGCCTTGACCAACATTGGGAAAGGAATAGCTTTTTTGAAATTTAATTTTGGATTGTATATCAAGATTTAGCTGAGATGGCGCTAATAGGGAGCACCAGAAAATTCCAAGCACAATACGGTACAAGCTTGGGCGAAATAAGGGTGTAATAGGATCTGATTGCAAAGCGCGTTTCATCCAGAGCAGCGTATTCTTGTAATCCCTCGCTCGATCACACTCGTATGCTAAATACATGAAGAAGTTACCGATCGACAACCGAAACAAGAAATCAGGAATTTCTGGATGTTCTTGCCGCACTGCATTAAGCACTAGGCAATAGGAATTTGCCATTGCAGTGTAGTTACGAGACATGCTGCTTGACAGCTTTCGATAGCCCACCAAAAACTCTGGTACAACTTGAAACTGATAATATTTTGCAAGTCGTAAATATAAGTCCCAGTCTTCACAACCCTGAGCATTTTGTACTCGCAGATCTGTGTTGTAGCTACCAACTTTTTCTAAGCAACTACGACGGATGAGTGAAGCACTAGCATTGCCCAAAAAATCGTGGCAAACTAATGTTTGAAAGACATTTTTTGTGATTGAAAATGCACGAAATCCACCAAGAAGTGCATCGGTTTCGTCAATATAAATAGACCATGCATAGACTACCCCGACAGAAGCTCCACCTTCTAAGGCACAATTTACCTGCTTTGCAATATTTTGAGGATGCCACAGATCATCAGCATCGATCGGTGCGATAAATTCCCCACTAGAGTATTGAATCGCCAAATTACGAGCTGCCGCAACTCCCGAATTCGCTTGATGTAGTAGGGTAACTCGATCGTCCCGTTGAGCTATCTCGCTCACAATCTCGGCGGTGCGATCGTGAGAACCATCATTCACAACAATCACTTCAAGATTCTGATAAGTCTGATTTAGAACCGAGTTTAGAGTTCGCTCAACAAACTGTTCTGCATTGTAAGCAGGAATGATGACAGAGACTAGCGGTAAAGACTGTTTCTCGCAGTGATAATTCATGAGTGTCAATCATTAAGTTGCTCTATATTGCTAAACCAAAGCTTCTTTTTAGAACTCTGATAGTCTTAGCGACTGTTCTTGATTGATATTGATTTTGCCAGTGAAGTAGAATGCCCAGGACAAAAGCCAATCCACTGTAAAAGTAATAGAACCAGTGCATCCCGATCGAGCGTGCCATAAAGGTAAACCCACGTTTTATATAAAAGAAACGATAAACATCCCAATTAATAAACATTAGAACAAGAGCGCTCATAAAGATCAAGAGTGTAAATTCGCCCTTAATAAAACTTGCTAGCGTGAATAAGAGCAAGCCATAGGTTGCCACAATGCTAATTCTGCTGGCGGTTTGAAGATTGAGGTCATTGATAACATTAGACTGGTTGCTGAGTAGTAGCTTAGTCCAGGGGATGGCGCGATCGAATACGTCCGTCTTGACCAAGCTATTCAACTGCCATGCTTTGTGATGTTTGACCTGTATCTGTTTAGCAAGATGAATTTTGCCACCTGCGTGCCGGATACGATAGCCCAAATCAATATCTTCAATACTGGGACGTGGATAGCGCCGAACATCAAATCCACCTAACGCCAGAAATGCAGAACGCTTCACGGTTCCACAACCTGCCCAAAACGTAGAAGCTTCTTCCTTACCATTCTGGTGAGTATAGTGATGCAACAAGTTCTTGTACTGTGCAATGAAATTGAGCGCTCTAGGCGCGTCATCATAGGAACCAAAAACCGCATCTACCTCTGGATGATTTTTTAATGTATTCGTAAGATGGGCGAGGGTATCCGGATGAACTTCACAATCTGCATCAATGAAACAGAGATAGTTGGCTTGAGCGACCTGAGCACCTAAATTACGAGCCGCTCCCGGACCCATCCGCCCCCCAGTCTGTAGGAGAGTTGCGTCAGTTCTTTTTGCGATCGCAGCAGAATTATCCGTAGAGCCATCATCAACGACAATTAACTCCCAATCTCTAAAACTTGATTGGTCGATCGCCTTCAAACAAACAGCAAACGCATTGCCTCCGTTATAAACAGGAATGATGATCGAAAGAAATGGATATGCAGACATGATGTTCACCAAAAAACTTACTGCCCGTGTAGACAAAGAATCTTGAGGAGCCACTCGCATTGAGCAACGTTTAAGCAGCCCTATCTTTGTCGGATGCTCGTAGGAGTGACTTACATCCAACGTCCAGCCGCAGTCGTCAACGGTTTAACGTCTGTTGCCCCCTTGGGAAATAACTCTTCAACTAGGCGGAAGACATCTTCAATCACGCCATCAGAGTTCATATAGTGAAACGAGCCTGTTCTACCAACTAAGTGAAGATTGTTCCACTGATTTAGATAGTCTTTGACTCCTTT
>Ga0209724_1002201_pt1 | contig 16859 bp, 11 predicted proteins | sample grotaG_FD_184143 | JGI IMG/M metagenome (GOLD analysis project Ga0209724, IMG submission 184143) | Glacier valley bacterial and archeal communities from Borup Fiord, Nunavut, Canada, to study Microbial Dark Matter (Phase II) -... | ecosystem: Environmental > Aquatic > Freshwater > Ice > Glacier ...
TCGGCTACAGTGCGTGGGTACAGGGCCATGTAGCGGCTCTGTCCAGCACTGGTTTGGATGTTCAGATGGTGATCTATAAAGTCGAAGTTTATCTCAAAGGTGCGGTTCTCGTAGGCTATCGCCGAGGTAGTCAGGCCACGCGGTGCAACATAGAGGGCAGTCTGCCACCAATGGTTGAGCATGGGGCTGAGGGCGAGCCGCGTCTTACCAACAATCTGCATCCACATATGCAGGGTTGCGTAGGTGTCCTTCCACTGCTCATAATCCAGACTCGGCCAAATGCCTGCGCCGCTGCTTTCTTGTAGGCCAACATCCTGCTCCGACTCCACACTTGCTAGAGGGGTACTCACCTGCTTCGCTCCTTCCGTTGGCTGCCTCGGCTATCTTGTCGTACAAAGCGCGTTCGTCCGACCTGCATCAGATCAGCAGATCGCTTCTATCATACAACATTTCGCGGGCTTCGCCAATCGTGACATTACCGCTACAACTACGTCTTACTAATGAGACGTAGCTTTTGCGTCTACATAGGCAGTGTAGGAGCAGCGATGTGCCAGCCTGGTTGAGGCCAAAGCCTGACGATCAGCAGGTGGAGGAAGTTGAGGTGGCGGATGGAGCCTTGCTGCAAGCGGCCCGCCACGACCACCACAGCTTCAATCTGCTCTATCAACGCTACCTCACACCGATCTACGGTTATTGTTACGTGCGCCTCGGCAGCAAGGAGGCAGCAGAGGATGCGACCAGCGAGACCTTCCTCAAGGCATTGGCGGGGCTGGACAGCTACCAGGGCGGCAAGGTAGCAGCCTGGCTGTTCCGCATTGCCCATAACATCGTAGTGGACAGCTACCGCAAGCGCAGGCCGCAAGGTTCGCTGACCGAAGCCGCCGCCCTATCTGATCCCACCCCCACGCCAGAGGAGCGCATGATGGCAAAGGTAGAGCGGGCAGAAGTGCAGGCGGCCATAGGGATGCTGAAGGAGGAGCAGCGCACTGTGCTGGAACTGTACTTTAGCGGCTGGACGGGCGAACAGATAGCGGCGGTGCTAGGCCGTAGCGCGGGCGCGGTCAGGATGCTGCACCTGAGGGCGGTCGAGCGGGTGCGGCAGATCATATTGGACAACGCTAGAGGTGAGGGGAGGCAAAGATGAGCGCAGGTGAGGAGCAACAAGCGCAACTGCTGAGTGAGTACAGCCTGGCCTTGCGCGTTGGTGAGGGGCAGCCACCCGCTGGTCTTGAGCCGAGACTGGCTGCCACCGTGCGGCAAATCCAGGCGGTAGTGCAGCCCCCTGCTCCCTCTGCCGACTTCGCCAACCTGTTGCAACAACGGCTGGCAGTCGAGATCGCCAGCGAAAATCGGGTGGGCGTAGCCAGCCCGCTGACCGGGCAGCCAGGGGGCCAGCCCCAACGCGCCACTATCTGGCTGGTCAACCGGCTGGCTACCGCTGGGTTGCTGCTACTGCTGGTAGTCGGCGGCCTGTGGTTTGCGGGGGCGTTGGCGGATCGGGCGCAGCGGCTTGGCCCTGTCCCCCAGGCGATGCCCACCCTGCCCGCCTACCCCGAAGCGAAGGACGCAGCAGAAGTGCTTGCTCGCGCCAAAGTGCTGCTCGACAGCGAGCAAGTGCCAGCTTTTGCTCTCACGCGGCGGCAGTCTAGTTGGTCGCTCAACCCGGTGCAGCTAAACCATGCCGACGAAACCCGCCTCTGGTATCAGCCGCCCAACCGCTGGCGGCGCGAAACACCCAACCGCCAGCAGTCTACCTTCCCTGGCCGGGGTAATTACGGCCAGCCCCAAGACCTCAGCTACCTCAATCTTAGCGACGGCAGCCACCAATGGTGGTTCAGCCCACCGGCTGGCGAGGTATACGTGGAGGCCTTGTCAGCGCAGCAGAGTATAGTTGGCAGCCTACTGGATATTGGCAGTAGCCAGACGATCCTCAACGCCAGTGGTTGCTACGTACCGACCCTGCACGGGGTTGAGACGGTAGCTGGCCGCGAGGCGTATGTGGTGGAGATTGGCTCGCTCTCTAGCCGTAGCGATTGTAGCTGGTCTGCCCCAGTCGGGCAATCAGGTAGCGCACCAACCAACATAGCGAGGGTGTGGTACTGGTTCGACCATGATAGCTACTTCCCGCTCAAGTACGAGGTGCGCGACCAGCGTACTGGCGGCAAGATGTATACTGACGAAGTAACCGCAATCAGCTACAACGCGCCACTTGCTGCCCAGTTGTTCAGCTTCACGATGCCCGCAAACAGCGTGGCGATCAACTTCAATCTGCCGCCCAACCCCGCCACCGCCGCTCCCCAGCCCGACCCGCTGGTGGTCAGCAGCCGCGAGTTCGCCATCTACCTGCCGAGCTACATACCTGCTGCACTGGTGCCGCCTGCCTCGCTCTACAATGACGGTAGCCGTGGCCCTTTGACCCTCAGCTATCTAACCAAAGAGGAATCCAGCAAACGCAATAGGTACAGTCGTGTACTGGGTGCGGCGGTAATGCCACCCCTTGATAATCGCAACTTGCTGACGATCAGCCAGTACCGGGTCAGCCAGAACGACCGCGACGGTCTGCAAGCGGCAGAGAAGGTTGCTGTGGCAGACGCGCAAGGCTGGCTGGTACGTACGCAGAGCGGCGCAGAGCAGCAAACCTCGCTGATCATGGTACGCGACAACACCCTGATTGATGTTAACAGCGCGGTCTACCCCGACGCAGTGTTGGTGCAGGTGGCGGCTTCGCTCAAGCAGGTAGCGGCTAGTGGCCCGCCTGCTTCTGCGCCAACGATCACCCCTACTGCCACCGAAGTGCCGCCTGCCGCCCTGACCAGCATGGCTAGCGACTATGCCACCGCTGATGCGGGCCTGCCCTCGCCAGTCGCCACCGATGTACAGTCTGCTCCAGGGGTCAATGCCACCGTGTTCCCTCCAAACAGCGATGTCCCTGCCCCCACCGCGCTGGGCTATATGCGGGCTATCCAGATGGTGACGGCAGACGAAGGCTGGGCGGTGGGTGGCGGCATCCTCCACTACCAGCATGGTCGCTGGACAAAGGTCGAGGGGCTGGACAGCAGCTACACCTTCAACGCTATCTACATGGTAGATAAAGACGAGGGCTGGGTGGTAGGGCAGACCAGCAGCAACAGCTTTAAGGGCCTGATCCTGCACTACCAGCACGGCCAGTGGCAGCGCGAGAGCCTACCCGCCAACAGCTACATCCTCCACGACGTGCAGATGACTTCGGCTAGTGAGGGCTGGGCAGTCGGTGGTATGGCCGAGGGTGGCACACACTTCGGCCAGTTGCTCCGCTACAGCGGCGGTAAGTGGGCGGCGGTGGATTGCCCAGCCGATGTGCCGCTGCGGGCTATCCAGATGCTAGCAGTGGATGAAGGCTGGGCGGTCGGTGATGCTGGTACTATCCTACACTACCAGGCGGGCCGCTGGCAGATCGTCGCTGGCTACGGCGGGGTGAATGGCAGCAACGCGCCGCTGCTCGGCCCCACCCAGGCTGACCTGAACGATGTAGTGATGGTGTCGGCTAGCAACGGCTGGGTCGTCGGCACTGAGCGCGACAAAGATGGGCGGCAGCATGGTATTGTCCTGCACTATGACGGCAAGGACTGGCAGGTGGCGGCTAAAGCCGCGAGTGGGGGGCTGAACAGCATCTCCATGAGCTGGGCGGACGAGGGCTGGATTGTGGGCAACGCCGCTGCTGGCAGCGAACAGGCCAGCATCCTGCACTACCAGGCTGGCAAGTTGACCGCCCAGGACAGCCCTGTTCCTGGCAAGTTGCGGGCTGTGCGGCTAGACGCGGCTGGCGGCGGTTGGATCGTCGGGGACAAAGCGATCCTGCACTACCAGGATGGTCGCTGGCTTGAAGCGCAAAGCTACAACAACGCCGACCTGTTCGCGGTGCAGATGAGCAGCCCAGCTGAGGGTTGGGCCAGCGGTCGCTACGGCACCATCTTGCACTACCAGGCGGGTGCGTGGTCGGTGGCAGCCAGCCCAACCCAGGCCAACCTGAACAGCATCGCTCTGGTCGGTAACGAGGGTTGGATCGTGGGTAGCGGCGGCACCATCCTGCACCTCGAAGCTGGCAAGTGGGTGGTGAGCGATAGCCCCAGCCATAGCCACCTTAACAAAGTGTTGTTGCGCTCTCCTACTGACGGTTGGATCGTGGGCGAGAATGGTACTATCCTGCACTACCAGGCCGGTAAATGGCAGGCGGTGGCTACCGACAGCAGCGACACCCTCTACGACATCGCTATGCCCACCGCCGACGAGGGCTGGGCGGTCGGTGGCTACGGTAGCATCGCCAACTACTACGGCATCAACACCCGCCTGCACCCCACCATCCTGCACTACCAGGCTGGTCGCTGGACGAAGTATGCGCTGCCCGACCTCAACAGCTATCTGACCAGCGTCTACCTGACTTCGGCGGCAGAAGGATGGGCAGTTGGCACCTACGGCACCCTCTTGCGCTACGAGCAGGGTAGCTGGCGGCAGGTTGCCAGCCAGACCAACGCGCACCTGGGCAGCCTGCTACTGACTTCAGCCCAGGAAGGCTGGGCGGTTAGCAGCGGTAGCTTTGCTAGCAGCGATGGCCTGTTGCACAATCCCCTGCTGCACTACGTGGCTGGCAACTGGCAGCCAGTGGAGTTTGGGGTGAACACCAACCTCCATGCCCTGACTATGCTCTCTGCCAGGGAGGGTTGGGCTGTCGGCGGGTTCGGGCTGATCCTGCACTACCAGGGTGGGCAGTGGAGCAAAGACTGAAGCATCCTCCCACATCCGCTCTGCGCCAACTCGTCGCTACCTTGCAAGCACTGCTATCGAGGAGACATAACGCATTAGATGAGCTACCCCGTGCTGGGGTAGCTCATTTCATTTGGCGAGCTGTTGAAGCAAAGCGGCTGCGGATGTACATCAAGTAAGATGTGTTAGTGCGAAACACTATGGAGGAGCAATCATGTCCAGCAACCGTTCCAGTGGGCTAATAGCCCTGCTCGTCGTAGCGATGCTGCTGATTGGTAGCAGCCAGGCCGCCGCCAGCAATGGCCCAGCCAGCGATCAACCAGCCAGCCCCGCCAGCAAGCAGGAGGGCAGCCTACCCGTGGCTGCACCGACCACCGACTAGCCTAAGTCAGCAGCCACGCCGCCCACCACCGACCAAAGCAAACCCACTGCTCAACCCACAACCCAGCAGCCACAGCAGGTGCCAAACAAGTTTGCCGCTGGCAACCCATTCGCCGCCCCAGCAGTAGCAGAGCCTTCGGCCTGGCAGATCGCCTACCCCAGCTACTACGGGGTCAAGATGGTATCGGCCAGCAGCGGGTGGATCGTAGGTCAGGTTGGCACCATCAAGCGGTTCTACAATAACAGTTGGGGTAGTTACCCCTCCCCAGTCAGCACTACCCTCTACACCGTAGATGCGACCGCCAGCGAGGGTTGGGCCGTCGGGGAGGGCAATACTATCTTGCGGCTGAGCGGTAGTGATTGGCTGCGTTCAACCAGCCCCCTCTCTGCAACCAGCAGCCTGTACGACGTAGACATTGTGGGGCCAGGTGAGGCGCGGGCTGTTGGCCGGGTCTATACCGATAGCCAGCACTCGCGCGCCAGCCTGCTGCACTATACGGGCAACAGTTGGCAGGAGGTTGCCACCCCAATCACGCCCACTGTCACTATCTACCAAATGTCGTGGGTCAGCCCGACCGAGGGTTGGCTGGTTGGTAATGCCTGGTCTATCTTCCACTACAACAATGGTACCTGGACGCAGGCAGTGCTGCCAGCGATGAACAATGATCTCACTGTTGACACCATCTATATGCTCAATGCCACCGAAGGCTGGGCAGGTACGGGAGGTTTCAACAGTCCCTCTGTTCTGCACTACACTGCTGGCACCTGGCAGCGGATAGTGGCCGCCAGTCAGCCCATGCAGCCAGCTGGGAACTGCAACCCTTTCACACGTAGTCATTCTATCTTTAGTGCTGCTAGCAACGACTACTTCCATAGCAGCATCACTGGAGACTCTAACTGTGGTAGTAACATCGGCGGCATCTCCCTCAGGCACAACAACACGCAGGTTGGGGACGGCTACGAAATCTACGCGCTCTCTGGCAGTGCTACCAACGATGTATGGGCGGTGGGTCTGAACGCAGAGATCGCGCACTGGAACGGTACTGCTACCTCCACCATCATGCCCTCGCAACCCGGTGGCGACAGGATACAGATGGTTAGTGCCAGTGAAGGTTGGCTCAGTCACCGCTTCCCCAGTTGGCCCAGTCCACTAACCACCCTCTACCACTACACTGACAGTCTCTGGTTGCCGGTCGCCCTGCCAACCAGAGCAGGTGGGACTTACATACCTGAAGTGACAGCTTTCGATTTCCTTAACCCGAACGATGGCTGGCTACTACAGGGTAGCCCACTAGAGAGCTACACCCACTATCTTAGCGGCACTATGATCCCCAACTTCGTCCAGCCCGACTACAACCTCTACGATATACAGATGATCACCACCGACAACGCTTGGGCCGTCGGCTACTCCTTTGGCAGCGCACCAACCTACCGCCATAGCCCTGTCTTTAGCCACTTCACTGCTGGCAGTTGGCAAACCTACACGCTGCCTGAGCAGGGTGTACTGCTCAAGGTCAGCTTTAGCGGCCCGAACGACGGCTGGGCAATTGGGGTTACTGCCCTTGTCTCGCCCACTGCGCTTCCCCTCATCTACCACTACGACGGTACTAGTTGGCTGGCAGTTACATCCCCCAACAGCACCATCCGCCTGGCCGCTGTCCATGCCCGTGCTGCCAACGATGTCTGGATCGGTGGCTACAACCCCAGCAGTTCGGGCAACCTGCTGCATTAGGATGGTAGCAGTTGGACCCAAATCCGCGTGCCACTCCTCTATCCGCGATATCCAGATGCTCTACGCCACCGAAGGCTGGGCTAGCGGTAGCGGGCCGCTGTTGCATTATCAGAATGGCACTTGGCAGGAGGTCAACAATCCTACTGGCTCCTCCCTCCCCAGCATCAGCTTTGTCAGCCCAACCGAGGGCTGGGCGGCGGGTAGCAGCTTGCTGCACTACAGTGCGGAGTGTCTCGACTACTACACCGACGTGCCAGCGGGCTACTTCGCGGCGGGGCCAATCCGCTACCTCTCCTGCGCTGGGATCGTCGGCGGCACTGGCAACCACGTCTTCAGCCCCAATGCCAACGCCAGCCGCTCCCAGTTCGCCAAGATGATCAGCCTGGCGCGGGGCTGGGCTATCGTCAACCCGACCACGCCGACCTTCAACGACGTGCCAACCAGCAACATCCTCTACCGCTACATCGAGACCGCCGCCGCCAACGGAGCAGTTACCGGTTACGCGCAGGCGGTCCAATGTGGGGGAACTACGCCACCCTGCTTCAAGCCCAACGACCAGATCAGTCGGGGCCAAACCATGATCATCGTGGGCCGGGCGTTTGGCTGGGCGACGAACGTGGTGGGTGGGCCGCACTTCAGCGACGTGCCAGCCAGCAGTTTCTTCTACGACGCAGTGGAGACCGCCTACAACCGAGGCGTGGTCAACGGCACTGACCTCACCCACTTTGAGCCAAACAGCAGCGTCACGCGCGGCCAGATTAGCAAGATACTCTACCTCGGCCTAATGTCAAACTGACAGTGTAGGCTACCCTGCAACTGTACCACCTTCGTCTTCGCTCGCGCGTGGCCCAGGTCTGCCCCTTCTGGAAGTTGATGAGAGCCGCTTGCTTGTCATCCTTCTTGTAGCGGTGGACCTGGGTGCGTCTGTAATAACCGCTGCCGCTGGCTGGGTCAAGCTCACTCGCCCCCAGCGTCAACCGCCACCCTCTACTATCCAGCCGCAGGCAAGTTAGTGTATAATAAACCTGCACATTGTGCTTAGAGAGGAGTGGCGGTTATGGCTTGGCTACCTTATGAGGCACCAGAGACTTTCGTGACTGAGGACGGCAGCAAGCTGGCGATCCTCGTCGAGCAGGACGGCACGAAGAAGCCGGGGCTGTTCGACCGACAGGCAGGCAGCTTCCAGGTTGAGGGGGCTGAGCCGCTCCCTCTCTACCAGATCGCCCAGGTGGAGACGACGATGGCTGGCGGGCGCAGCCTGGTCGCGCTCGGCAGCAGCATGGGAACGGCCCCGCTGCGTAGCTACGCCGATCCCCAGGCGGCCCGTCAGTTCGCCACTGCCCTGGCTCGCTTCCTGGGAGTACCTGCTACAGAGACGGCAGATACAGCCCCGCCTGCCCCCTTCCAGCCCAGCAGCTACCAGCAGCCAATTTATCAGCAGCCAATTTACCAGCAACCAAGCTATCAACCACCAGCGCAGCCAGCCTACCAGCCGCCCGCCCAGCCCCCTGCGGCCCTCAACTTCGCGCAACCAGTACTGCCCCGCTACTACGGCGCAGGCTCACAAGCGGCAGAAAATACACCTCCCCGCTACTACGCTGCGACCGCGCAAGTGGAGGCTGCGGCAGAACCCGCCCAGAACTATGCCGACTGGCAGGGAACAGTTCGCAGTGGAGCCGAAGGCGAGTCAGCCGCGCAGAGCGGTCGGCCAAGCTGGGACTTGTCGCAGGACTATGGTGCATCCTCGGCTGGGGGGGCGAGCGATAGACCTACCTCTACCCTCTGGCAGGTGATCAAGGGCGAGAGCGACGAGAACCGCCTGACCATCCAGCGCAAGCGACCGAAGCTGGCTGACCGCTTCAACAAACGCTTTGGTACCTGGATTGGCGGCATGGTTGTCATGGGTGGGGGGCTATACTTTGCCTCCCGCTACCTCGCTCTATCCGGTGGCATCTGGTCGGCGATTCGGCTGGGCGGCGCATTGCTGGCAGGACTGGGCGTGTTGATCTTCGGCGCAATCACCCTCTATGAATATTACCTCAAGAGCGGTGACGATGGTCTGGAGACTGCCGTGTTCGACCGGGCGAAGGGTAGCCTCAGCTACGATGGCAAGCCGCTCTGTGACCTCAGCGAGATCGCCGCTGTTGAGGCGCGGGACAGCTTCGACCGCTACAGCCACAAGCACATCCACGACTTGCTCCTGCGCAGCAAGGATCGCAAGTCGCTGACCGATTGGCTAGAGTACCTGCACGCTCCCGCCCTCGGCCCCGACCTCGGCGAGCGGCTGGGCGAGTTCCTTGCTGTGCCAGTGCAACGCAGCGAACGGATGGTTGACAACACCCCGCGTGGGCGGATGTAACACCCCTACTTGACCAGTTGCTAGAGCAGCGACTTGTTGAGGATCGTTTGGCTGCCGAACTCGTCGAGCCGCTGTACGTAGTAGACGTGTTCGAGGTAGCGTGAGTGGGCGATAACCACCCGATTGCCAGTGTGGACGGCTTCGTAGGCCGGGCGGTCTACGCGGAAGCGGATCAGTTGGCGGCTGTGGGCTGCCCGATTGGCAAGGACGAGGCGGAGATCGTCGCTGGTGGGTGGGTCAGGCTCTTTGCGCTCAGAGCCGGGTTGCTCCATGGCTGCTTCGCTGACTCCAAAAACCCGACGGGTGCTGGGGGCAACTGACTGGCTGGCTGGTGGTGAGGGAGGCGGGGTGGCTGATCCGAGGCGGCTACCCAGGTCGGGGTCGATCACCAACCAGAAGGGCGGACTCTGGCGGCGGCTGCCTTTGTCGCCACTAAGGGCATTGGGGGCGGCATTGCGCCGGAAGCTAGGCGTGGTGGGCATCATCTGCGGCACGTCCTGCCCGCGATTGTTGAGGCCGACTACGGTGCCAGCGATAGTTTGCAGGGGGGTAAAGAGGTCGCGCACGCCCTTGAAGGTAGCGACGGCGAAGAAGCAGCCAGCGACCAGAAAGAGGATCGCCCCCAGGCCGCAAATCAGCAGCAGCCCTCCCTCGCTGGTGTTGAGGGCGTTGCTCACGCTTAGATAGAGCAGTAGCATGGTGAGCAGTAGCAGGAAGCTACTGCTGAGGATAGCGGCCACAAGCGGGGCGGCATAGTTGATACGCGGTTGTTGGCTGCTGTGGGTGTTCTCCATCATAGTACCTTTCAAGGTGGCGTGCTGCCAGCGGTGGTGTGGTCGCTGCGCTGCTATTATAGCAGATATACGGCACCGCCCGCTTTTTGGTTCAGCGGGCCACTTGCGAAGATGGAGAACTTGACATATAATGTGCGCCAGAGCGGATGGCATAAGGGGTGGCATATGCTGGTCAATCCATTGCTGGCGATGAGTGTGATGGTCGGTCTGGCAACCGGCGGGATGTTTGTTTTCTACTTGATCACCGACCACGAACGGACGAGGCGGCTATTCAGCTTGCTCACTCTCTGCTTCACGGCCTTGAGCTTCACCATCCTGCTGCTCGGTACTGACTTTGCCGAATGGGGCAGGGCCAGCCTCCAGGTGCTGCTTGGCGCGACCAGCCTGCTGCTCTCTTTCTTCCTCGGTTACGCTGTCACCGCCTATTTTGTGCTGGGCCGCCGCGAGGATGAGCGCAACACAGCCCGCTCCGACCTTGACCGCCCCGCCGCGCGCCCGCAGGTTGATCAGCTTGGCAAGCTGCGCCCTGCTGTGATCTACTATGCGACGGCAGAGCCAGAGGGATACCAGACCCGCCAGCAGACCAGCTTCTACAATCAGCGGCAGGCCCAGGGCTTGCCTACCCCCCTCACTCTCCTGCGCCCCTTCGCCATGAGCCGCCTACGCGACCGCTATGCTGCCCTCGGCCAGTCCCCCCAGCGTCACATCCAGACGAAGGTAGCGCAGAAGGTGCAGGAGAGGCTGGGCCGCCGCTATCGTGTCTATCTGGCATTCAGCGACGACCACCCCTGGTTGGAGGAGATCGCAGCGACGGCAGTGGCTGACGGCTACCAGCACCTGATCGTAGTGCGCCCGCGCCTTGCAGCGGCTAGTGGCGGCGAACGCACTGCAATCCTCTTGCGCGGCCTCAACCTGGAGGAGCATGGGGTGGCAGTGCGGGATGCCCCCCCGCTGGCGAACGCCGAGCCATTGCTGCGTGGCCTTGTGCGGCGCATTAGCGAGAGCGCACACCCGCAGCAGGGTGGGGGAGTGTTGCTGCTGACACAGGCGCACCCAGAGGAGCAGGAGTTCGAGCAGTTGTTGTGTGCGATGTTGATCGAGAGCGGCTACCAGCCAGCACGGGTTGCCACCGCCATGCTGCATCAGCTAGAGAGCATCACCGCTGCCTGTCGTCAACTGGCTGCCGCTGGGGCGACGCACATAGTTGCCCTGCCGGTCGCTAGCAGCAGCGACAGCCTGACTACCCTCTACGACATACCACGCCAGATTACGGCCACCCAACAGCGGGCAGCACTGACCGCCAGCCTGACTACCCTCGGTGGCTGGAACGACGACGAGGGGGTTATCACCGCTATCGTAGACGCGATCAAGGCGGTCATGGGAGAGAACGATGGCTCAACCAGCAAACCTGACGTACAACCAGTATATCGAGCAAGCCAGGTCTGAGTACGCCCAGGCCCGCGAACTCTTTCGCGCCCAGCAGCTAACCGCCTGCCTGCCTGCCTTGCAAGATGCGTTGGAGAACCTGCTGCGCGCCCAGATCGCCCAATTGCGCCCCAACAGTATGGCTGCTGCCTTCGCCACCTGGAAGGAGTTGCTAGACCACCTGCGGATCAGCGGCAGCGACGAGCGGGTAATACAGAAGGTAGCCCAGGTCAACGAACTGGTGTTGCGTCTGCGCCAGGACAGCGCACCGAGCTTCGACCAGGCTTTCGTCGCCAGCTACGAACTGACGGTGCGCGACCTGTTCAAGCGGTTCGCCCCGACCAGCAGCCCAGCTACCCATACCCTCCCAACGGCTGCGCAACCCAGCCCTGGGCAAGCGATGCCCCAGCCCGTGGTGCAGCCGTTGGTGCAATCGATGCCCCAACCGCCCCCCCCTGCCTCTCCGCAACCTGTCACCGCCAGCCAATCTCGTGCGGCCACTGGCCCGCAGCGGGCAGCCACGGGTCAGCAGCGCACCGCCACAGTGCAGCGCACCGCCAGCAACGAGCGGCTCTCTACTGGCGGCAATAAGACGCAGGGAGCAGAGCCAGCCCGCAGCCGCCTGGTGGCTCTGCCATTGCCAGAGCAGACTCCCCCGCCTGCCTCTCCTACCCGATCCAGCACTGGCAACCTGAGCCGCCTGCCTCCCCCGCTGCCACCAGGCATGAAGCCGCCGCAGGCCGCCAAAGCCAGTCGCCCACGTCAGCCGCTGCCCCGGCCCAGTATGCGCCTCAAGCTCGGCACCCTCGGCAATCCTGCTGCCCAGTCTGCCGCAGACCACCGAGTTGTGCGCTGGGTAGGGCCAGTGCTGCTGTTCCTCGTCGGCGCGCTGTTGATCTTCGCGCTCGCTGCCCTGCTTGGCTTGACTGCCAACCCGACTGGGCTGTTCGCCACCGTGCTACTTGCCCTTGTAGTTGGAGCCGCCCTCGGCTTCACCCTGGGTGACCGCCTCAGCAAGCTACTGGGCTAGCACGCGGGTTGGCTCTAACCTCCCATCCACTCGGATGCTGTCAACCTGCACCCCCAGGCGGCGCGGGTCGTCGCTGGGCTGCCAGGGGCTAGCGGCCAGGTTGAGGCGCAGCCACTGCTCGTGGTTGGCAGGCAGTTGCACCGTCCCTGTCAGGGTGTAGAAGCTAGTGATCCCCACCCCCGCCGAGGCTGGGGTCAGGGCGAGGCTGCTGCTGATCACTGGCGTGCCGTCGGCCAGGGTCAGGCGCAGAGCGGCTGGTGTGTTGCGCTCTGCTGGGCCGGGTGACACCCGCATGGTGATTGTAATGCTGCTGGCGGCGAGAGGGATAGGCAGGCGCAAACTCGTGCGCGCATCGCTCATCGTCGCGTCGCTGCTGCTGTTCACCCAGCGATAGCTATTGCCCGCCTTGTCGCTCTCCTTCTCGCTCCAGCCCGCGATCTGGTACTGGTAGTCATGCGCACCGCCTACGTCTATCGTCAGCGGTAGGGTGGGGGTGATGCTGCCACGCGGTACCAGCCGATAGATGCCATAGTTGAGCCGTGAACTGAGCGTCACATTCAGCGGTTTGTCAGCGTAGCGTTGCTGCAACTCTGGTACCTGGTAGCTCCACTCACCTACTGGTTGGTAGTCGAAGCCTGGTAGGTCGAGCTGCCCCCCGTTCGCCCCCAGCAACAGGTAAAGATTGCGCGGTGACTTCTGCTTGCAGAGCGCGAGTTTGTCGGGGTTGGCAATCTGCCTCGGCTGGGCCAGCCAGCAGTAGATCGCGTCCTGCACGGTGGCTGGACTGATCTGCGCGGGCGATTGGGCGAGTGCGAGTGCGTCGTGGCCGTAGAAGTATTCGAGCGGGGTCGCTACCACCGCATCCTGCCCCCACTGCCCGCTGAATAGCAGGAGGCTGTGTGGCTCAAAGCGGCCCGCCAGTTCGCTCACCTGCTCAATCGCCCCTCTTTCTTCCACGTGGCTGAAGATGGGCAGCAGGGTGTAGACAAAGAAGGATAGCAGCAGCAGATAGCTAGCGACCGCCACTAGTGACTTTAGCGGTTGCAGCCTGGCCCATCTGCTGGGGGCGGCTGCTACTGGCAGTTTGCGCCTAAGCCAGAAGCCGAAGTCGTAAATCCAGAAGCCGATCAGCAAGCTGAAGGCTGGCACGATGATTGGAATGTAACGACGGGCTGTGTAGATGTAGTGTGGATCGGTGTAGCTCTGGCCGATGAAGATGAGTAGGGTGATCGCCAGCATCAGGAAGAAGGGCGCACTTTGTAGCCGCAGCCTGCGGTAGAGAGCTAGCATCAGCCCGCCGCCCGCCATCACGATGCCCAGCGGCGAGAAGTACCAGCCGAGCTTGACCATGTTGAAGTCTGGGTCGTGGGGGATGCCGTCCTTGAAGGCCATGCGGTCGAGAGGCAGCGACGCGCCGATGTAGGTACTCTGGCCTGGCTTCGTCAGCAGCTTGAGCAGTTCGCCGAACAGGTGAGGCTGGATCAGATACACATAACCCAGGTAACCTCCAGCCACCAAAGCAACAGCCAGCAATATGATGCGCTGCCCCCGCTGCCAGCGGCGCACCGCCCACTCGCGCAACCCCTGCGTCCGTGCGCTTCGCAGTAGCACGACTAGCAGTAGCAGGAGACCCAGCCCGCCATACAGGAGCAGGAAGATGCGCCCCGAACTGCGTCTGAGACCCTGGATTATGCCATAGAACAGGTCAAAGGTGTACGGGTAGGTGAAGAAGAAGATGTGCAGTAGGGTAACGGCTAGCGTGAGTAGGAAGGGAACGAAGAACCACCAATGTTCCGCCCGCCATCGCCGCGCCAGCAGCAGCCAGCCAACGTAGAGCGGTAGTGGCAGGATGTAAAATAGAAACTCCGGGTGCAGCCAGCCGATCTGACCCAAACAGACCGCCGCCAGCACCGCGAACGCGCGTGTTGCTCCTCGTAGCCGAGCAAGGCGAGCGCGTGGGGGTGGAATGGCCTGGCTGCGGGCGCGTTCGAGCCGCCGCTGCATAGTGACAAAGACTGCAAAGGCGTAGAAGGCAGCGAAGCCCAACCACTGGCGGGGAGTCTCCGTTACCGGATAGCGGGCGAACCAGACCTCGGTGGTGTTTACCGCCAGCAGCGATGCGCCTACTAGTGCGGGCCAGCCGCCGAACAGCCGCTTGCCCGCGAAGTAGACCGCCAGCAACCCTAGCAGCATCAAGTAGGGCGTGGCGTAGAACTCTCCGCGTTCGCCAGCCACCGCGTAGAAAATCGCCAGCCAGACAGGATAGAGCGAGTAGTGCTGTGGGTCAACCAGAGCCACCCCCTGGCGGTCATTCTTGTCGAAGATGTAGAAACCAGGAAAGCGTTGGCGGTTCAGGCTGTAGCGAGCGGGGTTGAGGCCCGCGAAGAACTGCCGTATCTCGCCGTCGCTCATGTTCAGCAGGATCGGGTCTTTGATCAGTACGCTGCCATGCTGGGCAATGTGCGCCCCGCTGTTGGCGTAGACCCCCGCATCCAGCGTCCCACGGATCATCTCTGCTGGGCGCATGAACAGGCTCAGCCCCAGCAGCAAGAGGGCCGCCAGCAGCAGTGGCTCCCATCGCGGGGGGATGTCCGCCCTGCCCACCCCGCTCTCTCGCTGCTTCCGTATGGGGGTTGAGCGGAGGGTGTGGCGATAGCGATAGAGCAGCAGGGCGGCAGGCAGCACGCAGGCCACCAGCAGCGCAGGCAGGCTGAACAGCCCAATCTCGGCCAGCCCAAAGCCAACCGCCCCTGCGTAGAGGCCGCCCAGGGTGAACTGTACGAAGACCGCCTCGGCAAGCGAACCGCCCCAGACACGGCGGCGGGGCAGAGCCGCAATATAGATTGCTAGCCCAGGCAGGTAGAGGATGAAGGGGAACAGCAGCAGCTTCAGGTAAGTCAAACGGTTTATCTCTCTTTGCGGATCGCCGCCGGAATATCGGGCCACCAACAGGTTAGACGGTTGGCAGGCCTCCAGGTGACGAGCGGACTGCTGGCGGGGCTAGGCAGCCAGCAACTCGGCGTAGAGGGCCACGGTCTGGCGAGCCACGGCGGGCCAGGTGTAGCGCTCGAGCATCAGCCTGCGCCCGGCTGCGCCCATCTCGTGGCGGGCCAGCGAACTTGCCGCCGCCATTATAGCACGCGCCAGCCCCTCAATGTCGTCAGGGGCAACTAGCCAGCCAGTCTCCCGCTCCCGCACCTTGTCGGGGATGCCACCCACGTTGGTTGCTACTACTGGCAGGCCGTGCAACATCGCCTCCATCACCACAAGCGCACTGCCCTCATAGAGGGTGGGGTGAACAAAGAGGTCGGCAAGGGGATAGAGGTTGCTCAACTCTGCGTCGGGCAGTGCGCCGAGGAAGCTGACGTGGCTTGCCAGGCCAAGCACCTGCACGATAGTTTCTAGCCGGGCCAACTCGCCACCGCTGCCAACCAGCAGCCACCGCCACTCGGCTGGCAACTCCCTGCGGGCCAGGTGCAAAGCCTTGAGCAGCCCGTCGAAGCCCTTGTTCGCCTCTACCCGCCCGACGCTGAGCAGCACAAACTGGCCGTCGAGGGCAAGCCGCTGGCGCAGTGCCGCCTGTATTGCTGGGTCGAGTCGGGCGGTGGCCTCCTCCTCGTCAACCGCATTGGGCAGCACAACCACACGACGAGCAGGCAGATGCAGGTAGTCGCGCACCTCCTCTACCATCGCCATGTCGGTGGCGATCACCCGCTGGGCGGCCTGCGCCCCCCGACGATAGAGGGTGCGGAAGGGGGCGTAGGCCAGCCACTTGCGCCAATCGCGCACCTTGAAGTCTTCCAGGCCGTGGGGGTTCATCACCAGTGGCACGCGCAGGCCATGCCGTGCCGCAGCGTAACCCTCCGCGCAGAGGCCGTGAGCGTGGACGACCTCTGCGCCACCCGCTGCGACCAGGGCAGCCACTTCACGCCCCATCGCCCGCGCAAAGAGGGGATAGTTAGTTACGCGGTCGGCCACCGAGTTACGGCGCAGGGGCAGGCGGCTGTAGGGTAGATAGTGCAGCTTCAGCGGCGCGCCCGCACAGCCAGGGCCGAAGTCGGGGGGGAGGTTGGCTGAAGCCTGCACGAACAACTCAACCTCGTGGCCGAGCAGCAGCAGGTGGCGGGTCAGGTGATAGACGTGCCGCTCTAGACCGCCAGTGCCACTTTGCGGGTAGACGGCGCGGGCGAGGTGGGCAATCTTCATGGCGCAGCGATCTCGTCTAGCAAGGCAGTCAGGTTGGCAGCAATCAGGGTAATTTCGCCCCTAGCTGTCACCACGTAGTTGCTGAAGTTGCTGGGCAATACGCCGCGACAGCGCACACAGGTGTTGGCAGCCCGTGGCCTGTCTGCCCCGCAACGTGGACACTGCACCGCTGGTTCGCTCATCGGCTCACTG
>Ga0209724_1002207_pt1 | contig 16821 bp, 16 predicted proteins | sample grotaG_FD_184143 | JGI IMG/M metagenome (GOLD analysis project Ga0209724, IMG submission 184143) | Glacier valley bacterial and archeal communities from Borup Fiord, Nunavut, Canada, to study Microbial Dark Matter (Phase II) -... | ecosystem: Environmental > Aquatic > Freshwater > Ice > Glacier ...
TTCTCTCAGACGTTTTCACTTTGAGCGGACTGCTTTTTTCGTTTTTTGAAGACATCCGCACGACGGGCAACCGGCTGTTGGCAACTTGCAGCGGGCATCCGATTGCAAACTATTTGGCCATTGCCTTTTATATTTAAGTCCCGTTTTTTTAGTAGGCGAGTCTGCCGGTCGCCGGCCATTAACAGCCAGAAATATTTATTAAAAAATCCAATTCCTCCTACAAAACGTCCTCGCATCCATCTTCTTCACCGCTTAAACCCTCCCGTTGAAGAATTATCGCTTTTGAATTAAAATATTTTAGCTTTTTATTGGTAATTGCTATTTTTATTTTTTAAATTTGATCGTCATAATTATTTAGGATTTAAATATTAAAAGAGAAGAAGCCCCGGGAAACCAGGGCTTCGGTTTTTACCCGACCATGTGTTCTGAGCGTCGCAGCGGCGAAGGATAAAAGTGTTGATCTTTAAGAGTCCCCCTTTTAAAAAATTATAGCTGACCGGAAAAAAAATTGTTTTGGATTTGTTATTTATATTTCCATTTTTTAATTTTGCTATGCATTTCATAAAAAGTTTTAAAGATTAAACAAAAAACTTAGAAGCCTCGCGAAAGTGGGGCTTCTTTTGCATCGGGATACCAGGTTCCAAACCATCTGCGCCGTTCTGCAAACCACAGCAATGAAGGATCAAATTATTCCTTCGGGGGCAGGCCCCCACCCCACTTTGACGAATTAAGTAATGAGAATAAATTGGTGTCCTATTTTCATATTAACGGGTTTCTGAAAAATAACGAATAGTAATGCCACCAAATAACAAAACCGCCAAATTCCACCAAGGTTAAATTGTTAATTATAAGATTTGGTGTCCCGAAATTTCGGGATTAGTGACCTGGAGATTTGGCGGCAAAAAAGACTTTTGAAAGTCCCAAATATGAATATTGAAATACTACATTATACCTTTTCTATTACTTACAGCTTTCGGTTAAAAAATATTTCGCTTTTTATCGACAATCGATCTGTTTATTTTTTATTTTTGTTTGATTTCGGTTCATAAATGTTTGTTTAAAAGTTAAGGATTTGAAGCCTCACATTTGTGGGGCTTCTGTTTTTTTACCCGAACCTTTCGCGGTGTGCAAACAACTCATTCCGGTGAAGGATCAAACAGTGATTCTTCGGGCAGACACCACTGACAAATTTCAATAAATAAATTAAAATACAGGAGAAATTTAAGTAATAGAAAAGACGAAATGTCGCATTTCAATATTTCAAATTTGAGACGATGAAAAATCTTTTTCGCCACCAAAACACAAAAACACAAAATTCCACCAAAGATAAAGTGTTAATATGAGCTTTGGTGTCCCGAAATTTCGGGATTGGTGACTTAGAGATTTGGTGGCATTCTTATTTGTTATTTTTCAGGAGATCTTATATATGAAAATATGACATCTATTTATTCTTATTACTTAGTTTATGGCAATCAATGTAGGATTCTTCATTCAAAAGAATACCGGATTTATCTGCAAACAACGCTGATTTCGGTTTTCGGAATGGGGATCATCTCTGTTTATACTTGGTCTTGTGCTTCAATTTCCCGTCAAAATGTTGTTACTATTGAATTTTACACATTTTCCGTGGATTTTTTCCACACCAGATACGTGGATTCCACATATTTCTTGAAAATGTTAAATCTGCTTTTCGCCACTTCTATATCCATAATAATCTGAATTACTATTATTTACAATAACAGACATGAAGAACTCAATGTTTGGCACGCTTTTGCCTATAAGATATATGACAATGATTATTTACAAATATAAAAATTGAAAACATGAAAAAGTTAATGATTTTATCAGCAGCCGCAATGGCTATTTTCTTCGCAATGCCTCAGTTCGCAGAAGCGTCAACAACACAAAATAACATCACAGTAACTCAGGAAAAAGCAGTAAAATACCAGGAAATTACTGCAGCAGACTTACCAGCAGCAGTCACTGCTTCTCTTACAAAGGGTTATGCTGGTTATGCTATTGAGAAAGTTTTTCTGGGCGACGACGGTACCTATAAAATAGTTGTCAGCAAAGAAGCCGTGAAAACAACACTTCTCTTCAGTAGCAAGGGAGAATTGATTAAATAAGTTCTTAATATTTTTCTTCACACCTTATTTGAAAACAGTTTCTTCGGCAATTGTTTGGGAAACATTTAAGAATGGGTGTTATTAACCTCTGTCACTAGTATTTGACAGAGGTTACTTTTGTTTTGTACAATTCAGTACACTTAATTAAAGCAACTGAGATTTGAATAAAGCAATTGTTGTTTATCATCCTTGCAAAGGTTTGGATTCCGCAATATTTTAAAATGAATCTCATGCAATTTCTGAGGATTATTTCCACACCAAACACGTGTAATCCACATCTTATTTTGGAAGCGAATCCTATTGATATTTCTTTTTTTCCAGATAACATATTACAATTTAGATTCTTAATTGACTTAAAAGGTAGATGAGCCAAGTTTGGCATGCTTTTGTCTATAAGATATATGACAATGAATATTTACATATATAAAAATTGAAAACATGAAAAAGTTAATGATTTTATCAGCAGCCGCAATGGCTATTTTCTTCGCAATGCCTCAGTTTGCAGAAGCGTCAACAACACAAAATAACATCACAGTAACTCAGGAAAAAGCAGTAAAATACCAGGAAATTACTGCAGCAGACTTACCAGCAGCAGTCACTGCTTCTCTTACAAAGGGTTATGCTGGTTATGCTATTGAGAAAGTTTTTCTGGGCGACGACGGTACCTATAAAATAGTTGTCAGCAAAGAAGCCGTGAAAACAACACTTCTCTTCAGTAGCAAGGGAGAATTGATTAAATAAGTTCTTAATATTTTTCTTCACACCTTATTTGAAAACAGTTTCTTCGGCAATTGTTTGGGAAACATTTAAGAATGGGTGTTATTAACCTCTGTCACTAGTATTTGACAGAGGTTACTTTTGTTTTGTACAATTCAGTACACTTAATTAAAGCAACTGAGATTTGAATAAAGCAATTGTTGTTTATCATCCTTGCAAAGGTTTGGATTCCGCAATATTTTAAAATGAATCTCATGCAATTTCTGAGGATTATTTCCACACCAAACACGTGTAATCCACATCTTATTTTGGAAGCGAATCCTATTGATATTTCTTTTTTTCCAGATAACATATTACAATTTAGATTCTTAATTGACTTAAAAGGTAGATGAGCCAAGTTTGGCATGCTTTTGTCTATAAGATATATGACAATGAATATTTACATATATAAAAATTGAAAACATGAAAAAGTTAATGATTTTATCAGCAGCCGCAATGGCTATTTTCTTCGCAATGCCTCAGTTTGCAGAAGCGTCAACAACACAAAATAACATCACAGTAACTCAGGAAAAAACAGTAAAATATTCTGAAATTACGCCGGAAACCTTACCAGCACCTGTAAAAGCAGCTCTTGTAAAAGATTACGCTGGTTATGCTATTGACATGTCTTTCCAGGGTGACGACGGCTCCTTTAAAGTAGCTGTAAGCAAAGAAGCAGTGAAAACAATACTTCGGTTCACCAGTAAGGGCGAATTGATTAAATAGACTTCTTAGTTTTATAATCCCATCCAGTCCGAAAGCGATTTCTTCAGCAATTGCTTGAATAAAAGTTTAGATTGGGTGGTTACAACCTCTGTCAAAATCACTTGACAGGGGTTGTTTTTTGCAATACAGTATTCGATAACTAATTGTGACTCGATTAAACCAATTATTGCAAATCAACCATTCCCATTATCAGATTTCGAAAAACTTCAGTATAAATTCCACACAATTTCTGTGGAATTTTTCCACAACAGACACGTGGATTCCACACCTGTCCCGAAGATGTTAAACCGATTCTTCCCCCTTATTTATATCTATATATATCTGATATACTATAATTTGCAATTATCGAAATGAAAATGATCCAGGTTTGGCACGCTTTTGTCTATAAGATATATGACAATGAGTATTTATTAATATAAAAATTGAAAATATGAAAAAGTTAATGATTTTATCAGCAGCCGCAATGGCTATTTTCTTCGCAATGCCTCAGTTTGCAGAAGCTTCAACATCACAAAATAACATCACAGTGACTCAGGAAAAAGCAGTAAAATACCAGGAAATTACTGCGGCAGACTTACCGGCAGCTGTCACTGCTACTCTTACAAAGGATTACGCCGGTTATGCCATTGATAAGGTTTTTCTGGGCGACGACGGTACCTTTAAAGTAGCTGTCAGCAAAGAAGCTGTTAAAACAATACTTCTCTTCAACAACAAGGGAGAATTGATTAAATAAGCTTCTTAGTTTTTCTTCCCATTTCATTCTAAAATCGTTTCTCCAACATTTTTTGAGTAAAAGTTTAGAATGGGTGGTAGAGCCTCTGTCAAAAGCATTTGACAGAGGCTTTTTTGTTCTGACAAATGTGACACCTTTAAAACCAAATTATTGCAGTGTCCGATTGCAACAGCTGCCCGGTACAGCTGTAAATGCGTTGCCTTTCGGGATGGGCTGGAGGCTACCGATTACTAATATGATGTTAATTTCATGGATATAAATGGCATATACATATTTTTACTAAACGTCACATAATTTATGGGGACTTTTTCCTCACCAAACACGTAGAATCCACAACTTTTTTATGCTTTTAAAATCGGGCTATTTTTATTTACATCCCTATAACAGCCTGTCCAATTGATCTTTATTTGGATTTAAAGGAAAAGGCTTCAGGTTTGGCACGCTTTTGTCTATAAGATATATAACAATGAGTATTTACAAATATTAAAAATTGACATCATGAAAAAGTTAATGATTTTATCAGCAGCCGCAATGGCTATTTTCTTCGCAATGCCTCAGTTCGCAGAAGCTTCAACAACACAAAATAATATCACTGTAACTCAGCAGAAAGCAGTAAAATACACAGAAGTTACTGCTGCATCCCTTCCTGAAGCTGTTACTGCAACGCTTACAAAGGATTTTGTTGGTTATTCTGTTGACAAAATTTTCCAGGGCGACGATGGCACCTTTAAAATTGCCGTCCGCAAAGAAGCAGTTAAGTCAACACTTCTCTTCACAAGTAAGGGTGAGTTGATTAAATAGGTTTCTTAATTTTTATCTTCATACCTTATTCGATAACAGTTTCTTCAATATTTGAATAAACATTAAGAATAAATGATCACAGCCTCTGTCAAAAAGTATTTGACAGAGGCTTTTTCATTTTATGTACATTTTTTGGAGAAATTACTTAAACTAAATGATGATCTTTGCAATTCTATAAACAGAGAACAAACATTACGAAGGCATATGGCAAATATTCTGATTGTTGATGATGATGTAACTTTCTGCCTGATGTTAAAGAAACTGTTTGAAAAACATCATTACCAGGCAACTACAGTATTTTCGCCGGAAGAGGTGAAGCGACTGGTCCGTCAGCAATTTTATGATGTGGTATTGACCGATCTGCGAATGCCTGGTGTTAGCGGAATGGATTTAATCCAAATGATTAAAACGGAATCTCCCGAAACTCAGATTATCATGATGACCGGATATGCGGATATCTCAACCGCCATCCAGTCAATAAAGCAAGGCGCCTTTAATTACATTCCAAAACCATTTCTGCCGGAAGAGGTTTTAAGCATTATTGGGGAGGCACTTGCGGAGGTTACCATCAAACATGAAGTAAAAAACCATCAGGATGATCTGAAACAGAATAACTTTCTGGATGGGATCAGTAAGGTTTCATTACGGCTAAAAGAATATATTGCATTGGTAGCACCGACCCCATTGTCAGTGTTGATCACAGGCGAAAGTGGAACAGGAAAAGAATATGTGGCACGCTCCATACATGCCTTAAGTACACGCGCTGACAAACCCTTTGTTGCTGTCGATTGTGGTGCAATCCCAAAAGAACTGGTTGCCAGTGAATTTTTTGGGCATGTCAAGGGTTCCTTCACTGGGGCCATTGCGGATAAGATTGGTCATTTTGAGGCCGCGAATGGAGGTACCTTATTTTTAGATGAAGTAGGGAACCTCTCTTACAGCACACAAATTCAATTGCTTCGTACTTTACAGGAGCGTTTAATAAAACCTGTTGGTAGCAGCAGGGAGATATCGGTAGATGTAAGGATTATTGCAGCAACTAACGAAAACCTGCAACTGGCCCAGGAGCAGGGTAACTTCCGCGAAGATTTATACCACCGGCTGAACGAGTTCCAGATATTAGTCCCGCCCCTTCGCGAACGACGGGAGGACATACTACTTTTTGTTCGCCATTTTCTAAATCAAGCCAATTCCGTTCTTGATAAGTGCGTATCCGGCTTTGAACCGGCTGTTGAAACCATTTTTATGGATTATAGTTGGCCAGGAAACTTGCGCGAAATGAAGAATGTGGTCAAACGCGCTACATTACTTGCAACAGGAAAACTAATCACCCTCAACGAAGTTCCACCGGAAATTCTTCATCCTCAAAAAAAAGACGATCAATATAAGTTGTTCAACGAGGAGAATGAAAGTGAACTAATTCTAAAGGTATTGGAATCTGTCGGTTATAATAAAAGCAAAGCCGCCCGACTGCTAAAAATCGATCGTAAAACGTTATACAATAAGCTTGAACTTTACCATATCGAACTTCCCGGGAAAAGTAACTCAGATGGTACTCCTGATTAATCGATACTAATGTTTTCTTCCTTTTGAATTGTATTCAGTAATACATCGATCTTATCAATTGCCAATTTACCACATAAATGGAATTCCTTAGTGTGCAAGCGGGCAAAATCAATATGTTCCATTTGAGATAGCAGTTCAACGAGGTCGTTCGCCTCAAGCTGGCGGAAAAGGGAAAGCATTTTATGCGACAATTCAGAAAGGGCAAGATCATTTTCATCGTTAAGGTATTTTCTGAAAAGCAACGCATTTTGCTTACCCGTTTTGATAAACGAAACCAGAATTTGAAGGAGACCTTCCGGATCACCTTCCGCAAAAGCGGCAAATTGCTTCAGGCTATACCCATTGTGCCGTGAATACTGCAGGCTATCCATTTGATCAATTACAGTTTCACTTTTAATTTGTCCCGAAATTGCATTGATCAGAGTCAGCGGCAAAAAAGGTTTTTGAACAAAGGCGGAGAACGCGGAAAGTTCGTTTTCCTCCATTATTTTTCCCGAAACAGCAATAGCCGTGATCTGTCCTCCATTTTTAATCAAAATTTGTTTCAGCACCTCAACTCCATTGATATTAGGCATTTGAATATCCGTAATCAGCAGGTTGGCACAACCTTTTTCAAATGAATCAATGGCTTTTTTGGGATCACTGAAAGGGTGAACCTCCATTCCGGCAGAACTTAAAACGGCAGTTGTCATTTCAAGGAGCGTTTCATCGTCATCAATTAGCCAAACTTTTTTCCCTGATAGATCTTCTTTGACCCCCTGTCTTTGGGAGACAATTATTTGTGAGGATTTAACTGCTGGCTGCCCACCTTTTTCGAGGGGCAGGACAATGGTAAAATGACTGCCTTTGCCCTCTTTGCTTTCAAGTTTGATTGTTCCTTTCAGCAAATGGATTAACTTTTGAGTGATTGTCAGTCCCAGGCCGGTACCTTCATATTGCCGTGCAGTGGCAACCCTGGCAAATTCCTCAAAAATTCGTCGGGTGTTCTCTTCTGAAATGCCAATCCCCGTATCAACCACATCAATTTGGACCTGTTCACTTTTTTCTGATGATCCGATTGATGAAACTGCAATCGAGACTTGGCCCTTTTCAGTAAACTTTAGGGCATTCGAGATCAGGTTGCCCAATATTTGCGTGATCCTCATCGGGTCGCTTTGGTAAACTCCTGAAGAAGGGATGTCGAATTTAAATTGCAAATCAATATTTTTAGCAATGGCCTGTGGACGGAATCCTTCAACAATATCATCTAATAATGTTTTAAAATTGAAGGGAATACGATCAACTGTCAATTTACCTGTTTCAAGACGAGCCAGATCGAGCAAGCTATTGATCAGGTTCAGGATATGAGTAGAAGACTTGCTGATATTTTGCAGGTACTTTTGGTGTCGCGGCAAGACTGAAACATCTTCCTGCATAATTCCTGTAAAACCAATAATCGAACTTAGCGGAGACTTCAGATCATGTGTTAGACTCAACATAAATTGCTCTTTACTCTTAAGCAACAATTCAGTATAAGCTTTTGCTTCTTCAAGACTTTTGCGGTAATGCTGGCTTTTGGTGATATCCTTCAGAATGTTTACTAAAAAGAAGATGATTGTAACAAGTGCAAAACCTCCCACTAGAATTATCAGCCATGTTTTCTTTTCAACCCGGTTTTGTTGTTCTCTCACTTTTTGAAAGGAGTTGTTCAACTCTTCATTCTCGATGTTCGACAGCATTTGACGTAATTGCATCGTGATGGTACGGTCATTGGCCAATACTTCCCGCTCCTTTAATTTCAACCTTGAATCGAGGGCGATACTATCCTTCCTGATTTCGTTCATCACGGATGTTATGAAACCAGCGATCGTATCAACGGGATTGACCGGATCGATCAGGCTATCAACCCTTACAGACTGGATTGTCTGTACCCGAAGATTTGAATCTGTTTTATTCTGCGCAGCAAATACATTCGCAAGGCGTTCGAAAAACTTTCTCTTTTTTTGCTTTACATATACCGAGTCACGGTTAGTTGAGACATTCCTGTACACCGTCATATAGTGCCTGACTGAATCTTTACTGACGATTAACTTATCTAAAGCTTGCTGGTAACGAGCTGTGGATGAATTCGTTCTTTTGATCGCAGATAATTCTTTGAGGTTCTGCTGTTTCACCAGTAAAAGCTTTTTAATACTATCGGTATGCATTTGCTGAATGGGTGTGTTCACCATTAGAGCAAGTGTATCAATCTGCATACTGATGGTATCCATCAATTTCAGGTAGTCCTGGTATTGGGCTGGCTGCCTGGTCTGTACATAGCTCCTTTCCAATCCCTCAGCCTGGTAAAGATTGGTCAGGATATTATTGATGTAGATAAATTTATTATTTACCGGGTTAAAATCAACCTTCTCCGTTGAGTAGTGAAGTATTTCGGAATAGGTGACCCACACCATCAGTGCAGCTAATAGCGTTAGCGTAAAATAGCCAAGGGATACCTTGATTTTAACAGACGCCATAAAGTCGTTGATGTGAAGTGTAAATCATTGTCAATATTTTCGGGGATGTTGATTCATTTCTGATTTTAAGATTTATCCAATTAATCTGATCATACATCTTACGTCTTTCTCATTCAGATACCATTCTATACAATAACCTTCAGGATCGACACCGGGATAAGCAATAAGTAGTTGAAATGCTTTAGCAATTGATGTTATATCATTGATAAAATCTTCTATCAGGATACTAATGTATTGTCCACTTTGGATCAGAAACTTCTCGCAACCTAATTCCTCAGCTTCTCCCTGGTATATTTCTTCGGCAGCAGCGTCATAAATAATAATTCCTTTTGCATTACGACTCGAGATTCCAAAATATCTTCTTTGTTTAGAGCAAGTAAGTATCGACTCTAATTCTTTGTGCGCTTCCATAATTCCCTCCGGGAACGATTTTGCTGTTTCACAGAAAACCTTGATATCTTCCTCTAATCTAAATTTTTCCATACCCAAATCGTTTAAAGCAATTTTCGCATCAGGCTGTATGAAAACCTTTGCCTTTGAGATCAAATTTATCCAAACTATCTGAATGGACAAAATGAAGTTCTGCGAAGGTAATGCTAATTAGCTTACAAAGCGAAGTTCGAAAACCGTACCTTTATTTAAGGTGCTGGCCACCTTGATTTCAGCGCCATGCAACTCCATGATTTTAGCAACTATCGAAAGACCGATACCGAATCCTCCAATAAATTTAGCATTCGTTGCGCGGTGAAAAGGTTCGAATATATTTCCGATTTCGTTTTCAGGAATTCCAACACCATAATCCGTTATGCTCACAACTAATCCATCTTTTGATTTCGAGATTTTCACTTCAACCTCTAAGGATGAAAATTTACAAGCATTTTCAATCAGGTTTTTGAAAGCAATCTCGAGTAATCCCGGGTTTCCTTCTATTAAAAAGTCGTTTTCATTATCTGAATATTCAATTCTTGGTAAAATCTTTCTGCCTGGATATTTCATTTTGACTGAATGAATGGCATTAAAAACCAATTCATCAACTCGTATAGACGAACGGGAAATGATTTTATCCCTGTTTAATTGGGCCAGTTCAAGCAAACTATTTATTAGCAGATTAAGCTTTCGAAGATCTTCCGTCAAACGGGCAATGTGCTCCTCATACTCCTTTGGATTTCGTATGCGGCTGATGATATAATCTGATTCAGCAATCATAATGGCAAGCGGTGTCCTTAATTCGTGCGATGCATTCGATACAAATTCTTCCTGACTCTTGAAAACAAGTTCAAGATCAGATAGCATCTGATTAAAGGTAATGGCCAACTGCTCAATTTCATCCTGCCGTTTACCCTCATTCAACCGGTTGCTTAACTTCGATGAATTGATCTCCTTTACTTTGGCAATGATATTGGATATCGGCCTGATTGCAATTTTTGAAAAGAAATAAGAAGTCCAGACGGAAAGACAGACGCTAAAGAGTATGCTCCAAAAGAGAACCATTCTTAATCCGCTCAAATTCTCTGCACGAAACTTATCATATGCCAGCACATAAACATGGTAGAGTTGATCATTAACCCGGTGATTATACAATACTCCATCTTTTTTACCAATCGAGAAATATTCAGGACTGGATGAATGTGAACTACGTGAATAACTGACACTTTTTAAATACTGAATTTTGTCACTGTAAAGCATTTTGCCGTTGGAATCATTCAGTACAATCTCCTCTTCTTCGAGCGATTTGGTTGTCAGATAAATCTTTTTTAAAAGTGTTGAATCAACTTCCTGCACATTAATTAATAGTATTGCCGTATTCTGGGCCCTGACCAACAAATTTTGTCGGAATATGGATAGCTGACTACTGTATGAAAAATAATAAACCAGCAAGCAAAAGACCATCAGTATTCCGAATACCGACAGGGTAAACTGGACGGATAACCTGGTTTTTATATTCATGCTAAAGTTCATTTTCGCTGCAGTAAAAGCCAAATCCAAATTTGGTATGAATGAGTTTGGGCTCAAAATCCTTGTCTATCTTCTTTCTTAAGTAATTCACATACACGTCGATGATATTTGTTCCGGTTTCGAAATCAAGGTTCCATACCTTCTCAATGATATATTCCCTGGAAAGTACTTTGTTTTTATTTTTCAGTAGGGTTTCCATCAGGGAGAACTCTTTGGATGTCAGTTCAATTTTTTGACCGGCACGAATAACAGCTTTTGAATCCAGGTCCATTTCGAAATCAGCAATTGCCAATTTCCGATCTGGGACAATTGCAACATTCGACCGCTTCAGAAATACATTTATCCGGGCAAGCAATTCCCTATAATCAAAAGGTTTCAGCACGTAATCATCAGCCCCCGACTCAAATCCGATCAGCTTATTTTCTGGCGTACCCAGCGCTGTAAGCATGATGATGGGTGTATTGCTGTTCGTTTTTCGGATTTCGCGGCACAATTCATAACCATTCATCAAAGGAAGATTAATATCAAGAATGACAAGATCATAATCAGCCTGTTCCATCATTCGCTTTCCTACATAACCATCACTTGCCACATCAGCCCGAAATCCGGATTCATGTAACTGCTTCTGAATAACTTCAGCAAGCCGTTGTTCGTCTTCAACTACTAAAATGCGGGCATCACTCATTGCCGGGATTTATTTTATACAAAAGTAAGATTCATTCTGATGGAAACCTCTTTCTAATGAGATTCTAATTACTTTCTAATCATTCACTAATCGACTGTCTGATAATACAAACCTACCTTTGCGAATGTTAATAATATTATAAAAAAACATATCATGAAAAATTTTAAAATGACCGATGGTCTGGCAATGTCACTTTTTGTAGGTTTTGTAATTGTCGTTCTCGCAGTTTTGAAAATATTTGTTTTTCCAGGTCAATAAGTTCAGATTGGTTACTAAAATCTACTTCAAACGAACATTTATTTGATGTCAACTGTTTCTTTACTTTTGGTTTAAACCGTGGGTCGATGCTCACGGTTTTTTTATGATTGATTGGTAATGAAGTGGATATATCTTGATAATTAGACTTAAGAAATCATCAGGAAGGAGCTCTTTACTATTTCAAAATCGCGTTAAATGATGCTGTAAACTTCCCTGCTTAATGTGGCAACAAACCATACTTTATTAAGCGCTAAATCCAAGGACCCGATCTTTTAAAACGCAAGTTGTGTCCTCGTTTTTAACACTTTGAATTTATTTTAAATCAGCATGAGATTAACAAAATTATTTAATGCATTTTTTAACAGTGAAAAAGCCGGTGGATTAATTTTAGTATTCGTTACCATTCTATCGCTTATACTGGCAAACTCGAATTGGCAGACAGAATATATAAACATCTGGCATTTTAACCTGGGTGAACACAGTATCGTTCAATGGATCAATGACGGGTTGATGACTATTTTTTTCCTTCTCATTGGTTTGGAATTGGAAAGAGAGATCTATCAGGGAGAACTTTCGGATATTAAAAACGCTTCATTGCCAATTTTAGGCGCAATAGGTGGCATGATTGTTCCTGCAGGAATCTTTTTATTGCTTAATTATGGAACTGATACACAAGCTGGTGCCGGCATTCCCATGGCAACCGATATCGCCTTTGCAATAGGCATTTTATCGCTTTTAGGGAATCGTGTACCGACGTCTTTGAAAATATTTTTAACCGCGTTGGCTGTAATAGACGACCTTGGAGCAATTGTAGTAATTGCAATTTTCTACACGACCTCACTTGCATTAACTAACCTGTTTATTGCCATGGGTATATTCGGGGTTTTACTTGTCTTAAACAGACTTAAAATTCACAATTTAGTTCCCTATTTAATTGGTGGAGCAGCCATGTGGTACTTTATGCTGCATTCGGGAGTTCACGCAACAATCACAGGTGTCTTGTTAGCCTTTGCAATCCCATTTACGAATGGTGGGGAAAGGTCGCCTTCTTACATCCTTCAACATTTTCTTCATAAGCCCGTTGCCTTTTTTATTCTTCCACTGTTTGCAGTTGCAAATACTTGTATTTCCATAGGTGATACCTGGCAAAGCGGTTTAGGCCAAACGAACAGTCTTGGGATTATTGCAGGTTTAGTAATTGGAAAGCCGTTGGGAATCTTCCTCTTTTCGTTTATTGGCACAGGTTTAGGACTCTGCGTGATGCCGTCAGATTTAAAATGGAAGAATATAGTCGGTGCAGGTTTTTTAGGCGGCATTGGTTTTACAATGTCAATCTTCGTTACGCTCCTTGCGTTTGATAATGATGACATGGTAACCAATTCAAAAATTGCAATTCTAATCGCTTCATTTATAGCAGGCACAATTGGATTTATCTTCCTCAAACTGACACTTAAAACACCCATCGAAAAAGAAGAAATCATTTGAAAGGGTCCGAATAAATTTTTAATATGCAGTCTACACAATGAAAAGGTCAGAAAACGGTTTGCTTTCTGACCTTACATATTTACCCTAAACACTCATTGTTTACAGCGCATATTCAACGCACTGCAACAATATTTTCCTGTTACCTTCCGCTTACATCTCCACCACTTGATTTCCTTATATTTTTCACCTTCGGACTACCCGAATAAGTAATATCGCCTCCACTGCTGGCATTCGCATCGAGTTCTTCAGTTACTTTAATCCTGATATCTGATCCACTCGAAACATTGGCAGAACACTTTTTTGTTTCAAGATCACCGGCGCTGATATCGCTTCCGCTTGAAGCGCTGACATCCGCAATTTCGGCTTTCCCATTCAGTGAGACATCTGATCCGCTGCTGGTTTCAACCCTTAGTTGTCTGGCATCCAGTTCTAGCTTCACATCCGATCCGCTGCTGACATCAAGGTCAAGCTTGTCGAGTTTTAATACAGATGAAGAATTAACATCCGAACCAGCTGATGCATCAAGTTTATCAATGGTTTTGAACGACACATATACCTTTCGCGGTTCCTTGTTCCAGTTCATGCCAAGCCACGATCTATCCTTGATATAAATCTTCAGGATACCATCTTCAACTTTTGTGATTATTTTATCCAGATCATCCGGTTCGGCTTCGACAGCAACCTCCTCTACGTTTTTCTGCGTCAGGTAAAGATCGATACCGCTACTTACCGATATGGCATGAAATCCCGATAGCTGACGTGTCTGACGCCCGTCGTTTGATTGGGCCGCCTGCAATGCAACGCTCTGAAATATTGCTCCTGTTGCTAGCAGCAACACAATTAGCTTAATTGTTCTCATATCGAATAAATTGATTGTTATTGTTTGTGATGGATATTTCCACCAGATGAAGAATTGACGTCTGTTGAAGTTGGTTCGCCGTAATAAGTCACGTTTCCGCCACTCGAAGCATGGGCATCCAGTTTCCCGGTTACGGTTGAAGATACATTTCCGCCGCTCGACGCACTCATTTTGCACTGTTCCGCTTTCAGTTTTTCACCTTTGAGGTTTGCCCCTGATGAAGTACCCAAATCAGCTTCCTTTGCCTGCCCCGAAAGTTTAATATTGGCGCCCGACGAACAGTCGGCACTGAGGGTTCCTGCATCGACATCCAGTGTGAGGTTAGCACCCGAATTTGCACCTAATTTCAGGTTATCCGATTTAATTTGCGTTTGAGACCAAACATTTCCACCAGAGTTGGCATCAACACCCGTCAATTTTTCAACGGTTACCATCACCTTCTTCTCTTCGGCCCATCGAATATTTTCAGTGGTAGTGATCTTTAGCACACCACCCTCAACTTTGGTTTCGATCAGTTCGTGCAAATTGCTGTCAGCAATTACAACGACCTTGGCAGGACTTCCCTGTGTAATGTAAACGTTCATCCCCCTACTAACTTTAATCTGGTCGAATTCACCAACCTGCCTGACTTCTTCCTTTACTTTCCCGTTTCCCTTTACAGAAGGCCCTATAAACATACAGGACGAAAGTAAGATACTTAGAACTGCAATAATTCCGGTTAACTGAAATTGTTTTCTTTCCATGGCTTGATCGTTTTATAATAGAATAGACGCCTAAAAACAATTTTTGTTACACATTTTACCCCTAGAAATCGTAAAAATTATTTTTTGTACCTTGGTCAACATCATAACTTAGTATCTGGAAGCCCTTACAATGAGGTGAAAGGAATATACTACAATGCATAGACTGTCTACATTTTGCCGGAAGACATCTGAAAAGAATTGGCAGATATTTTCATTAAAACGCAAAAAAACCGGCCATCAGTCTTCGATATTTGAAATCGAAGACCAATTGCCGGTTCGTTAATTTTAATGGATGCTTCTATTTTGTTTTTCCGTAAACAGGGCCATAAGTGTCGCAGGCACGGTAATCGGAACCTTCTTTGTCCATTCCGAATGCATTCCATACCGCAGGGCGGAATACTTTCTCGTCGGAAACATTATGCATGCAAACAGGGATACGCAGCATTGCAGCAAGCGATATCATATCGGCGCCAATATGTCCGTAACTGATTGCACCGTGGTTCGCACCCCAGTTGGCCATTACGCTATAGACATCAGCAAAAGGCCCTTTACCCGTCAAGCGTGGAGCAAACCATGTTGTTGGCCAGGTCGGATCGGTGCGCACATCAAGCACTTCGTGAACGTCTTTTGGCAAATCGATGGTCCATCCTTCGGCAATCTGAAGTACCGGACCGATACCTTTGATCAGGTTCACGCGCGACATTGTAACCGGCATCTCCCCTTCCGTTTTAAAATGAGAAGAATAGCCACCTCCGCGGAAATAGCCAAGACTGGCAGCTGCCCAGTCGGTTGCATCGAGACAATCTTGAGCTTCACCTTCTGTAATTTCCCAGAAAGGTTTCATTGCTGGCTGACCATCTTTCTGCTGTTTTGCAGTTGCATCAAGGGTTGTGGAGCCAGAGTTGATCAGGTGAATAATTCCGTTAGCCGCTTTACCTGTGAGCGTTTTACCTGTAACGCGTTCAACAGCATCGGGACTCCAGTAGGTGCGAACATCCGAAAATACCTGGGCTGTATTGGTTAACAGGTGTCCGAACAACATCGCAACACCGTTTAATGAATCGTTTTCGGTAGCCATCACAAATGCTTCACGGATACCATTCCAGTCGAACGAAGAGTTCAGAATTGCCTCCATAAAATCGCCATTTGGAAAATGATCTGTCCACTGACGTTGTCCCTGGAATCCTCCTGCAATCGCATTGTGTCCAAGTGCTTCTTCACCAAAACCCAGTTCTGCCAGTTTCGGATTACCGATCATCAGGTCACGGGCAATCAGGGTCATCTTAACGACCATCTCCCACTCCCATGCTTTGCGTTCGGGCGTAAGCTGTTTGTCGGGGTCGTTGAGATCAGCTCCTATTTTGCAGTTTTTCTTCACCCAGGCAAGGGCTTTTTCAAACTCCGCATGATCATAAATTCCCCGCTCAGAGCGACGGATGAATTCTGACATATCAACCACTTCGGTGCGCATCCCGAGGTAATCGAGGAAAAACTCCTGATCGACGTACGATCCGGCAATCCCCATCGACATGCCACCAATCGAGAGGTATGACTTATTTCTCATTTGAGCGACAGCAAGACCAGCATTGGCAAACTGAAGCACTTTTTCTTTTACATCATCAGGAATAGAGG
>Ga0209724_1002208_pt1 | contig 16821 bp, 16 predicted proteins | sample grotaG_FD_184143 | JGI IMG/M metagenome (GOLD analysis project Ga0209724, IMG submission 184143) | Glacier valley bacterial and archeal communities from Borup Fiord, Nunavut, Canada, to study Microbial Dark Matter (Phase II) -... | ecosystem: Environmental > Aquatic > Freshwater > Ice > Glacier ...
AGAGGTTGATGCCCGTCAAACCTTTTCACATTCATTGCTGCCCTGCTCGAAGCGTCGTCGGCTCCGCGCAGGACCAAGTGTTCGGAGACGTTCGAGCTAGCACTTGATCCATGTCAAGGCGAACACCGCAGGCAGCCCGCATCGTCAGGTCCTCCTGATCAGTTGGAAGATGGTCATGAAGACCGACGCCCAACGGCAGCTGGATGTCATTGCGGAATTGAAGCGGGAACCCTCAGTCAACGCTGCACAGGTCGACGTCCAAGCCAAGGACGGAATCGTGACCCTGGCGGGTCACGTTGGCAGGCCAACGGGATCTCGAGCACGAAGAAGATGAAAGTGATTGCAGTGATTTGCAAAAGAGTCCCCCTGGTGGCCTTCATGGCCAACAGCGGCAACAAGGCGTCGGGAATCGGATCCAGTCCTGTCGCGCGACTGCCCGGCGCGGTGCCGAAGCGACGCTTGATGAAGCTGGCGCCGGCGTCACCCAACATCGCGCTATCGCCAAGCAGAGCGCCTGTTGTGGCAGGCTCCCCAAGAACGCGGGCGCCAAGCGCGGTCGCCGCCACAGCTGCCACCACGCCGCGAATCGTCCTCGACGAACCCAGCGAAGGCCACCCGTCGAAAAAAAAGTCAGACCGCCGTCGAGCGGCTTCGCAAAGGTTCGGCCCAACCATCGCTTTGCGATCAGAGGCGCGGTATCGGCCATGGCGAGAAGCAAGAGCAAACGAACGCCCAGCCAGACTTCGTCCACGCACGGGCCTTAAGGAGATGGATTGCACAAAGAGGCTACGCGCGGAGTTCGATCCCCGGTGGCATTGAGCGCGACCCCCCTTTTTAGAACCGCATCCCTGCACGGCGCACGTCCAAATGATGATTCATGGTGTGAGCGCGCCTGCGCACAGACGTCCGAGCACTGCTCGCCTAAGCTGAGCAAACACCGGGTCGAAAAGCTCCATATGCCTGCACACGTCGAGCTTTCGGATCCCGGGCAACTCATCGCCTCCTTGGCTTCGAAAGCCAGCATGCCCATCGCGGATGTCGCAGCCCTCTACGCCCGAGAGTGCGCCGAGCTCGCCACGACGGCGAACCTCGGGAAGTTCGTTCAAATATTTGCGCTCCGCAACGTCCAGGAAGTTTTGCGTGCTCGATCCCGCGAGCCGGCACCGCCGCAAGGAAGTACGGCCCATCTCCCAGACCGGCAAGATGGTCTTGCCTTCGCGATGGCCTGAATGAGAAGCACCGCCGACAGTCGGAACGATTTCGCGCCGCGAAACGCTGGTTCGCATGAGGTGATGCGACGAGCGGCATCGCGCGGCACAAGGGGGCTGCGACTGTGGGTCGCAGTTTGGGTTTTTCTTTGCGGTCTCACCCCTGCGATCGCAATCGAACCTGGCGCCGATGCCTTGCGTGATTGGAGAGCGCAGTTCGCGCGCGAAGTCGACCACCGGCTAGATGTCCCGCTGGCCGCCCAGCAGCAGTACGTCTTGCTGCTTCGGCAAGCCCTGGCCGAAGCCAACTTGTCAGATTCCACTGAACAAGCGTTCCTGCTGGTGGACAGGAGCGAGCAGGTGCAAGCCGCGTTCATCGTGCTTCGCTCGAGTGCCGACGGCTGGTTCTGGGTGGGAGCTACAGCGGTGTCGACAGGCAAGACCGGCAGCTTCGAACACTTCGTGACGCCACTGGGTGTCTTCGCACATTCGCTCGACAACCCCGACTTTCGTGCCGAAGGAACCTTCAACGAAAAACACATCCGCGGCTATGGCGCGCGGGGCCTGCGTGTCTTCGATTTCGGCTGGCAGTCGGCCGAGCGTGGCTGGGGGGCCGGTGGAACGAGCCAGATGCGCCTGCAAATGCACGCCACCGATCCCCAGGTGCTCGAACCTCGCCTCGGGCGCGTCGCATCCAAGGGCTGTATCCGCATTCCGGCCACTCTGAATGTGTTTCTCGACCGGTACGGAATCCTCGATGCCGACTACGAACAGGCGCAGGCAGGCGGCACGGTGCAATGGGTGCTCAAGCGCGACCGTCAACCCATCGCGTGGCCGGGGCGCTATATGGTGATCGTCGATTCGAAGGCCACCGACCGACCACCCTGGTCGCCCCTGCCGCGCTCGACATCGTCTCTGGACATCGCGCCGGAGGAAGTCGCGGTGCGCCAGGAGTGACGATTGCCCTCTGTACGTCGCGTTCAGGCTGAAACTGTCGACGAACCCGGCAGCGGCAAGTCAGTGGCGTGCATGGCGCTGACACCTTCGCGCCGCGGATGTTTCACCCATGGAAGTCGAACTCAAACTCCTGATCGCGCCCACCGATGTCGCGGCCTTTCGCCGTCTTGCGCTGCTGCGGCAGTTCACGACAGAGAAGCCTCGTTCGCTCGAGCTCCGCGGTACGTACTTCGACACGCCGCAATTTCGCCTCAGGAGCCAGGGCATGCAGTTGCGTGTGCGACGCGCGGAAGGCGTGTGGATCGAAACGCTCAAGGCCGGAGAGCAACCGTTGGCCGGGCTGTACGGGCGACAGGAATGGGAAACGCGGGTCGACGGTCCGCAGCCCGACCTGGCGGCATTGGCGGCGCTCGTTGGAGCAGGTTCCAAGTGGCATAAGGTGCTCATCGAGCCGGCGCTCGCGAAGGGATTGACGCCCGTCTTCGACAGCGTGTTCCGCCGCACGGTCTGGCCGTTGCACTTGCCTCAGGGCACCTTGGTCGAGCTGGCATTCGACCAAGGGGAGCTGCGCCATGGTGACGTGCGCGAGCCAATCAGCGAGCTCGAGCTCGAGCTCAAGGCAGGTGAGCCGGCCGCGCTGTTCGACTTTGCGCTTCAGCTGCAAGCCAAGGTCGCGTTGCGCGTGGGCAACCTCAGCAAGTCTGCACGCGGCTATGCCCTTTGCACACCGAAGGCGGCTTCAGCGACCGTGGCCAGCTCCTTCGAGCTCGCCTCGGACATGACGGTCGAGCAGGGATTTCGGGCCATCGTGAGCCACTGCGTGACGCAGATACAGGACAACGAGTCGGGCGTCGTGGAAAGCAACGACTCCGAGAGCGTGCACCAGATGCGTATCGGCATGCGTCGCCTGCACTCGGCGTTGCGGCTGTTTCACAAATGGGTGCTGTTTCCCGCGGCGTTGCAGGGCGAGCTCGACTGGCTGGCCGGCGTTCTCGGCGCTGCGCGTGACGCCCACGTGCTGGCCGAAAGCACGCTGGTCAAGGTCGCCCAGGCCTGCTCGAAGGAAGCGGAGTTGTCGTGCTTGAAGCAGGCGGCATCGGCGGCGGCAAGGGCGAAACGCCGGCGGGCGCAGACGGCTGTGGGATCGGTGCGCTATTCGCGCTTGATGCTCGGCATCGTGGCGTGGCTGCAGAGCTCGCGCTGGCACGAATCGCTCAGCGACGCGACGCGCGATGCGCTTGCGGCGCCCCTCGACAAACTTGCGGCGAAGGTCCTCGTCCAGCTCCACCAAAAGCTGCGCAAAAGCGCCAGGGGGCTCAAGGATGGATCGCCCGAAAAACTTCACCGCATGCGCATCGCGGCCAAGAAGGCCCGCTACGCCTTGAAGTTCTTCCAGGGGCCGCATCCCAGCCGACGCGCCGAGCGATACATCGACGGCCTGACCGAACTGCAGGACGCCCTCGGCTGGCTGAACGACGCGGCTGTTGCCGACGGGCTGCTCCGCGAGATCGAGAAGTCACATCTCGAGCTGGCGACGAGCACGGGTTTCGCGAGGGGATTTCTGTGCGCCCGGGCCACGCTGGACGTACGCGAGCTCGCCGACCTCTGGGCGCGATTCAGTGCCATCAAGCTGCCATGAGCCCGGTCGATGGCAGGCCATAACGCCGATGCGCCGCTTCTTCAACCGAAACGTGGAAAGACAAGTCCGGACCCGGCCAGCCGGGCCCTTCCCGTGGCTGGCGGCAACGGGCGGCGCCGTCGCGGACAACGTCGAGGCGACCAGCCAGGCAGTGACCGGGCGGCGCCCGGGCGGAACGCGCGTCACCCGTCGTGAAGACCGCGATGGCGCATGGCGTGCCGGTGTAGGCACACGGCACCCGCAGAAACCTGCTCATCGTTGTCCTTGTTCAGGCCTCGTGGCCGACGCTGTCACCGCGCGGCGAGCGCACGGTTGCGCTGCATCACCCGAACAGCGTTCGCGCGCTCCCGCCCGCTCCGCGCTTGCTAAAAATCAATCGCCTGCGCGACCGTCGATCCAACAATGACTTGCCGCAACGCTCGGATGCACCATGACTTACCGCAGCCTCCTCGTCTTCCTCGACCGCGATCCCCTGTGCACCGTGCGAACCCAGGTTGCGATGCGACTGGCGCAGAAATTCGATTGCCACCTCGTCGGCGTGGCGCCGACGGGCACCGTCGAACTGCCTGTGTTTGCCGAGGCAGCCGCGGCGCTGGCCGAACTTTCCGAGCTGACGTTGAAAACGCTGCGCGACGACGCCGAGCAAGCCACCGAACGCTTTCGAAGCGCGTGCCGCGCCGCGGGCATGAAGTCTTTCGAAGCGGTGGTCGACGAATCCGACAAGGCGCTCTCGCTCGTACGCCACGCCCATTGCAGTGACCTCACCGTGCTGACCCAGGCGGACCCGTCCGCCCCTGGCCACCGCCTTGCGCAGGCATTCGTCGAACAGGTCGTTCTCTACAGTGCGCGACCGACGCTGATCCTTCCCCACGCGGGCAGCTTCAAGACGGTCGGCAGCACCGCCTTGGTGGCATGGGACGACAGTCGCGAGGCAGCGCGCGCGCTGTCGGACGCACTGCCCTTCCTTCGCCTGGCCAAGCAGGTGCAGATCGTCAGCTGGGGCGAGAGTCCCGGCAGCGAAACCGGCCTGCGCCAACGCCTCGACACCTTGAGCAAATGGCTGATGTGGCAGGGCGTCTCAGCCAGCTTGCGCGTCGAGACGACCGGGATCGACATCGCCGACGCCATGCTCTCCCATGCCGCCGACTCGAACGCCGACCTGCTGGTCATGGGCGCTTACGGCCACGCTCGCTGGGCCGAACAGGTGCTGGGTGGCGCCACCCGCGGACTGCTGGCAGCGATGACGCTGCCGGTGCTGATGTCGCACTGAACCCGTCCATCCGGAGTCTGTTCGTGAACCTCATCCGCTCGGTCCTGGTGCATCTGGATGGCACGCCCTCGAATGCGTCTCGGCTCGAATTTGCGCGCGAGGTTGCGCAGCACCACGAGGCCGCACTTTCCGTCATGTTTGTCGCCTCGCCGCCGCGACATCCCTTGACGCCGGCGTTTTCCGAAAGCCCGGCGGCGCCGCTGCAGCCGATCGACCCGGCTGCACTCAGCCTCGCGAGATCCGTCTTCGACATCACCACCGCCAGTGGGGGCCTGCCGATGCGCTGGCTGGACAACGCCGGCACCGACCCGGTCGAGGCTTTCCGGGACCAAGCCTTGTACGCTGACCTGCTGGTGCTCGGACAGTGCGATCCTGCCGCGCCGTTCCCTGGCAGCATGCCGGCCGGCTTTGTCGAATCGGTGCTGATCGGCACCGGCAAGCCGGCTTTGATCCTGCCCCTCACGGGCAGGTTCGAGGCGGCCGGCCGCGACGTGTTGATCGGCTGGAACAAGACGCCGCAGGCTGCACGTGCCCTCACCGCCGCCCTGCCCTGGCTGCACAGCGCGCGCCGCGTCCACGTGCTGGAGGTGACCAAGGAACCAGCGCAACACCCCACCGGTGAACTCGATATTGCGCAGTACCTGCAGCTTCACGGCATTGAATCGGCGCTCCATCGCCACCGCGCGCCACCTGCGCCAGTACCCGGCAATGCGGGCGAGCTGTTGCTGTCTTTGGCCCACGAGATCGGGGCTGATTTGCTGGTAATGGGCTGCTACGGCCACAACCAGGCGCGTGAGTTCATGCTGGGCGGTGCGTCGCGAAGCGTGTTGCAGACAATGACGCTGCCGGTGTTGATGGCGCATTGAAAGAGGGGCCACACATGCTGGGTGACTTCAAAAATCGCGGGGAAGCCGGCCGGCAGCTGGCTACCGCCATCCTTCGCCTTGGGCTGGTCGACCCCCTGGTGCTCGCCCTGCCACGCGGCGGCGTGCCGGTGGCCGCCGAGGTGGCGCTCGCGTTGGCCGCGCCGATGGATCTGCTGATCGTGCGCAAGATCGGCGCGCCAGGTGATCCGCAACTTGCCGTGGCCGCCATCGCCGAGGGCAAACCACCGACGGTGGTGATCGACGAAAGCACGTCGCAGTCGACCGAAGGCGACCATGCCTATATCAAGCGCCAAGTCAGAGAGCAGCGCGGCGAGATCGTCCGGCGAGGCAAGGCGTATCGGCACGGCTTGGCCCGACTCGGAGTTTCCGGCAGGACGGTCGTCGTCGTCGACGACGGCATCGCCACCGGCACCACAATGCGCGCTGCCTTGAAAGCGCTGCGCCGCATGCGACCGGCCCAGGTGGTGCTGGCCGTGCCGGTTGCGTCGAACCACACGATCTCCGAATTGTCGAAGCTGGTCGACCACGTGGTCTGCCTGTCGCAGCCGGGTCCCTTCAGGTCGGTCGGCATGTACTACGCTGACTCCCACCAGGTCGACGACGAAGAAGTGATTGCGTTGCTCGACACGAGCCGCATTCCCCACGAGCACAAGCCCGAGGCGCGGGAGCTCCGGAGCGGAGAGCCTCCTTTGGTCTTGCCAAGCCGGAGTGAGCCCGTGGACCCGACGGAGCTCGCTTGAGTTTCCTGGAGGTCGACAACGCGCCCGCCATCGAGGCGAAGTAGCGCTACCTGGACTCGACGCTTGCGTTCGCCGGCATTGGCGAACCGGTGCGCCGCATCGAGACGCACTCGTCGTGGCTCCTGCTGGGCGGCGAACGCGTGCTGAAGCTGAAGAAACCGGTGCGCTCCCCATTCCTCGACTTCACGACCGTGCAAGCTCGCGGACGCAAAGCCTGGGCGAGCCGATCCCCGAAAAGACGACGATCGATGCACCCGGCCAAGAAGGGCAACCCGTGGCATTTCGGCATGAAGACGCACATCGCGGTGGACGCCGACAGCGGACTGGTCCACAAGGTCACCACCACGCCGGCCAACGAAGCCGACATCGAGCAGATCGCCGAGCTGCTGCGTCGCAAGAGACGGCACGTTTGGGCTGACTCGGGGTTAGGTGGTGGCCCCGAGGCGCGAGCACCGCAAGGCCAGCGTGCTCGCAAAGCTCGAGCATCCGTTTCGAGTCATCAAGCGCCAGTTCGGGTCAGCGAAGGTTCGCTTCCGTGGACTGATGCTCGACAGATCGATCGAGCTCGCGCTTTCATGTCGTTCAGACCTTCCCTAGCGACGACTTTCCAGAGCCCGGACGCGACATTTGGGCTTGGCTGGCCATGCGATTTCTGGACTTGGCCTTGGCAGACACCCACCCGACGTCATGCGAACTAACTTCGTCGAAACGGTACATATATTGCGTTTGACTGAGCTGTAGCCAGTCTCGACACTCGCCCGAATCGGTTTTGACGGGGGTGGTTCGAAATGGCGATGAAGACAGCGTGGTCGGGAGTGTTCGTTGTTTGCGTGACTCCATTCAAGGAGGGCGGAGCGTTCGACGAGACCGCAACGCGCCGGCTCGTCGACATGCTGATCAATGAAGGTGCCGACGGCCTGATCATGGCCGGCAGTACCGGCGAATGGTTTTCGATGTCGGATGCCGAACGCATCGAGTTGTTTCGGGTGGCGGCGGACCAGAATCGCGGCCGGGTGAAATTGCTGGGCGGCGTCGCGTCGCTCGCGACCGGAACCAGTGTGTCGCTGACGCAGGCTGCCAAAACCTTGGGCCTGGATGGAGTGCTGCTGTTGCCACCGCCGTATGTGTTGCCCAACGACACCGAGCTGATGGCGTTCTTCACCGCGGTCGACGCGGTGGGCCTGCCGATCATGCTTTACAACAACCCGGCCCGTACCGGCGTCAATCTCGACGCGAAATGGCTTCGACGCCTGGCCGCACTGCCCCATGTCGTGGCGCTCAAGGAAAGCGCCAAAGACATCGGCCAGATTGCCGACTCGCTTCGCGAAGTCGGTCACGAGCTCGCCGTGTTCACCGGCATCGAGCCTTACATCGTGCCGACCTTGCAACGCGGTGGCGTGGGCGTTGCCGCCATGGCACCCAACGTACTGGGCCGCCAAGCCATCGAGTTCTACCGCGCAGCCGCGCGCGGCGACTGGGCGGCGACGGTGCGCATGCAGGGCGCGATCGATCAGCTCTACACGCGTATGTACGGCGCCGGCGTGAATCCCTACGTCGTTCAGAAGGAAGCCATGAACCTGCTCGGCCGGCCCGGCGGCGTTCCGCGCCCGCCGCTCGCGCCGATGAACGAGTCGCAGCGGCAGGCGCTCAAGGTGCTGCTCGATCAGATCGTCATGAAACCAGGATCTCTATGAACCGCCGCAACTTCGCAAACTCTGCCGCCGCCCTGTCCGTCGGCGCCTTCGCCCTGGGCCGAACGGCTCAGGCACAAACTGCCGCTGCGCCGACGCCTGGCAAGCCGGTATTCGCGCCCGCGCAGAGCTCTACCTTGTCGCGCGTGATGAGCAACGGAGTGTTGCGCGTCGCTGGCCTTGTGGGCGAGGAGCCCTACTTCCACAAAGATCTAGCGAGCGGGCAATGGAGCGGCTTCTGCATCGACATGGCGACCGACATCGCCAAAGAACTCGGCGTCAAGCTCGAGGTGGTCGAGTCGACCTGGGGCAACTCGGTGCTGGACCTTCAGGCCAACAAGGTGGACATCTCCTTTGGCCTGAACCCGACGCCCAAGCGCGCGCTGGTGGTGGCCTTTTCCGCGCCCCTGTTCTTCAATACGTTCGCGGTCGTCGCGCGCAAAGGCTTTGCTCCGAAGACATGGGCCGAACTCAACGACTCCAAGGTGCGGATCGCCGTCGACCTTGGCTCGACGCATGAATTGATCGCGCGCCGATATGCGCCAAACGCGACCATCACGGCTTATAAGAACCGCGACGAAGCCATTCTTGCTACGCAGTCCGGCCGCACCGACTGCTTCGTGGCGACCATCTTCCTCGGCCTTACCGCGCTCAAGAAAAACCCGCAGCTGGGGCAGTTCACTTTGCCGCGCCCCTACGTTCAGGCTTCAGTGTGCGCCGCCGTCCAGTACGACACCGATCAGCGCTTCCGCGATTTCATCGACGCCTGGGCGGTCTTCAACCGCAGCAACGGCCAGACACGCGAGTGGATCGTCGCGTCGCTTGCGCGTGTGAACATCGTTCCGGCCGACGTGCCCTCCGAGGTGACCTTCTAGCGGCGGTGTTCTCGCTTCTGTCTCAGCGGCATGACTTATCACTGGCAGTTCGGTTTCCTCTGGGAATATCGGTGGCTGATCCTGGGCGGCCTCGGCGTCACGCTCGCATTTGCCATCGGAACCACGATGCTCGGTCTGGCGATCGGCGTATTGATCGGGCTCGGCCGCTTGCTCGGCGCCGCTTGGTTGCGTGTGCCGCTGACCGGGGTCGTCGAGCTGTTCCGCTGCACGCCGCTGTTGGTACAGCTGGTCTGGCTCTACTACGCGCTGCCGGTCGTCTCGGGCATCGAGATCTCGGCGTATACCGCGGCGGGACTCGCGCTAACGCTGTATGTCAGTTCCTTCTATGCCGAAATCTTTCGTGGCGGCGTCGCGTCGGTAGAGATCGGGCAATGGGATGGAGCCCGTGCCGTCGGCATGAGGAGACTGCAGGTCTTGCGGCGGGTGGTCCTGCCGCAGGCTTTTCGCAACATGCTTCCGCCCATCATGAATCAGGCCGTGATCCAGCTCAAGAACACGTCTTTGATCTCGACCGTGGCGGTCGCCGATCTTCTGTATCAGGGCTCGGTAATCACTGCGGCCAGCTATCGCCCGCTGGAGGTCTACACGTTGGTGGCGGCGCTCTACTTCGCTGTTTTGTTCCCGATGACTCGCCTGGCGAGCTACCTGGAACGGCGCCTGCGGTTCTGACTGCAAGCGCTTGTCGCGGTGCAATGGCCGAGGATGCGCACGCGACGCCCTAAAGATGATCAACATCGATTCGCTGCATAAGTCGTTCGGCGCGCTGCAGGTTTTGCGCGGCGTTTCCCTGCACGTCGAAAAGGGCTCGGTCACCTGTCTCGTCGGCCCGAGCGGCTCCGGGAAAAGTACGCTGCTGCGCTGCATCAACCTGCTCGAAATCCCCGATGCCGGACACGTGCGCCTCGGCGCGCGCGGCTTTAACTTTGGCGCTGGTGACCGTCCCTTGAGCGATCGCGAACTCGCTGCCTATCGAGCCGACACGGGCATGGTGTTCCAGCATTTCAACCTGTTCCCCCACATGACCGTGCTCGGTAACGTGGTCGAAGGGCTGGTGACGGTCAAGCGGATGAAGGCTGCGCAGGCGCACCAGATCGGTCGCGCTCAACTGGAAAGGGTGGGGCTCAGCGGCAAGGAGGCGGAGCATCCCGTGCGCTTGTCGGGCGGGCAGAAACAGCGCGTCGCGATCGCCCGGGCGCTCGCCATGAACCCCGAAGTGCTGCTGCTTGACGAAATCACGTCTGCGCTCGACCCGGAGCTGGTCGACGACGTGCTCGCCGTGATCCGCCGGCTTGCGCACGACGGCATGACGATGATTCTGGTCACGCATGAAATGGCCTTCGCGCGCAACGTCTGCGATCAGGTTCTGTTCATGGCCGACGGCGTGGTCGTGGAAGAGGGCACTGCCGAGCAGGTGTTCGATGCGCCGCGCATGCAGCGAACGCAGCAGTTCCTGGCCCGCTACAGCCGCACCGCCCTGCCCGTGAGGCGTGGATGAGCGAATTGGCGGTCACCGACTCCTGCGACACGCTGGTCATCGGCGCCGGCGCACTCGGGTTGATGACGGCGTTGCGCCTGGCGCGCCGCGGCGTCGACGTGATCGTCGCCGATCGCGGCATGCCGATGAGCGAGGCCTCCGGTGTGAATGCCGGTTCGCTCGCCGCGCAGAACAAGCTGCTGTCCCTGATTCCGCACACGCTGGCGGCTCTCGAGCTGTGGCGAGGGATGGAGAGCTTTCTCGGTGCCGACGTGGGCTTCTCGAACCCGGGCGGCTACCGCGTCGCCACGAGCGAGAGCGATCGCGAAGTGCTGAAGCGTTCTTCCGACGAACAGCAGGAGGCCGGCGTGACAAGCGACTGGCTCGACCCGGCACAGATCGCCAGCCGTGCGCCGTTTCTCGGCAGTGCCGTGACCGCCGCGACGTTCTCATTGAACGATTGCTTCGCGAGCCCGCTTCTGTTCGCGCCGGCACTGATTGACGCTGCGAAGGCTGCAGGCGTTCGCATCGCGCATTCGCAAAGCGTCACGGCCATCGAACGCAATACCGATGGCGCAGGCTACCGGGTCCGCACCGCCAGCGCCAGCGTGCGTTGCGCGCGACTCGTGGTTGCGGCGGGTGCGTGGTCGTCCTGGGTGACCCGGCTGGCGGGTGTTTCGCTGCCGTTGATGCAGGACATCAACATGATTTCGGTGTCGGCCCCGGCCGCGCCATTCATGCAGGGCGTGGTCACCCACGTGCGCGGCATCCTGACCCTGAAGCAGGTCGCCAACGGAACCTGCCTGATCGGCGGTGGCTGGCAGGGAGCCGGTGACCTCGGCAGCGACCGCAAAGACATCGACTACGAGTCGGCTCTGCACAACATCCGGCTGGCCATTAGCGTCATCCCGAAGATCAAGTCGCTGATGCTGGCGCGCCAGTGGTCGGGGTTCGAGGGCGTGACGCCGGATTCCTGCCCGTACCTCGGCGCACTTCCGGGTCTGCCCGATGCTTTCATCGTCGCCTGCGCGCGCGGCGGCTGGACGCTGTCACCCATCCTCGCGCTGATGCTGTCCGAGCTGATGCTCGACGGCGACACCGCGCTTGCCCACTCGCTCTTCGATCCTGCCAGGTTCGCCCATGCATGAATCCTCCTCACTGCGAGATGCGCCGGTGGGCGGCCTGTCCATTGCGGGAATCACGCGGGGCGTGACGATATCGATCACGTTCGACGGAAATCCCGTAGCGGCGTGCACCGGCGAAAGCTTGTCAGCGGCGTTGTGCCGCGCCGAGATCGCGACGTGTCGCCTGACCGCGAAGGCGGGTGCACCGCGTGGCTACTACTGCGGAATGGGGGTGTGCTTCGAGTGCCTCGTCGAGGTCGACGGCGTGCCCGGCCTGCGCGCCTGTCGCACGACAGTGAAGCCCGGCATGCGCGTCCGGACAGAGAGCACATGAGTTCGGTAGCGGTCGACGGCAGCGTGGCGGATGTCGATGTCCTCCTCATCGGCGCGGGCCCGGCCGGTCTCGCCGCGGCGGCAACTCTGGTGCAGGCCGGCATCGCGGTCACCATCGTCGACGACAACAATCAGGCCGGCGGCCAATACTTTCGCCAGTTGCCCGCTGCCTTCCGAGTCATGCCCGGTGCGCGCCTGGCGCGCGACCAGCATCGAGCTCTCGCCGCGTTGGCCGTGCTCGATCATCCGTTGGTCACCTTCATGCCCGACACCACGATCTGGGCGATGCCGGCACAACGCGTGTTCTCTTTCTCGCGCGACGGATTCAGTGGGCGTCTGCGCGCACGCGCTGTGATTCTTGCGACCGGTGCCCACGATCGCCCCACTCCGTTCCCGGGCTGGACGCTGCCCGGCGTGGTGTCGGCCGGCGGATGTCTGAACCTCGTCAAAGGCCAAGGCATGGTGCCCGGCCGGCGAGTGGCGATCGTCGGCAACGGCCCGCTGTTGCTGGTCGCGGCGTACTCGCTGCTGCGTGCCGGCGTCGAGGTCGTTGCCGTGGCCGAGGCGGCAACGGCCGCGGGCTTGCTGCGCCAGACACCCGGCTTGCTGCTTTCGCCCCGGCTGCTGGCGCTCGGGATCGGCTACCGAGCGGCGATGCTGCGTGCCGGCGTGCCTCTCATGAACGGCCATGCAATCGTCGTCGCAACGGGTGAGCAACGCGTCGAGCGCATCGTCATCGCGCCTCTCGATGCGCATCAGGTGCCGCGCCATGAGCAAGCGCGAACCTTCGCAGTCGATGCCTTGGTCACCGGCTACGGCCTGACACCCTCCACCGAGATCACACGCATGATCGGCTGCACCATGCGCAACGAGCCCCTGCTCGGGGGCTGGGTGCCGAAGCGCTCGACAGCGCTCGAGACCTCGATCGAGGGAATCTACGCGGCCGGTGATGGAGCCGGTATCGGTGGTGTCGAGCTGGCCGTGGTCGAGGGCCGGCTCGCCGGGTCTGCAGTGGCAGCCCGACTCGGCCGCCCTATCCCCGGGACCCTCGCTGGCGCCGTGCGGCAACTGCGACGGCTCGACCGCTTTCGCCATGCGCTCAGCACCGCCTACGCTCTGCCGGAGCCCGTGGCGCTGGCCACCGACGAGACCACGATCTGCCGCTGCGAAGAAATTACGCAGGGCGAGATCCGCAAGGCGGCGCGGGATTGCGACGGCAACCTCGGGCGCATCAAGTCATCGACCCGTCTTTCGATGGGGCGCTGCCAGGGCCGCAACTGTCTCGTTCCGGCCGCGACCATCGTCGCCAGGGAATGTGGCGTCTCGCTCGATTCGGTGCAGCTGCCGCGCATGCGCCCGCCGGCACGACCGATCCCGATCGGCAGCCTTCTCCAGGAAGCACTGGGCCCGGCGCGCGAGCCCGACATGCCGCCGAGCTGACACGACATACGGCTTGTGATTTCCTTAAACGTCCGCCTGGAGAATTCAATGAACGCAGCCTCCTCCGATCTGTCGCGCTACTCGATCGGCGACCTTCCTTTCACGAGCTACATCGAAGGCGCCTTCATCCCTGCCGCCGGCGCGCCGATGCATCCGACCTTCGATCCGGCGAGCGGCGAGGTTCTGACCTCGGTCGCGATCGCGTCGACCGAGGTCGTCGCCGAAGCCGTCGCTTCGTCCGCGCGGGCACTGCGCGTGTGGCGCAGCAAGCTCCCGGCGGAGCGCGCGCGCGCGTTGATGACCGTGGCCCGGCTCATTCGCCGGGATTTGGAAACGCTGGCGCGAATCGAATCGCTCGACTCCGGAAAGCCGTTGCGCGAAGCGCGTGGAGACATCGAGACGTCGGCCCGCTATTTCGAGTACTACGCCGGTGTCGCAGACAAGTTCGAAGGCACTTCGATCCCGCTGGGAGAGCAGTTTTTCTCGTTCACCTTGCGCGAACCGGTCGGCGTCACTGCGCACATCATTCCCTGGAATTTTCCGCTCGTGACCACGGCGCGCGGCGTGGCGCCGGCCCTGGCCGCAGGCTGCACCGCCGTCGTCAAGCCCGCCGAGCAGACGCCTCTGAGCGCACTGCTGCTGGGCCCGCTGATGCACGAGGCGGGCATTCCGCCGGGCGTCTACAACGTGGTCGTCGGCACCGGCGCAGTCACCGGTGAGGCGCTGGTCTCGCACCGGGGTGTCGCGCACGTCACGTTCACGGGCTCGGTCAAGACAGGCAAGCGAGTGATGCACGGCGCTGCCGATCACGTGGCCTCCGTCACGCTCGAGCTCGGCGGCAAGTCGCCGCTGGTTGTGCTCGCCGATGCAGATCTCGACGCCGCCCTCGAAGGCACGCTGAAAGCCATCTTCATGAATGCCGGGCAGGTGTGTTCATGCGGCTCGCGCCTGGTCGTCGAGAAGGCCGTTGCACCCCAGTTGATCGAGCGCATCGTCTCGGCGGCGCGTGCCATGAAAGGAGGTCGGGGTCTGGACAATCCCGACCTCGGACCGCTGGTCTCGGACGTTCAGCTGAAAGCGGTGAGTGGCCACGTAACGGCCGGCATGTCGCGCGGCCTGGAGGCTCTGTGCGGCGGCAAGCGCATGAACGTACCGGGCCTCGAGAACGGCTGGTTCTTCGAGCCCACTCTGCTTCTTTGTCCCGATGCCAGCGACGCCGTGGTCCAGGAAGAAATCTTCGGCCCAGTGCTGGCAGTGCAAATCGCCGACAACTACGACGACGCCGTACATCTCGCCAATGGCACCGACTTCGGGCTGGTGGCCGGCATCTATTCGCGAGACGTCGGCAAGGTGCTTCGTTTCGCCCGGGACGTGGACGCCGGACAAGTGTTCATCAACCAGTTCTTCGCAGGCGGGGTCGAGACGCCCTTCGGTGGCACCCGGAACAGCGGATTCGGACGTGAGAAAGGCCTCGCGGCTCTGCAGAACTACAGCCGGATCAAGACCGTCACTGCGAAGCTGTAGCCCTCGCCATTGAAGACGGCACTACAACGTGCGGACCTTCGAGATGAAATCTCGGGTTCGCGGCTCGGCAGGATTGGCGAATATCTGCGCCGGCGTACCGACTTCGACGACCCTGCCCGCGGCCATGAACACGACGCGAGACGAAACGTCGCGAACGAAGCCCATCTCGTGGGACACGACCAGCATCGTGATCTTGTGGTCGCGTACCAGCATTCGGATCGTGTCGAGCACGTCGGTCACCAACTCCGGATCGAGTGCCGATGTCACTTCGTCCAACAGCAGGAGGCGTGGCCGAAGCGCCAGGGCGCGGGCGATCGCGACCCGCTGCTGCTGGCCACCGGACAGCTCGTCGGGGTAGCTCCCGGCCTTGTCGGCCAAGCCTACCTTTTCGAGTAACGCCATGGCCTCGCCACGCACTTCGATCGGGTTGCGGCCGCGGATCTTGACTGGCCCGATCGTGATGTTCTGCAACGCGGTCATGTTCTGGAACAGGTTGTAGGCCTGGAACACGATGGCGCACTGATCGCGCATGGCGCGCAGGTCGTCGGCATGGTCGTAGTCGATGGAACGGCCGTCCACTCTGATGGAACCCGAGCTGGGCTTGAGCAGGCCGACGATCACGCGCAACAACGTACTCTTGCCGGAGCCGGAAGGGCCGATCAGGCTGGTCACGTCACCGTTCTCTACCTCCAGCGAAATGCCGTCGAGAACGCGCGTGCTGGCGTAGTCGGCAACCAGGTTAGCGATGCTTAGCTTGGGCAAGACGGAACTCCAGATAGCGGCCGAGCAGTGCGAGCGGATAAGACAAAACGAAGTAGAGAACGAGAATGGAGCCGAAGGCGAGCGCAGGCGTGTAGCCCTTGTTGTTGAGAACCTTGCCGACGTAGGTGAGTTCGACCACGCCGATTTGCGAAGCGAGCGCCGAATCCTTGATGAACATCAGGAAGAAGCCGAAGGCAGGCGGCAGGATGACCCTCCAGGCCTGAGGAACGATCACATAGCGCAGGGTTTGCAGATAGGTGAAATTGGCGACGATTGCGCTGTCCCATTGATTCGGATGCACGCCATCGAGCCCGGCGCGAACAATCTCGGAAAGATACCCGGTGGCAATCAGCGACACGCTGACGATTCCCACCACCAATACCGACACATTGCCGCCAGCGAGCTGAAACGCGAAGAAAACGATCAGCAGCGTGACGAGGAACGGAACGCGGCGAAAGGCCTCGACGATGACCGCAACGAGCGCACGCACGATCCAGGGCACCCTGCCCCCGGCTTTGCGCACGGCCGCCAAGCCGAACCCCGCGAGAAAGCCGATCACGCAGCCACTGACCGAGAGGACCAGGGTGGTCGCCATTCCCGACAGCAAGAACGTGGCGTTGGCGTAGGTGAGAAATTCCCGCAGTTGCTCGGCGAAGGTGCCTTCCATCACAACGCCATCCTGACGCGCAACAGGTGGCGCCCGGCGAGCACCAGGAGGGCGCTGGCAACGAGCGTGACGGCGATGTAGATTGCGCCGACGACGAGATAGATCTCGACCGCCCTGAACGTCTCGGCGTTGGCGCTCATGGCCTGGCCGGTCAGCTCGTTGACGCCGAACACGGCCGCCATCGAAGTTCCCAGCACCATCGAGATGTA
>Ga0209724_1002210_pt1 | contig 16812 bp, 11 predicted proteins | sample grotaG_FD_184143 | JGI IMG/M metagenome (GOLD analysis project Ga0209724, IMG submission 184143) | Glacier valley bacterial and archeal communities from Borup Fiord, Nunavut, Canada, to study Microbial Dark Matter (Phase II) -... | ecosystem: Environmental > Aquatic > Freshwater > Ice > Glacier ...
TTGCACAAAAAAATTGGCAGATTGAATTGGATCTCAGTCAAAAAAAGTTTTCATTAAAAGAAAAGTTCTTATTTTGGTTTGAGAAAAAAACTGGTAAGCGATTGTTTGATTTTAAGAATTACAGGTTGATAAAATCATAATTTTTTCTGCTTTAATTAAGACTTTGTCGACTATAAAATTTTATTTATCTCTTTCACTTCTAGCTCGTTTTCTTATTTCAAATAGTTGACTTAAATAATTCTTTTTAGAAAAAAGAAAAACGCTTTTTTGATGCTGGATCAGAAACCAGAATAGTGGCCAAGCAAAACGACCTTTCTTCTTCAACAAGTATAATTCATAAAATTCTGAATAGAAGACTTTATTTTTTTCCAATGGGTTATTTTTTATCAGACCGAGCCATTTCAGATCTCGGGTATATTCCTCGTATCGTTTATAACTGGGCCGTGAACCTAATTCTTTTTCTATTATGTTTTCTGTGAGATTATTATCGTGCTGTCTGTACAACGTTAATTTATCATTTAAAAATTTTATTCCGTTTAAATTTGATCCCTGGATAGCAATCCACCAATCATGGTAATAGCCGGCAGGTATTGGTAAAGAAGTTAGCAGTAATTCTCTTGTGGCAAGCATTGTATGACCTGATACAGCGTTGTATATACCAAACCCTTTTGCATTATAGATATTTTGAAAATGCCTGAAATCAGATAAGTTTTTATACAGGCCATTTCCAAAGTCATCAATAAGTTTACTATCGCTATAAACAAGGGAATGTTTACCAATTGCACCATACAATTTTTCAAGTTTATCGGGTAGCCAAATATCATCCTGGTCAGAAAAGGCTATGTAACTGCCTTTTGATAATCCTGCTGCAACTTCTATATTTTTCTGAAGTCCCGTGTTTTGTTGATTTATATTAATTATGACAGTGGAATACTGCCCGTACTTTTTAATAATATCCTGCGTGTTATCGGTAGAAGCATCATCTGATATAATAATTTCAATATTGGAATAAGTTTGGTTAAGAATTGAGCGCATTTGTTCTTCCAAGAACGATGCCCCATTGTATGTACATAGTAGAATCGATATTAAAGGTTGCTGCATGAATAAGTATGGAGTTATTAAAATGGATTATAAAATTAATTTATAAACTTTACACCTTAACGAAAAGTATTGAAAATCTTATCATTATTCAAACGGGTATCAGTATTAGTCCATTTAATGTATAATAAGCTTATAATGGTATGAAAAGTATGTCCCAGCAATGATTGGCTATTGCATAGGATCGTTCATTAAAAAAGCCTGGAGAACTTCTCCAGGCTTTTTTAATGAACGATCTTGACTAAGCATATCACTATCCTAAGTGAGATGCTTTAATTACTTATATCCTCAAAAGGCAATTATAAACAATGCTAATATATCGGTGCTCCTATTTGATAGGAACTTAAATTGGGAACCTGTGATAAAGGCCAATCTACTACCGCCATACTGAAATGATATTTGTTAAACACCGCTAGGCTAGTGATGTATCTTAATAGGTTTCCTTCACGAAAATGAATCTCTTCTTTTGGCACATAATGGATTAAACCATTATCTGGAGCAAGTTCTGGCTCCATCCTTGTATAAATATCATTATTCAACAGGGCATCAGGCAATACAAATTTGGGCGGAATGGGAGTAGTATTAGGTAAGGTAACAAAATAATCGAGGTTTGATTCAGTGTTATTACAAGTACATTTTGCAAAGTATACTATCGGAAGTATTGGTTGGTGTTCCCACTATTGTATCAAATAAATGGCTAAGGTGATTAAGGCAAACGATGGTTTATATTTGCTAATTATAAACATATTATAGTACAGCTTTACAACATATGCAAACAAGGTGTTCAGGAATCAGAGGTCTTCTAAAAAATATATAAACTAACTAAATTATTATTCCAGTGAATACGGTTCGGCAACAAAATTTGAATAATATACATACAAGTCTCTTGCCCGTGATTTCAATTGTTATGGCCACTTACAACGGCAGTTTATATATTAAACAGCAAATAGAATCGGTGGTTGCACAATCGTATCCAAACATTGAAATTATTGTTGTGGATGATTGCAGTACAGATGCTACAATGCAAATACTGGAAAGTTTCCAGGTAAAATATCCGCATATAAAAATCATTCGCAATCAGCAAAACCTGGGCTACATAAAAAATTTTGAAAAGGGCTGCAGTCTTGCTTCGGGAGAATACATTGCAGTATGCGACCAGGATGATGTGTGGCATCCTGATAAAATAACAAAAATGCAGGCAGCTATAGGAAGCTACCCGTTGATTTATTGCGATTCTGTTTTGTGCGATGAAGATCTTCAACCAAAAGGTGTAAATATTTCAGACAGGGGTAACTGCCGTGATTATGACAATCCTTTACAGCAGGCTATTTTTTGCAGAATCTATGGACATGCTACATTAATAAAAAGAGATTTTCTGCAAAAAGTAATTCCTTTTCTTGAAGTAATTCCACATGATTGGTGGCTGAGTTATATGGCCACTCTTTACGGAGGTATAAAATATTTAAATGAACCACTGGTTAATTACAGGCAACACAGCGCCAATATTTTCGGGGCCGCAGGTGGCAAAAGCCGCAAGCACAATACAATAAGCAAAGCTGAAAAGAACCGGTTAGAAATGATAAGGATACGAACGAGGATTAAAGCTTTTTATGATAAATGCCCGGCAGAACTAAAAAAAGAAAAAGACATCTTATGCAGGTTGGTTCAATCGTATCAAAGTTTTTCACTTGCCAATAACTTTCAGCGGATGTTGCTATTTTTTAAATACCAGGACCAGTTGCTGGCATCAAAAAAACGCTCTGCATTCAGAAAATATCTTTTTTGTTTTAAGATGTTTGTGATGATAAAGTAAACCACCTGCACCTCAATATAAACTTCTGTACACTTCAAGGTATTTAAGTGCAGCCTCTTTCCAGCTAAACAGCGATGCCCTTGCTTTTATACTTTCATTTGCCCCGGTGGAATGATAATGTTGCAACCCTTGCCGGATGGTTTGTTGCATGTCTTCCTTATCAAAAGAATTAAAGTAATATGCAACCGTACCGCCAATTTCCGGAAGTGAAGTATGTGTAGATAGAAAAATAGGTTTACCAAAAAACATGGCTTCAACAACAGGTAGCCCAAAACCTTCGGTTAAAGAAGGAAACACAAAAGCTTCGCAGTTTTTAAAATACCATTGCTTGTCATTCTCTGAAATTGATCCTGTGAAAATTACCCTTTTTTCAACCTGGTGTTTAATGGCTTCCTGAATTATTTTTTGTTTGTAAAGTTCGCTTTGGGTAATGCCTGCAATAACAAGTAAGCGATCATTGCCAGCCAACAGGGCTGGCAAAACATGAAAGTTTTTTTTATCTGTGATTGTGCCAATGGTAAAAAGAAATGGAATCTGTGGGGTATTTAAAGGAGCCACAGGGGTGTCAATTTCTACGATATTACAACCATTATAAATTATTGTGCATGGTTTGTTGTTAAGGTCGAAGTGTTGTTGAACATCGTCTTTTGTAAAAGCAGATATAAAAGTTACATGATCGGCCCGTTTAATTTTTGTCTCTATTTTTTTTATAAAACGTTTCTTCTTTAAATCTGTTTTGTTGGTATTGTGCAATACATTCAAATCATGAATGGTTAGTACTACGGGCACCTTTCTATGCTGAGGATAGTAATCTGTATCCTGGTGAGTGGCATGCCAAACACTTGTTTTACCTGTTGCAGGCAGCAGTAACTTATGCCAGTTTTTTTGAGGAATGTAAATTTCATCTTTACCGAAAATGTGCCCTTCTTTTTCAGATAAAAAGAACTGAATTTTTTCGTTGTAGTGATTATGATTTTCTATTAAGTTTTTGCCGAGGTTATAACAATAATGATACAATCCCGTATGATGGTATTTCATGCGTTCGCAGTCTATAATAATATTTGCATGCATTAACTAGATTTTTAAAAAAGGAACATAACTGTTTTTATATGCCATAATGGTTTCTGTTATTGGACAATTAAAGCATAAATAACCATACGCAATCTGTATTACCTTTATTTACATTTTTTACTTTCTATACTTTATGCACCCCAACCTTCTCTGTCAAGGCTTCGGTATTGGATGGCTTCCGCCAGGTGTTCAGCTTTTATATCCGTACTGCCGGCAAGGTCAGCAATAGTTCTGCTTACTTTTAAAATTCTGTCATAAGCTCTGGCAGATAAGTTTAGTTTTTCCATCGCAATCTTCAACAGGTTTTGACTGGCTGTATTAATGATACAAATTTCTTTCAGTGTTTTACTACTCATTTGTGCATTTGCATGTACGCCTTCATTGTCTTTATATCTTTCCCTTTGTATTTCCCTCGCCTTAATAACTCTTTCTCTTATCAATTCACTTTTTTCAAATTGTTTGGTAGAAGACAGTTCACTAAATGCAACAGGTGTTACTTCTACGTGCAGGTCAATCCTGTCAAGTAAAGGGCCTGAAATTTTATTTAAATATTTTTGAACCGCTCCCGGTGGGCAGGTACATTGTTTATCAGGATGGTTGAAATAACCACAGGGACAGGGGTTCATCGATGCAATCAACATAAAACTTGCTGGAAATTCCAGTGCAATTTTTGCCCTGCTGATGGTTACCTTTCTTTCCTCCATAGGTTGCCGCATCACTTCCAGTACCGTTCTTTTAAACTCCGGTAATTCATCTAAAAATAATACACCATTGTGTGCCAGTGAAATTTCGCCGGGTTGTGGATTACCGCCGCCGCCAACCAATGCCACATCACTTATTGTATGATGCGGACTTCTATAAGGTCGTTTTGAAATAAGTGTCGCATTCTCAGGTAGCTTGCCGGCAACACTGTGTATTTTTGTAGTCTCCAAAGCTTCCTGTAAACTTAATGGCGGAAGGATGGTTGGTAAACGTTTTGCCAACATAGTTTTTCCCGCACCCGGAGGGCCAATTAAAATGGCATTGTGCCCGCCTGCGGCTGCTATTTCAAGTGCCCTTTTTATATTTTCCTGTCCCTTAACATCACAAAAATCAATATCAAAATCACTTTGTGCATAAGCAAATTCTTCCCGGGTATTTACTATGGTAGGTTGTAAAGTAGTTTCATCTTTAAAGAAATCAATTACTTCATTTAAATGAGTTACGCCATATACCATCAGGTTATTTACCATTGCGGCTTCACGGGCATTTTGTTTGGGAACGATAAGACCTTTGAAATTTTCTTTACGTGCCTGTATGGCAATGGGTAATGCACCTTTGATAGACCTGACGGTTCCATCCAAACTCAATTCACCCATTATAACATAATCATTTAATTTTTCCGGATTAATGAGTTGTTCGCTTGCACCCAATGTGCCCATGGCAATCGGCAGGTCAAATGCAGTTCCGCTTTTACGAATATCTGCCGGGGCTAAATTTACAATCAGCCTTGTACGGGGCATAAAATAACCATTGTCTTTAATGGCACTTTCTACCCGTTGCATACTTTCTTTTACTGCACTATCGGGCAGGCCAACAATAACAGGCTCGGGCTTGCCCTGGTTGTTAACATTTACTTCTACCGCAATGGTAATGGCTTCTACACCATAAACTGCACTGCCGTAAGTTTTTACCAACATGGATTAAAGATTAAAAATTGATAACAAATATGGGTAGAAAGATAAGCAATCAATTTTTTTAAAAGCTACTTATTTGGAGAGGAATCAAAAAAAGAGGCACGAGAAAGCAGGTTAACAGGTTAATAATACAATTTGTTAGTAACAACATTGCTCCCATGAAACTTTTCAGAAATATTTTTAACGCTGCCCTTAAAGTAAATGTGTTCTATATCCTGTAAAAGTATTGTTTACATTTTATAAAGGGAATAAAATTCTACAGCATGGGAATATTCTAAATAGTTGATTAAGAAAACAGATACCTTCAAATATTTCTTTTATAGAAACCTGTTTTAATTATCAAAATATTTTTTTAAATACCCTTGATTTGTAAATCAAAATTAAATAGTATTGTAAATAAGCAAAGTGAGCTTAGTAGAAAGCTGGCATTTTAATTGTCATTCCTCTGCCAGCAATCTTTACGTAGGCAAAACCTATTTAATGCCCTCTTTCATCTTAGGTTATTTTAGTCAATAGTGATAAGCCTTGCATTAAAAGAAGTGTAACTCTTATCCTTTACCTTATATGTAGATTTTGTAATTTAGTAATATATTTTTACCAATGGTAGCATTCTATCAACTTAGCAAAGAAGAAGCTATTCATCAGCTTAAAACATCCCTTACAGGCCTGACCAATGAATCTATTCCTGCACTCCAAAAAGAGTTTGGCGAAAATATATTGCAGGAAGCTAAACAAAAAAGCAAATTTTTATTGTTGCTGGAACAGTTTAAAGATGTAATGATTCTTATCCTGATCATTGCAGCAATTATTTCTTTTGTTGTGGGTGAGCATACGGATGCAGTTGTTATTCTCGCAATTATTATTGGAAATGCCTGGATGGGTTATTCGCAGGAATACAACGCAGCACAATCAATCAGGTTGTTACAAAAAATGACACCCCAATTTACAATGGTGCAGCGCAGCAACAATCCCCGTAAAATTCAATCAAGCGAATTGGTTCCCGGCGATATTATTATACTGCATGCCGGCGACATTGTTCCGGCAGATGCAAGGCTCATAAAGGTAAATGCTTTTAAAACGGATGAAGCTTCGCTAACAGGTGAAAGTAATTCTGTTGAAAAAACAATAGCTGCAATTGAAAAAAAAAGTTTTGTACCAGGCGATCAGCACAACATGATTTTTAAAGGAACAATTGTCAGCAATGGTTCTGCTAAAGCGATGGTAACCGCTATAGGAATGCAAACCGAATTGGGTAAAATAGCTGGTTTGCTTGCTGTGGGAACCCAGCAAACGCCGCTTCAAAAAAGAATGGCAGTATTTAGCAAGCAGCTCGCCGTTATTGTTATTTTAATCTGCTTGTCATTATTTGCTTTTGGATTGTGGAAGGGTATGCCTGCTTTTCAACTATTTCTTACAGCGTTGTCATTAGCCGTGGCAGCCTTGCCTGAGGCCTTGCCCGCTGTGATAACAATTGCTTTGGCGCAGGGAGCAGGCAGAATGGTAAAACTAAAAGCGTTGATGAGAAAACTACCGGCAGTGGAAACCCTTGGTTCTGTTACTTATATCTGCAGTGATAAAACCGGCACGCTTACGAAAAATATAATGACGGTAGAGAAGTTGCTGGCTGTTCCTGGAAAAGAATCATTCTTAAAGTACGCCATGATCTTAAATAATGAAGTCAGATTTTCTGAAGATGGATTATTAGGTGACTCAACAGAAACAGCCCTGGTTAAGTATGCTTTAAAAAATGGGTATTCAAAAACGGATGCAGATGATCAATTTCCTCTATTGCAAAAACTGCCTTTTGATTCTGAAAGAATGCGAATGAGTACCCTGCACAATCATGATGGTAAATGGATATTATTTGTAAAAGGAGCACCGGGTAAAATAGTGGAAGTATTATCTTCTTCCTTTAAAAGCCAGGTGCCGGGATGGCTTGAACAAAACAGTGAGTGGGCAACAAATGGCTTAAGAGTTTTATTTTTTGCCTATAAAATATTTGATGAAAATCCTGGTACAATACATCCTGCAATAGAAAACGAGCTGGATTTTTTGGGGATGACTGCCATGATTGACCCCCCGAGAGAAGAAGTAATTGAAGCCATGAGGCAATGTAAAACAGCGGGCATTAAGACAGTAATGATAACAGGAGACCAGCCACTAACCGCTACAGCAATTGCAAAGAGATTAGGTATGGTGAAGGACGGATATGAGGGAGCAAAAACAGGTGCTGAGCTTGAAAAATTATCAGCATTGGATTTTAGTAACACAGTAAAGAATACAACCGTTTATGCAAGGGTATCACCGGAGCAAAAATTAAATATTGTTAAGGCTTTACAAAGCAACGGAGAATTTGTTGCTATGACGGGTGACGGTGTGAATGATGCACCATCATTGAAGCAGGCAGATATTGGTATTGCCATGGGAATAACGGGTACAGACGTTTCGAAGGAATCTGCCGATATGATTTTATTGGATGATAATTTTGCTACCATCGTTAAAGCTGTCAAAGAGGGCAGAAGAATTTATGATAACATCCGGAAATTTATTTTGTATATACTCTCCTGCAACCTGGGCGAAATATTAACCATTTTTATGGCACCCATTTTAGGTTATGCCATTCCATTACTCCCCATTCATTTGCTCTGGATTAACCTGGTAACAGATGGCTTTCCAGGCCTGGCACTGGTGGCGGAGCCAGCCGAGAAAGATATCATGAATAGGCCACCAAGGCCACCAAAAGAAAATTTATTTGCGGGAGGGTTAATTCCAAGAATACTGCTGACAGGTACACTGATTGCAATTGCTTCTCTTTTTATTCAATGGTGGGCAGTAAGGCAGGGGTACGATGTAAAAACACAGCAAACAATGGTATTTACAACACTTTGTTTTGTCCAGTTGGGCAATGCACTTTCTGTCCGATCCTTTTATTATCCAATTATTTCTTCAGGAATTATTGCCAACAAGGGAATGTGGGCAACAATTGTTTTAACGCTTGGTTTGCAGTTATCAATTATTTACATTCCTGTTTTGCAGGCTATTTTTAAAACCAGTCATATTCCTCAGCTGGCAATGACAAATATTCTTATTGTTACTTTTAGTTGTATAATTTTTATTGAGTTGCTTAAGTTTGGTTCTAAGAAAATAGTAGGCCTTTTAAACACGGATGTAATTAAAAAATAACAATCAACATTTCAATTTTGTAAAAAAATTCAACAATTTTTAAATTTAATTTAACCAGTTTTAAAATATAATCGCCCATATCTGTTTAGTTGTTAATGATTCTTTTTTATCTGTTTTAAAAATTATCTTTAGTAAATGCTAACTCCACCAACATCAAATCCATTAGAAAATTTCTGGAACCTCACCAAAGAAGATATTTTTAAAAATTTATCTGCTTCTGACAAAGGGTTATCAACTGACGAAGCCGGTAAAAGAATTAAACAGTTTGGTGCTAACACTTTTAAATCTTCTTTACGTTCTTCTGCCATAATACTTTTTCTGCTACAGTTTAAAAGCCCCATCACCCTATTACTGATTGGGGCGGCATTATTGTCAATGGGGTTGGGTGATTTCTCAGATGCAGCCATTATTTTATTCATCATTTTCTTCAGCAGTTTACTGGGCTTTTGGCAGGAAAAAGGAGCCACCAATGCCGTGGATGAATTATTAAAAATGGTTCAGATAAAATGCCGCATTGTAAGAGATGAAAAAGAAACAGAACTGCCAGTTGAGAATGTTGTGCCTGGAGATATTATTGTGTTGTCTGCCGGAGATGTAATACCAGCAGATAGTTTATTGCTCGACTCGAAAGAACTTTTTATTGACGAAGCCGCATTTACCGGTGAAACTTACCCCGTAGAAAAAGTTGCAGGAACCGTTGCCGCAGATGCGCCGTTGGCAAAAAGAAGCAATTCCTTGTTTATGGGATCGCATGTAATTAGTGGCAAAGCAAGTGCTATTGTAATTAAAACCGGCAAGCAAACTGAGTTTGGTAAAATATCCGACCGCTTAAAAACAAAAATACCGGAAACCGATTTTGAAAAGGGAATACGGCAGTTTGGTTATATGTTGATGGAAATAACACTTGTACTGGTGATTATTATTTTTGCCATCAATGTGTTATTACACAAACCTGCGTTGGATTCATTTCTGTTTTCACTGGCATTGGCTGTTGGTTTAACTCCACAATTATTACCAGCCATCATCAGTGTAAATCTTTCGGTTGGTGCAAGAGCCATGGCAAAGCAACAGGTAATTGTAAAGCGGCTTTCTTCCATAGAAAATTTTGGCTGTATGAACATCCTTTGTTCAGACAAAACCGGCACCATCACCGAAGGAAAAGTAACGCTGAAAGATGCGTTGGATATTGAAGGAAACCACTCTGAAAAGACAATGAAATATGCGTGGCTAAATGCTACCATGCAACAGGGATTTAAAAACCCCATTGATGAAGCTATTCGTAACAACTACAAGGATGGTGAAGATGGCTTTGTGGTGCAGACTGAAATACCATACGATTTTATCCGCAAGCGCCTAACTATACAGGTTAAAAATGCAACCGCCAATTTTGCCATCACCAAAGGTGCCCTCAATATTATACTTGGTATTTGTGATATGGCAGAAACTGCTAATGGAAATATTATTCCCATTAAAGATAAACTGACCGCCATTCACAACGAATATGCAACGCTGAGTGCAGCCGGTTTTAGGGTATTGGGTGTAGCTTATAAAAAAGGAAGCAGCGATAAAAATTTTACAAAGGAAGAAGAGGTTAATATGGTTTTTCTTGGTTTTATTACTTTGTTTGATCCACCCAAAAAGGATGCCCAACAAACAATAGCCAACCTGCATAATTTGGGGGTACAACTTAAAATAATTACCGGTGATAATGAACTGGTGGCAGCCAGTTTTGCAAAGCAGATAGGGCTTGAAAGCCCCGTGATACTTACCGGCATGCAAATGCGTGAGATGAGCGACAGGGCACTGTTTGAAAAGGCTCCTAAAACAAATATTTTTGCAGAAGTGGAACCCAATCAAAAGGAACGAATTATTGAATTTTTAAAAAGATCGGGCAATGTTGTTGGCTTTATGGGGGATGGCATCAATGATGCACCGGCATTACATGCAGCAGATGTTGGAGTCTCTGTAAATACAGCGGTAGACGTAGCGAAAGAAGCAGCCGATATTGTTTTATTAAACCAGGATTTGAATGTGTTGGTTACAGGCATCATTGCCGGGAGAAAAACATTTGCCAATACAATGAAATATATTTTTATGGCAAGCAGTGCCAACTTTGGCAACATGTTTAGTATGGCAGGTGCATCTTTATTTTTGCCATTTCTTCCGTTGCTTCCGAAGCAGATATTACTTACAAATTTATTAACTGATTTTCCGGAAATGGCCATTGCAACAGATAGGGTGGATAATATTTCTGTAAGCAAGCCACAACGCTGGAACATAAAATTGATACAACGTTTTATGATTGTGTTTGGCCTGTTAAGCTCCGTGTATGATTACTTAACTTTCGGTGTATTACTTTTTTTGACGAAAGAAGATGAAAAGGTATTTCAAACAGGATGGTTTACGGAATCAGTTATTTCTGCCACTCTGATTGTGCTGGTTGTAAGAACGAGATTACCATTTTTTAAAAGTTTGCCGGGGAAATATTTGGCTATTGCCACCAGTCTTATTGTAATATTTGTACTCTCTATCCCCTTAATGCCGTTTGCGGGTTTATTGGGTTTTGTAAGCCTGCCCTTATCTTTTTATGGATGGATGTTATTGATCATTGCTGCTTATATTATTTCAGCAGAAATGGCTAAAAAATGGTTTTATAAAAAATTACAAAATCAAAGTGGATAACATTAGTTGATAGAACGAACCTGTGTTCTGATTTTTTATTTAATGATGATTGTGTCAATCTTATTTTCTTTTGCCTTTTTCTTAAAAAATCCTCTTAATAAAAAATTATGTTGCAATGCTTCTAAATCTTCATCCAGTTTATGACTTGCTGCCTGTAGATTTTGTAAGGTGCCTTTTACCGAAGATGCTGCTGCCGGATCATTCAATAGCACACCAGCCATATTGTCTTTTTGATTTAGTTTTTCACTGGTAGTTTTTAGGTTAACGGTAAATTGATTTACTTCATTAGAGGCCTGCTCCAACTGTGCCAATGTGCTTTTAATATTTCTAAATATAACAGTATCGGTAACCAGCTGGTTCATTGAATTACCGGGTTTGTTAAGGTTACCCGAAAAATCCTGCAGGCTAGCTAGTACATTTTTACTACTGGCTGAAACGGCTTTAAAATTAGCCACTGTTGATTGTAAGTTATCTACAGTGCCATTTAGTTTGTTAGCCATTGAGGGGTCATTTAATAAAGTAGCAAGCGTTCCCTTGCCACTGTCTATTTTCTTGCTGATACTTTTAAAACCATTGGTTATCTCTAATAAATTTTTATTATTGGCCTGTAGGGTAGTCATCATGTCCTCTGTTGTAACTGCTTTTTCTACTGTTAAAAAATCATTTTTTGCAATCTCTGCACCTGTTGAATCACCACCGTAAATAATGATTATCCTGTTACCAATTAAACCATCTGATCCAATTTTTGCTTTTGCATTTTTGTGAATATGCGATTCAGCATCATTTTCAATACTCATGGTAACCAACACCTGTGCATTTCTATACAAACTTATTTTTTTTACGGTACCTACCTTTACACCAGAGTATAAAATATTAGCGCCTTTTAATAACCCGTTTACATCAGTAAAAACTGCACTCAGCGTAAACGATTTCACAAAAGTTTTTTTTTCGCCGCCTAATGTAAATAAGGTTACCACCAGAATGGCCAAACCTAAAAGTATGAACATACCAACTATTACAGGGCGGTTGTTTTTTATTGTCATCATTTGTTTTTTATAAAATTGTAATCGTAAAATGTTTTTACATTAGCATCCGGCGAAGCGAACACCTCCTCAAAACTTCCGGGTGTTAAAAGTTTGCCTTCCACCAACATAGTAACCCTGTTAGCAACTGTTTTGGCGCAGGTAAGATCATGCGTAATAATAATGGAACTGGTATTGTATTGCTGCTGCACTTTTACGATAAGGTTATTGAGTTCAATGCAGGTTATTGGATCAAGGCCTGAAGTAGGTTCATCATACAACATAATTTCAGGTTGCAGTATCAATGTTCGTGCAATGCCAATCCTCTTTCTTTGCCCACCCGATAGTTCAGAAGGCATTTGGTTAATTGTTTGTAATAAACCAACATCATTCAATACCGATTCGATGGCATTGTTTACTTCTTTCCTGCTTAAGTTTCGCCTGTTTCTTACTAAAGGAAATTCGAGATTGCTCCTCACACTCATGCTGTCATACAAAGCACTGTTTTGAAAAGAAAATCCAATTTTGAGTCGTAGTTCCAGTAAAGCTTTTGCGCTAAGGGTATCTACTTCTTCTCCAAGTACTTTAACCAAACCACTATCGGGTTTAAGAAGACCGGATATAATTTTAATCAATACAGATTTACCACTTCCTGACCGGCCGAGCACAGCAATATTTTCTCCTTTTTCAATGTCAATACTAACCCCGTCCAATACTTTAAGATCTCCAAATGATTTCTTTAAATCTTTTATAGAAATCACCAATTCTTTTGTATCAATATCGGGTGTTGTTGTATCCATCAATTCTTTATTATTTATCTTATTGCATTTACAAATTGTACAATTATCATCTCCTCAACAAAAATCATAAACATGGCAATTACTACTGCCGAGTTTGCTGCCCTGCCTACACCCTGCGTTCCATTTTGTGCATTATATCCCTGGTAACAGCCTGCCACACCAATGGTAAATCCAAAGCAGGTTGCCTTAAAAATGGAGGAAAAAATATCAAGAAAAGAGATGGTTCCAAAAGCGCTTTTAAAAAATGCGATTAAGCTGGTTTGTTCATTTTGGTGAATATTGAGATAGGCTCCCATCATGCCAATAAAGCCGGTGTACAAAACCAGTATGGGCAGCATGATTGTGATTGCAGTGATACGTGTTACTACTAAAAATTTAAAAGGGTTAGTAGCTGATACTTCCATAGCATCAATCTGTTCTGTTACTTTCATAGAACCTAACTCTGCTCCCATATTACTGCCCACTTTTCCTGCTGCAATTAATGCAGTTACCAATGGTGCCAATGCTCTTATAATGGCAATTGAAATAAGCGAAGGCAGCCATGAACTAGCTCCGAAATTTGCCAACGAAGGCCGGGACTGTTTAGTAAAAACGATTCCCGTTATAAAGCCCGTCAACGACACCAATGCCAACGATTTATAACCTACTTCATAACACTGGTTAATGATTTCTCTAAATTCAAACGGAGAAGAAAATGCTTCTTTAAAGAAAAGTGCAATAAATTTATAGACTTTATAGATATCGTTAAAAAAGACATCCGTTTTTTTTGAGATAAAATATTTTTCAGCCGGTTTAGTTTCTGAAATTTCCGGTGCTTCTATCATTTAATATCAATTAACTTTTTATTTGGATGGTAACTATAACAGACTTTGATAATTTATGCAAAATCTTCCTTTTCTCCTTAGCACTGAATAAATATGGTGCCAAACCCTTTTCATATTGAAACCTGTATAACCTATCTTTTAATCGGGAATTTTTTACCCATTATTCTAAGCGAACCATAGGAAATATCCAATATTAAATATACCAGCCTACATCTTTTACAAGATTAAAGCCATAATAAATGTGTGAGTAATAAAATTTTTTTCCATAATTGTATAACAAGTTTCCGTATTAAGAAACCACTCTTCGCAAATAGGGGAATTTACTAAATTTTTAAAGTCTCCCTATTTCAATTTCTTAATTTTTGTTTTACATTTTTTGAGAGAAAGCTTATTTAATTATTCACTTTTTAAGAAAGAAGTTCTGGTTTGATAAATTACAACAGTTACCTTAATAGTTATCTAAAAACAGTACTCAATAATCAATCTTTTTTAACAGTTATTGTAATACCGGATGGTAAATTTTTTCTGCATGTTCTAATACTTCTTTTTTATCCAACGTCATATGTTTTGTTTGTTGCTTTTGAAAAAGTTCCATCTGGTCTTTAAAGTGTGGAGACGCTGGATGCGAAGAAGCCCCGAAAGTGTTTACAGATTCAATGATAGGCAATCCATTTTTTGGGTAACGTACAAAACAAATATAAGCATCACCGGTTGTTACCTTAACCATTCCATCCTTATAGGGTTCTGTGTAAGAAGCTGATAAAATATCAGGTAAACCTGCACCAGGACGGGCATCTTCGCCCCTTACCAGTTTTTGAATATCTCCCAATACAAGGTTGGTTGTTTTAAAATGTTGCAGCATGTAATCGTTCACATATTGATAGGTCTCAATTGCTTCCTGCATGGTTATTTGTCTTGCAGGGCTGCCTGCTAATTTTTTTGCGAGGTACTGATACACTAATAAAAATACTCCTGCACCTTTGCTTGTTGCCAGTGCTTTGTGATCCCATTGCCGTAGATTGGTAATTACATCTTTTAATTGTGGATAGTTCTCTGCATCCAATTGAAACATGCTATCGATAGAATAATTAAACTGTAGCGTGGTAGGATATTGTTCATCAAATTTAATTTGTTTAAAATGGGCATACTCCATCTTGCCAGTACCATACATTAATTCTGTAACCCGCTTGCTGCGGTTATTGTGAAATAACTCGTAGCCGTCATTCTTATCAAATAAATTGCGGTTAAGGTTATACGCACTATCTGTTGCAAGAAAGGGCGAGTGATTGGTATTAAACAAATAACCGGAAGCAGGGTTTAGGTATTGCGGCAGTTTTTCAACAGGTTTAAATTTGTTCCAAAGCGTAGCCGAACTATTGCCAGGTACAGTGCTTTTCCAATTGTATGCTGCATCCGGATTGCGCTCTGGTATTTTGCCATTGCTGATGTAAAAAATAGTATCGTATCTGTCGGCATATGTAATGTTGAACATGGGCAGGCTGGTCATGCTGAGTGCGGTATAAAATTCTGTGAAGTTCCTTGCTTTGTTCATACGGTACCATTCTTCCAATGCCTTACAATCCATATTGGCGCCTAGCCGCATACTAAATACACCTTGTTTGGTTTTTACAGTAGCGCCATATTTACTCCAGTAAACATTTTTACCTATGGTAACAGGAATACCCTTTACATGAAGTTTTGCCTTTTTCTTTTCAAGTTCAATCCACTGGCCATCAAATTTATACTGATTGTTATTGGCAGGATTCATTTCTAATTGAAACACATCAATTTTATCCTGGTTGTTTACAGTGTGTGCCCATCCTAAATTTTCATTGGTACCATGAAAGATTAAACAACCGCCGGGAAACAATCCGCCCAGCATATTCCATCCTTCTTCACTTTGCAAATGCGCTTCATAAAATGCAGTAGGCCCCTCAACCGGCTGGTGTGCATTGATGGCAAGAAAAGCCTCACCTGAGGTTGTTCGTGAAGGATGGAAAGCAAATGCATTGGAACCCTGTGAAGTAAAGCCAATGGTAGCAATATTACCAGCCAGTATTTGCGGTAATGTTTTGTCTACTCCACAAAAAATACTTACTGAAAAAACAACAGCAGTCAGGTAGTCTTTTTCATTAAAAGGAAAAGCCTGTTTGTATTTTACCTGCTTGGGATAGGCTTTGGCGTACGCATTCAATCCAGCTGCATAACCTTTAACCAATGCAATAAAATCCGGACTTAAAGTTTCCCATTGTTCCTCTACCAATTTGCGGCACCGCAACAGGTTAACCACATAATCTGCCTGAGCACCTTTTTTACCCAATGCGCTACCCAGCCTTGCTTTTCCCGAGAGCATCACTAATTGTAAGGTATTAAAATCATCTTCGGCATGCGCCCATGCCAACCCATATGCAACTTCAGCATCCGTAGGTGCAAAAATATGAGGCACTCCAAAACTATCTCTTGCAATAGTAATGTTGGCAGGGTTTACTTGGGCTTGTGTAATACCGGTAATCAACAGCAGAAAAAGGTAAATAGATTTCATATCTGAAAGTAAATAAAAACGGTTGTATAAATGTTTAAGTGTGGAATGTTATCTCAACAAATTAAGATCCGGCTGTGCATATTTATATACTTTAAAATACA